>Ga0315296_10000456_pt1 | contig 37440 bp, 35 predicted proteins | sample YL17G14_18_MG_FD_203921 | JGI IMG/M metagenome (GOLD analysis project Ga0315296, IMG submission 203921) | Sediment microbial communities from Yellowstone Lake, YNP, Wyoming, USA - YL17G14_18 | ecosystem: Environmental > Aquatic > Freshwater > Lake > Sediment | place: USA: Wyoming | collected... | reverse complement strand
CTGCGCCGACTGGAGGACCGGACGATGAAGCGCCTCCTGCCCGTGGCCCGCCCGAGCCACGACGCCCTCGAGGCCATGCCCCGCGAGATCTTCAAAAGTCAGGTGCTGTTCGTGGAGTGAGGTCGACCTTGCGCGAGGCGGCACCGTCTGATATGAGTTGGACACTATGATTACGAGAACGCTCCCCTACGGTGACACCTCTGTAGAAGTCAGCCTCCCCGACCGCACGCGCTCCCCCTCGCGAGACCTGCGCAGCGGGCTCCAGCCGGTCGCGGACCAGGCCGGCGCGGTCCTGACCGCCCTGGCGAAGCCGCTCGGCCTGCCGCGCATCCGGGAGCTGGTGCGCCCCGGCGGCCGCGTGCTCATCGCCTTCGACGATCCGACGGCGCCTTCTTACGGCCCGGTGCGCCGCCTGGTCATCGAGGCCGTCCTCGAGGAGCTGAAGCAGGTCGGTGTCCCGGAGGAGAATGTCAACCTGGTCTGCGCCAACGCCCTCCACCGCAAGTGGACGCGCGAAGAGCTGGCCAGCATCCTGGGCGAGGAGCTGGTGCGGCGCTTCGGGTCCCGCCTGGCCTGCCACGACGCCGAGGACCCGGAGAACCTCGTCTACCTCGGCACGACGGCCAGCGGCTACGACGTGGAGGTGCACCGCCTGGTGGCCGACTCGGACCTGACGGTCTACATCAATGCCGGCGTCATGCTGGGCTTCAGCGGCGGCTGGAAGTCGGTCTGCGTGGGCCTCTCCACCTGGCGCTCCATCCGCTGGACGCACACCCCCGACGGCATGTCGATGTCGGTCCGGGGCAACCGGATGCACCAGGTCTTCGATGAGATGGGCGAGCACCTGGAGAGGTCCATCGGGCGCCGCATCTTCAAGGTGGAGACGCTCCTGGCCGACGCCATGACGATAGCGCACGTCTGGGCCGGCACCGTCTCGGAGACGCGGGCGCGCGCCCTTGAGGTGCAGGCCGCTCAGAACCCACCGCGCCGGACGGCCGCCGAGCCAGCCGACGTCCTCATCTACGGCGTGCCCAACTGGAGCCCCTACGCCACCTTCGCCAGGATGAACCCCATCCTCACCCTGATCTCCTCAGGCCTGGGCTACCTGGGGGGCTACATCGAGGCGCTGGGGAAGCCGGGGTGCTCGGTGATCCTCACCACGCCCTGTCCCGAGCAGTGGGACATGGAGCACCACCCCTCCTACCCGGAGGTGTGGGACCGGGTGCTCACCCAGTCGCTGGACCCCTACGAGATCACTGAGCGCTTCCTGGACGAGTTCGCGGCCCGGTCCGACTACATCGAGCGCTACCGGCGAGGGTACGCCTTCCACCCCATCCACGGCATCCTGGCCACGCACCCCCTGAAGCGGCTGCGACACGCCGGGCGCGTCTTCGTGGCCGGCGCCGAGGACCCCGCGGTGCCCCGGCACGTCGGCTTCATCCCGACGGCCACCGTCGAGGAGGCCATCGCCGAGGCGGAGCGCATCCACGGCCCCGACTGCTCAATCATCTGCGCGGGGTAGGGGCAGCGGGAGAGCGAGCCGCGCGCGGCGAACTCTTCGAGGCGCTGTCCGGGCGCTAGCCGGCCCGCATTTGCATGCATACCGGCCGCAACCTACACTCCACCCCAGCCCCGGCGTATAATCGTCCCGCGACCGCATGCGGGAGGGCTTCACACCATGTCATCCGTAGACCACCACGGACGGCCCGTCGAACGCGAGACGCCCGACGTCAACCGCGAGCGTGTCGATTGGCTCGTGCAACTGTTCCCCGAGTGCGTGACCGAAGGCAAGATCGACTTCGACAAGCTGCGGCTGGCCCTCGGTGACGAGATCGACGACCGCCCCGAGCGGTACACGTTCAGCTGGGCAGGAAAGCGCGATGCTATCCGAGTCCTCCAGGCCCCCAGCAGAGCCACCCTGGTGCCTTGCCCAGAGGAGTCAATCGACTTCAAGAACACGCAGAACCTCTTCATTGAGGGTGACAACCTCGAGGTTCTGAAGCTACTCTTCAAGCCGTACTTCGGGCGGGTAAAGATGATCTACATCGATCCGCCCTACAACACGGGCAACGACTTCGTCTATCGGGACAACTATGCGGACCCATTGGACTCCTACTTGAAGCTTACCGGACAGAAGGCCAGCAACGGCGACATCCTCACAAGCAACCCCGAGACCAGCGGGCGCTTCCACTCGACGTGGCTGTCCATGATCTATCCCCGCCTGTTCCTGGCACGACAGCTACTCTCTGATGACGGTGTTGTGGTCGTGAGCATCGATGATCATGAGGTTAGCAACCTGCGTCTCCTGATGGAGGAGGTGTTCGGCAGCGACAACTTCGTGGGCCAGATCACGGTTCAAAGCAACCCACGCGGAAGGCAGGCTGAGCGGTTCTTTGCCACAGTCCACGAGTACCTGCTCGTCTTTGCCAAGAACGTCGACGACTGCATCCTCGGCGGTGCGGCCCTCACCGAAAACCAGCTGAAGGAGTTCAAGTACGAAGACCACGCTGGGCGCAAGTACAGGCTTCTCGGCCTGCGGCAACGCGGATCTGCCTCCCTTCGGTCACAGCGCCCCCAGATGTACTACCCGCTCTATGTGCAGCCCTCAACAGCCTCCGTGTCCACCGAGCCAACCCCCGGCTACGACATCGAGGTACTCCCGATGAAACCGACGGGAGAGGAAGGACGGTGGATGTGGTCCAAGAACAAGGTGCACGCGGACCTGTCTATCGTGGAAGCCCACCTTGTTGCCGGCCGCAATGAATGGGACATCTTCGTCAGGGACTACCTCGACCTGGAATCCGGGGAGACCCGCACCCGCAAATTCAAGACCATCTGGGCCGAGAAGAAGCTCAACTACCAGAATGGTACCGAAGAGGTTAAGGCTCTTCTTGGCGGACCAGCTTATGAATACCCGAAGCCGACTGCCTTGCTCAAGCAAGTCCTAGCCATCGCCGACGAATCCGACGCTCTTTGTCTGGATTTCTTCGCCGGGTCGTGCACAACCGCCCATGCCGTCATGGCCCTCAACCGTGAGGACGGTGCCAACCGCCGCTTCATCATGGTTCAGCTGCCGGAGCCAACCCCCGAGGACTCACCGGCACGGCAGATGGGCCTAAACACGATCGCCGAGATTGGCAAGGAGCGCATCCGGCGCGTTATCAAGCGGATGAAGGACGAAGCGGCCCAGAAGCTGGACCTCACTGACTCCGAGACGCCGGAGGACCTCGGCTTCAAGGTCTTCAAGCTCGCCGAGTCCAACTTCCGGCCCTGGACACCCCCGGAGCAGACTGACCCCGAAGCCTACATCGCCCAGATGGAGCTAATGGTTGATCCGCTGGTCGAAGGGTGGACACCGGAGAACGTCATTACCGAGGTCGCTATCAAGGAAGGCTACGGCCTGAACGCGGTCATCCAGCGGCTGGAGGCTCTCGATACGAATACCATCTACCGGGTCACCGACCCAGACAAGGAGCAGAGCTTCTTCATCTGCCTCGATGACAAGATCGACCCTGCCACGCCCCGGGCGCTGTGCCCCGCAAAGGACGACCTGTTTGTCTGCCGGGATGTGGCGCTTACCGATGAAATGGCCGCGAACCTCGCCCTTCAGTGTAACCTAAAGACCATCTAGCGCATGGAATTCAAGTTCGACCCGAACCAGGAGTACCAGGTCCGCGCCATTGAGTCCGTCACGGACCTCCTTGAAGGCCAGCCGCGGAACCACGCGCAGCTTAACCTCAACTGGGGCCAGGCCTTCGCCGCCATCGCGAACCGGCTCGACATTGACGAAGCCGCGATCCTTGCCAACCTACGCGCCGTGCAGACCAGGAACGGGCTACCACCCGACGATGCGCTGCAGTGTATCGAGGACTCCATTGACAACGCAAACGGACGAATTCCGGTCCGCTTCCCCAACTTCTCCGTCGAAATGGAGACCGGCACGGGCAAGACATACGTTTACATCCGCACGGCACTCGAGCTTCACCAGAGGTACGGCTTCTGCAAGTTCGTCGTGGTCGTCCCCTCACTCGCCATTCGAGAGGGTGTCCTGAAGACGCTGCAGGTCACGCAACGCCACTTGAACCAGCTGTACGGGAATGTACCCTATCGCTACTACGTTTACGACTCAGAGAACCTCGCGCAGGTGCGGCAATTTGCGCTCTCTTCCACCATCGAGATCATGCTCATGACGCTGGCCTCGTTCAACAAAGCCACGAACGTCATTCACCAAATGACCGACCGTCTACAGGGCGAAACGCCAGTCCACCTCATACAGGCCGCCAAGCCCATCCTCATCCTGGACGAGCCTCAGAACATGGAGAGCGAGCAGAGTGTCAGGTCGTTGGCTGTGCTCAACCCTCTGTTCGCCCTACGCTACAGCGCGACCCACCGGAACCCCTACAACCTGGTGTACCGGCTGACCCCCTTCGAGGCCTACAGCCAGAACCTCGTGAAGCGCATCGAGGTCGCAGGCGTTGAGCAGCAGGATGACGCCAACCGCCCATACATCCAAGTGACCGACATCCGGACTCAGGCGACGAAGCTGACTGCGAAACTCACCATCCACAAGCTGATGGCTGGCGGCACCGTCAAGGAAGCCACCGTACAAGTCCGACCCGGCGACAACCTCGAATCCAAAGCCAACCGTGCCGAGTACCGTGACTTCAACATAGACGAGATCAGCTTGATGGGCGGCTACGTGCGGTTCACCAACGGGCTCGAACTCCGAAAAGGAGAGGCCACCGGCGCGGACAAGGAAGCCATCTTCGAGGCCCAGATACGATTCACAATCGAAGAGCATTTTCGAAAGCAGAGGCGTTTGCGTTCCGAGGGGATCAAGGTCCTGACCCTGTTCTTCATCGACCGAGTGGAGAACTACGCGTCCCAAGACGGCCTCATTCGCCGCCTATTCCGCAAAGCCTTTGACGAGATCAAGCAGGCCCATCCTGAGTGGCAGACGGCTGATCCCGGGCCAGTCCAGGCCGCCTACTTCGCACAGAAGAGGACGAAGGCGGGAGAGGTCCTCCTTGAGGACAGCAGAACCGGCGAGGCCGAGCGTGACCGGGAAGCCTATGACCTCATCATGAAGGACAAGGAGAGGCTTCTCTCATTCGACGAATCTACCTGCTTCATCTTCTCCCATTCCGCTCTCCGCGAAGGGTGGGACAACCCGAACGTCTTCCAGATCTGCACCCTCAACCAGACTGCTTCCGAGATCAAGAAGCGCCAGGAAGTCGGAAGAGGCATCAGGCTTGCCGTCAACCAGGCCGGAGATAGGATTCACGCGCCTGAGCTAAACGTGCTGACTGTGATCGCCAACGACAGCTACGAGCGATACGTTGAACGCTTGCAGTCGGAAATCGAAGAGGAATACGGTTTGGACGGCCTGCCGCCGAAGCCAGCAAACGCCCGCACACGCAAGAGCGCCCGCCTTCAGAAGCAGTTCCTTCTGTCCGAGGACTTCAAGGAGCTCTGGGACCGCATCAAGCACAAGACCCGCTATGCGGTCGCCATCGATTCAGGCCAGGTCGTATCAGACGTGGTCCTGGCCCTAGACCAGGCGGAGATCAAGCCGCCCCGTATCACCGTCACAAAAGCCCAGGTCACGATGGAGCACGAGCACGAATTCGCCCCCCTCCCAACAAGCGCGGCCAGGACCCTTATGGACCTTGCCGGTCGCTATCCTCTGCCGTCCATACCCGATCTCGTCGCCGACCTGCTCCAGCGTTCCAACCCACCTGTCAGAGTCACCCGCCGGACGGTCCTCGAAATCCTCGCGAAGACGAGGAACCGCGCCGCTGCCCCCGTCAACCCCCACGAGTTCGCCACCGTGCTTGCCAGCGCTTTGAAAGAGAAACTGGCGGACCACCTCATCAACGGCATCAAGTACGACAAGATAGACGACTGGTATGAGATGACGCAGTTCGCGGACGCGATTGAGACCTGGGAGGAGCACCTTGTACCTGCCCCGCATTCTCTCTACGACCATGTGGTCTTCGAGTCCGAAACCGAAAGGCGGTTCGTTGAGGACCTCGAGCGGCTGGACTATGTGAAGCTGTATGTTAAGCTTCCCGACTGGTTCAGCGTTGATACGCCGGTCGGCACCTATAATCCCGACTGGGCCATCGTAGTCGAGGAACGAGACGCACACGGCGATGCGACAGGCGACAGGCTCTATCTCGTCAGGGAGACCAAAGACACCACTGTGCTGGACCAGTTGCGACCTGAGGAGCGCAGGAAAATCGAGTGCGGGGAACGTCACTTCGAAGGGGCGCTCCGTGTGTCGTATCGCGTAGTGACCAAGGCCTCGGACTTGCTTTAGGTCCCTCTCTGGATCGCGCTCTAGGGCGGTACGGCGCCCTGCTTCTCCTCCGCCAGGATCAGCTCAGCAGCCATTCGCGCGGTCTTGCCCGCTATGGTGCCGCTCACCCCAGCTCGCCGAGGCGGGCGCGCAGGCCGTCCAGCCGCGAGCGCGCCGACGCCAGCCGCTCTTCTTCCTGTCGCACCACGGCGGCGGGCGCGCGCGTGCGGAAGCGCTCGTCGGCCAGACGCGCCTCCAGGCGGCCCACCTCACCCTCCAGCTCGTCGATCTGACGGGAGAGGCGGCTGCGCTCCGCCTCCAGGTCGAAGAGCCCGGCCAGGGGCAGGGCCACCCGGCCGTCGGCCAGGACGGCGGTCGCCACATTCTCGCTTGGCAGGCGCGTCTCCTCGCCGACGATGTGCAGGGGTTCGGCGCGGGCCAGCGCGGCGATGAGGGGACGGCTGGCCTCCAGGGCGGGCCACAGGCGCCGGGCCTGGACGTGGACCTCCACGAAGCGGGCCGGCTCCACCCGTCGCTCGGAGCGGATGTTGCGGATGGCCCGCACCACCTCGATGACGGCCTCGGCCTGGGCCTCCGCCTCGTCGTCGTGCCAGGCCGGGTCGGGCTGCGGGAAGCGGGCCACGATGAGGGCCTCGGCGTCCCGGTCGGGCAGGTGGCCGGCCAGGGCCTGCCAGATCTCCTCCGTCACGTAGGGCATGTAGGGATGGAGGAGGCGGAGGCTGCTGTCCAGCACGTGCACCAGCACCGGCAAGGGCGAGGAGTCACCCGCCCGTAGCCGCACCTTGGCCATCTCCACGTACCAGTCGCAGTACTCGCCCCAGAGGAAGTCGTGGACCTGCCGGCCCGCCTCGCCCAACTCGAAGCGCTCCAGGAGCTGGCTGACGCTGGCCGTCACCCGCTGGAGGCGCGACATGATCCAGCGGTCCTCCAGGGGCATGGCCTGCCGCCGATCAAGGGAAGGGCGCTCGAGCCCGGCACCGTCCAGGTTGGTGAGCACGAAGCGGGCGGCGTTCCAGAGTTTGTTGGCGAAGTTGCGTCCCGCCGCCAGCTTCTGCTCCGAGATCTTCATGTCGTTGCCGGGGCTGCTGCCCGTGGCCAGCGTGTAGCGCAGGGCGTCGGTGCCGTAGGTGCCCACCACGTCCTCGATGGCGGCGCTGACAGCCTGGGTGCGCCCCACCTTCGACTTGCTGATCTTCTCCCCGTGCTCATCGCGCACCAGGCCGTGCAGGTAGACGGTGTGGAAGGGTGTCTCCTTCATGTTGTAGAGGCCCATCATGACCATGCGGGCCACCCAGAAGAAGATGATGTCGTATCCCGTCTCCATGACGGAGGTGGGATAGAAGTAGGCGAGGTCCTCGGTCTCTTCGGGCCAGCCCAGGGTGGAGTGAGGCCAGAGGGCGGAGGAGAACCAGGTGTCCAGAACGTCGCTGTCTTGCCGCAGCCTGGTGGAGCCGCAGTGGAGGCAGCGGCTGGGGTCTTCGACGCTGGCCATCTGGCCGCCGCAGTCATCGCAGTACCAGACGGGGACGGCATGGCCGAACCAGAGCTGGCGGGAGATGCACCAGTCGCGGATGTTCTCCATCCAGTTCAGGTAGATGCGGGTGAAGCGCTCCGGCACGAAGCGGAGGCGGCCGCTGGTAACGGCCTCGATGGCCGGGGCGGCTAGAGGCGCCATCTTCATGAACCACTGAGGACTTATGAGCGGCTCGATGACCGTGTTGCAGCGCTGGCAGTGGCCGATGGAGTGGACGTAGGGCTCCGTCTTCACCAGGAAGCCGCCCTCCTCCAGATCGCGCACGATGGCCCGCCGGCACTCGTCCCGGTCCATGCCCTGGTAGGGGCCGGCCTCCTCGGTCATGGTAGCGTCGAGGGCGATGGAGTTGATGACGGGCAGGCCGTGGCGCTGCCCGATGTCGAAGTCCACGGGGTCGTGGCCGGGGGTCACCTTGAGGGCGCCGGTGCCGAACTCAGGGTCGATGGCCTCATCGGCGACGATCACGATCTCCCGGTTCAGGATGGGCAGGAGGGCCTTCCTGCCCAACAGAGACTGGTAGCGCCCGTCCTTGGGATGCACCGCCACTCCCGTGTCGGCCACTATCGTCTCCGGTCGCGTGGTGGCGATGGTGATGTACTGGGGAACTGGGAACTCGGAACTGGGAACTGGGGTGGGGCCTTGTTCCCGGTTCCCGGTTCCTAGTTCCTCCTCGATGAGGGGGTAGCGGACGTACCAGAGGTGGTCCTGGCTCTCCCGGTGCTCCACCTCCAGGTCAGAGAGGGCGGTCTGGCAGCGGGGGCACCAGTTGATGATGCGTTCCCCTCGATAAATGAGGCCGTCGTTGTAAAGGCGGACGAAGGTGGTGCGAACGGCCTTCTGAGGACCGGGGTCCAGCGTGAAGCGCTCGCGGGTCCAGTCGCAGGAGGCGCCCAGGCGGCGGAGCTGAGCGCGGATCTTACCCCGGTACTGGTGAACCCAAGCCCAGACGCGCTCCAGGAACTTCTCCCGCCCCAGTTCGTGCCGGTCCAGGCCTTCCGACGCCAGTTCCCGCTCCACGACGTTCTGGGTGGCAATAGCGGCATGGTCCTGGCCGGGGAGCCAGAGGGTTGGCTCGCCGCGCATGCGGTGCCAGCGGGTGAGGACGTCTTCCAGGGTGATAAACATGGCGCTTCCCAGGTGGAGGTCGCCGGAGACGTTGGGCGGCGGCATGATGATGGTGAAGGGCTGTCGCTGCGGGTCGACGCGCGGCACGAAGTAGCCGCGCTCCTCCCAGAAGCGGTACAGCCGCTCCTCCACCGCTCGCGGGTCGTAGGCTTTCGGGATGTCCTTGTGACGGTGGGCCTGGCTGGTCATGGGTTGCTCCGGGGCAACTCGTACGTATAGGCCCCGAACTGTCGGGGCCGTCAAGTCCAGATTGTATAGGTCACCCTAGATGCCGTCAATCTGACGCTGTGAAAGGTAGAACCCTGCGGGATGATGGTCATAGGCTTCTTGAGTTGCCACAGGTTTTCACAGATGCAGCACAAACCCTATAATCCGTGTGGACGCGCTGCCTCCGCCATGAGCAACCAAGAGACCGATCCCCTGGCCTACAAGGCGCACGCCGACCTCATCGTGGAGAGGGCCGCCGAGCAGCTCCGCCGCCTGCTACACGAGGCGGTCCAGAAGCTTGACCCCTTTCCGCCCTTCCCGGGCGCCTTCTTCACCTACGGCATCGAGGTGGAACCCGGCGGTCTCGCCAGCCACGAGCGTGGCTGCGTGGTGCTGGGCCCCGACGCCGAGCTCTACGAGCTGGAGGTGGAGATCGACTTCTCCCAGGACGCCAGCGACCCCGTGGCCGCCCGCGAGGAACGCCTCAAGAAGCTGGACCTCCACCCCTGCGACTACGTGGTGTACGCCTACCACGCCCTCTCGAGGGTGGTCGAGCTGCTGCTGGAGCAGGCGGAGACGCGAGAGGCCTGACCGGCGCCGCCCCTGGCCCTACTCGAGGACGATCTCTCCGCTCTTGCCGCCGCTCTTCCTCACCAGCCGCACGCCCTCGATGCGGATAGCGCGGTCGGCGGCCTTGCACATGTCGTAGACGGTGAGGGCAGCCACCGCTACCGCCGTCAGCGCCTCCATCTCCACCCCCGTCTTGCCCGTGCTGCGTACAGTGGCCTCGATGCGGACGGCGCTCTCGCCCTCGTCGGGGTAGAGCTGGACATCGACATCGGTAAGGAGGAGGGGGTGGCAGAGGGGGATGAGCTCGTGTGTCTTCTTGGCGGCCATGACGCCGGCCAGCCGGGCCACGGCCAGCACGTCGCCCTTCTCCACCCGGCCGGACTGGATGAGGGCCAGGGTCTCCGGTCGCATGCGCACGCTGCCGCGGGCCACGGCTACGCGGGCCGTGTCCGCCTTGGCGGAGATGTCCACCATGCGGGCGCGGCCGGAGGCATCGACGTGGGTCAGGCGCCTTTTCTGAGCCACGATTGGCCACCGTAGGGACAGAGCTTCAGCTCTGTCCTGGGCGGAGCTTCCGCCTGAGGCGGATCCGCCTGCGGCGGAGAAGCTCCGCCCCTACGACCGGGAAGAAGCTACCCCCCGATCTGGATCATCTTGCGCCGGCGGGGCCGGTTGCCGTCGGTCAGGTGGTGGGCGTCAGGCTTGGTACGGAGCGCCTCCAGGATGCCCCCCCGCAGCGCCTCGTCATTGCCGCCGCCGCGCCCGGACGGGCCCGGACGGGCCCCCGTCTGGGGGCGCCCGTCTGGGCGGAGGATGGACTTCACATCCACCTCGTGGTCGGTGAGCAGGCAGGGACGGATCTTGCCGTCGGCGGTGAGACGCATGCGGTTGCAGCTCTCACAGAAGTGCTTCTCGCTGACGGGGCTGATAAAGCCGATGTTGCCCTTCGCCCCTGCCTGTCCGGTAGGCAGGCCCGGCAGCTTGAAGTAGCGGGCCGGACCGTGGCCCACCACCGTCTGTGAGGGCTCCAAGTGGCCCAACTCCCTCTCGATCTGCTGCTTGATCTCCTCGGTGGGCACGAAGCCCAGCACCAGGGACGTGTCCTTGATGCAGGTCTCCTGCTCCTCCAGGAAGGGCATCAGCTCGATGAATCGGACGTCCCAGTCCTGCTCGTAGGTGGAGCGGGCGAAGTCCAGCACCTCGTCGTCGTTGATCAGGCGCATGACGACGACGTTGATCTTGATGGGCGAGAGGCCGGCCGCCCGGGCAGCGGCGATGCCCTCCATGACATCTTCGTAGCGGCCCCAGCGCGTGATCTGGCGGAAGCGCTCCGGCTGCAGGGTGTCCAGGCTGATGTTGACCCGCCGCAGGCCGGCCCGCGCCAGGGGCTCCGCCATCCGCAGCAGGGCGATGCCGTTGGTGGTGAGGGAGATGTCCTCGATGCCGGGGACGCCGTTGATCATGGCCACCAGGTCGGCGATGCCGTGGCGCACCAGGGGCTCGCCGCCGGTGAGACGGACCTTGCGCAGCCCCATGGAGGCGCCCACCCGCACGATGGCCAGGATCTCCTCATAGCTGAGGATCTCCTCCCGCGGCTGGAACTCGATGCCCTCCTCCGGCATGCAGTACACGCAGCGAAGGTTGCAGCGGTCGGTGACGGAGACGCGCAGGTAGCTGATGACGCGCTGGAAGGGGTCGACCAGCGGCGTCAGCGGTATGAACTCAGACTCGACACTCACGAATCAGCCCTTCCAGGAGGACCCGCGCCTGACGGGCGGCGCGCCCTCGATGGCTGACGGCGTTCTTCTCTTCCGGCGGCAGCTCGGCGAGGGTGAGCCCGCGCTCCGGCAGCAGGAAGACAGGGTCATAGCCGAAGCCGCCCTCGCCCCGAGGCTCCTCCGCTATCCGACCCTCGCACTGGCCCTCGAAGAGGCTGACCTCCCCCTCCGGCCGGGCGACGGCGATGAGACAGCGGAACCGAGCCGAACGCTTCTCGGGCGGTACCCCCGCCAGGCGCTCCAGAAGGAGGGCCACCCGCTGCTCGTCGCTGATGTCGTCGCCGCCGAAACGGGCCGAGAGAGGGCCGGGGGCGCCGCCCAGGGCGTCCACCTCTATCCCCGAATCGTCGGCCAGGGCTAGCAGGCCGCTGGCCTTCGCGAAGGCCTCCGCCTTTATTCTAGCATTCTCGGCGTAGTCCCCGCCGGCCTCCTCCACCTCCAGATGGAGGCCGAGGTCGCGGGGCGTCACCAGCTCCCAGCCGCATCCTTCCAGCAGGGCCCGATACTCGGCCGCCTTGCCGGGGTTATTGGTGGCAAGAAGCAGCCGCTTCCCCACCGCTACTCCAGCGGTTCCCAGCGGTCGCCGAGCTTGGCCGCCACCGCCGGCATGGTGGTGTACTCCATCTCCTCCAGCGGCAGCCGGTGAGGCTCGAAGGGGCCGTGGCGCCGCATGTAGTCGGCGATCTCGGCCGCCTGGCGCCGCGTCGGCTCGAAGGCCGGGTCGTCGAACATGTCGCGGGGCCCGATCAGCTTGCCGTTGGCGAGCTGGAAGCCCAGGCAGACGATGCGCGGCGGACCGTCGAAGCGCGAGGGGTTGGCGTCGCGGACGGCGCACGGCATCCAGGGGCCCTGGTGGGAGCCGCGCATCCAGCCCTCGACGATGATCGGCAGGGAGAAGGGCTCTAGCACCTCGCCGACAGCCGGAAACTCCCCCTGGGAGCGGACAACGCAGGTGGGGTCGTCCTTGCCCACGTAGCGCCCGGCGATGAGGGACAGCTTGTCGGTGCTGGAGACGGCGGCGATGGCGCCGGTGTCGCGGCTGTAGACGGACTTCACGCAGTAGTGCGACGGCGACCCCATGAAGACCAGCATGTCGTAGATCTCCTCCGGCGCGTTGAACCTGATCTTGCGGTGGTTTTTGATGTCATGCACCTCAAAGGTGAAGCCACCGTGTAAGGCGTTGGAGATCACGAGCCCGGCCGTGTTGAAGGGGTCGGCGAACATCTTGTAGAGCGGGAAGTTGAAGGAGCCGGCGGATGTCTTGTCGCCCATGAAGACGAATACGGGCTCCGAGGGCCGCTCCTCGATCTCCATCTCCGCCGAGCCCGGCCCCATGCCCCGGATGTTGCCCGAGAAGGCATCGGACAGCAGGTCCTGGCCGGCGCCGTACAGGTGGAGCTTCTTGGCCACCTCCGTGCCCTTCAGGAAGGTATTCCAGGCCAGGGTGTGCACATCGGTGTTGTTGATTCCGCGCTCGTGGGTCATGATCAGGAAAAGATCATCGCCGCACTGGCCGGGGTAGAAGTCGACCAGGGTGCCCTTCTGCTTGGCCTTCTCCATCTCCTCACGGGCCGTCGCCACTATGTCCGGGTGCATGGACGAGTGACCGACGTAGCCGCCGATGTCGGCCTTGATCACGCTGATGCTTATCATTCAATTAGCCTCCTACCTAGATAGTGCTCTCGACTCTGCTCGAGTCTGCTTCCAACAGTCCTGACGGCACTGGGCCTGGGGATGGAAAGGCCCTTGCCGAGATGGGCTCTCGGGGGCTTGAGTTCAGACTAGCAAGGCCCCTGGGGAGTGTCAAGCAGGGGTGTTCAGGGGGCGCCCTATCCTGACTCGCCGCATCTCTAGGAGTCTGCACGCTCGCTGACGCGACTGCACCCTCATGGACAGCCTATCGAGCCCTCTTCTATAATACTCTTGCTTGGATGCCTTCTGTGAGCGCGTCATCGGTCTTGCCCGCCTTCGGCGGGCTTGACTCAAAAGGAAGGGGCAGCCGCCTGTTGGCTGGGACCGATTCGCTGCGGGAAATCGAGGCGGCCACCCGGAGGATCAGACGCCACATCATCACTATGCTCGCCGCTGCCGGTAGCGGCCACCCCGGCGGCTCCCTCTCTGCTGTCGAGATCCTCTCCGCCCTCTACTTCCGGATCCTTCGCCACAACCCGCAAGACCCCTTCTGGCCCGACCGCGACCGCTTCATCCTGAGCAAGGGCCACGGGGCGCCCGCCTTGTATGCCGTGCTGGCCGAGTGCGGCTACCTGCCGGTGGAAGAGCTCACCACGCTTCGCAAGGTGGGAAGCCGCCTCCAGGGCCACCCGAAGGCGGGCTCGCCGCCGGGAGTGGAGATGTCCGCCGGCTCCCTGGGCCAGGGGCTCTCCTACGCCATCGGCCAGACCCTGGCGGCCCGCCTCGACAGCCGCGACTATCGCGTCTACTGTCTCCTGGGTGACGGTGAGCTTGACGAGGGCCAGGTCTGGGAGGCCGCCATGGCCGCCGCCCACTACTCCCTGGACAACCTCACGGCCATCGTGGACCGCAACCGCATCCAGAACGATGACTTCTGCGAGAAAGTGATGCGCACCGATCCCCTGCCCGACAAGTGGCAGGCCTTCGGCTGGCACGCGCAGGAGGTGGACGGCCACGACCTCTCTCAGGTCATCGAGGCCCTGGAGAAGGCCAGGGAGGTTCGAGGTCAGCCCAGCGTCGTCATTGCCCACACGGTGAAGGGGAAGGGCGTCAGCTTCATGGAGAACAACCCCGAGTGGCACGGCAAGGCGCCGACACCGGAGCAGGCGGAGCTCGCCCTGGCGGAGCTGGCTGGGGAGGACTAGCCACAGATGGACATCGACAAACACAGATGGTTTCGGGGGCTGGGGGGATGGGATTCTGTGTCAATCTGTGTGAATCTGTGGCTGAACGACTAGTCAGATGACTACGGTATCGCAGGCGACGGCCGCTACGCGGGAGGCCCTGGGCCCCACCCTGGTCCGCCTGGCCCAGGGGGGGCTGGACATCGTGGTGGTGGACGGTGACCTTGGCGTTTCCACCACGGCCCGCGTCTTCGGCAAAGCCTACCCCGACCGCTTCTTCACCCTGGGCCCCGCCGAGCAGAACATGATCGGCGTCGCCGCCGGCCTGGCCGCCGCCGGCAAGATCGCCTTCGCCAGCTCCTTCGCGGTCTTCATTTCCGGCCGCTGCTTCGACCAGATCCGGGTCAGCGTGGCCCAGCCCGGCCTCAACGTGAAGCTGGTGGCCAGCCACGCCGGCATCAGCGTGGGTGACGACGGCATCTCCGCCCACGCCATCGAGGATGTCGCGTTGATGTCCACCCTGGTGGGGTTCCACGTGATCGTCCCCGCCGACGTTGTGGAGGCCGCCCAGGCGGTAGAGGCGGCGGCCCGCACTCCGGGCCCTTTCTACATACGCTGCGGCCGGCCCAAGGTACCCATCATCTACGACGAGAGCTACCGGTTCCAGCTCGGCAAGGCCCACCTCCTGCGCCCCGGCCGGGACGTGACCGTTATCGCGACCGGCATCATGGTGAAGAGGGCGCTAGAGGCGGTGGCCGCCCTGGAGGCGGAAGGGATCGACTGCCGGCTGCTGAACATGGCCACCGTCCGGCCCCTGGATCAGGAGGCCATCCTCTCCGCCGCCCGGGAGACGGGGGCCATCGTCACCGCCGAGGAGCACCTGGTACACTGTGGACTGGGGAGCATGGTGGCCCAGACACTGGCCAGCGAGCATCCCGTGCCCATGGGCTTCGTGGGCATGAAGGACCGCTACGCCGAGTCGGGGCGCTGGGACGTGCTCCTAGAGAAGTACGGCCTGACAGCAGAGGCCATCGTCGCCGAGGCTCGACGCCTCCTGGAAAGGAAGGCCAAGGGGCCATGACCAAGGAAGGGGAGAGGGCGAAAGCCCCCGCGCCGACTCCTTCTACGAGCACGGGCGGGGCGCCAGTCGCCCGCGTCGCCGTCCTCTACACCAGCGCCAACACGGTGCTGGACGATATCGGGCGGGCCATGCGCCTGGCCGACTACGCCTCGCACCTGTCGCGGGATGCCGCCACCGTCCTCAAGGTCAACATCTCCTGGCAGCACTACTACCCGGCCTGCTCCACCACTCCCTGGCAGATCGAGGGCGTGATCCGCACCCTCCTGGCCGACGGCTACCGGGACATCGTGCCCGCCCAGAACGGCACCGTGGTGGTGGACTCCCACCGGGGCGAGGTCAAGAACAAGCACAAGGCCGTCTTCGACAGGTACGGCCTGAAGAGCGTGCACCTCACCGACAAGGACGCTCGCTGGGTGACCTACGCGCCCAAAGGCGAGATGCTGGTCCTGCACAAGATCTTTCCCGACGGCATCCAGATCCCGGAGACGCTCATCGGCAAGAACATTATCCACCTGCCCACTTTGAAGACCCACGTCTTCACGACGATGACGGGGGCCATGAAGAACGCCTTCGGCGGGCTGCTGCACTACCGCCGCCACTGGACCCACTCCGTCATCCACGAGACTTTGGTCGACCTGCTGACCATCCAGAAGGAGATCCACCCCGGCATCTTCGCGGTCATGGACGGCACCATCGCCGGCGATGGGCCGGGGCCGCGGGCCATGCGCCCCCACGTCAAGAACGTCATCCTCGCGAGCGCCGACCAGGTGGCCATCGACGCCGTGGCAGCGCGCATGATGGGCTTCGACCCACTCTCGCTGGGGTTCATCCGCCTCGCCCATGAGCGGGGCCTGGGCTGCGGCGACCCCACCAAGATCGAGGTGGTGGGGATGGACGTGAGCAACGTCAACTTCGGCTTTCGCGGCGACGAGAACACCTTCGCCAGTTGGGGTCAGAAGCTCATCTACTGGGGGCCTCTCAAGCCGCTCGAGAAGCCGCTGCTCAGGACGCCCATCGTTCCCTGGTCCTACGCGGCCTCCAACGTGTACTACAATCTCTACTGGTACCCTCTCTTCGGGCGGAAGCGAGTGAAGCAGGCCCTCCAGACCGAGTGGGGCAAGCTGTTCCAGAGCTACTAGGGCTGGCTCACACGGTCGTCCCCCTGCGTCTCTCCACCCGCCGGGTCAGCGGCAGGCCATCGACAGTCTTACTGCTGGCTTCGGATCTCTGATTCCCCACGATCCAGATGAAGGAACCAAGTACCCATACGGACACGCAGATGGCAACTAGCATCGTGCGATGGATCGGTGTTAGAATTACCCGGCTCACGCAATCGTTGAATGCGGCGGCGCCATGCAGACTCTCCTGATCCGAACCGTCTTCGACCACTATTCTCAGCCCGAGAATCGCTTAACCCACGGGTTGATCCAGGTACTTGCGAGAGATCAGCGCCTTACGCGCCACTTTATTCGCACTTTCGCTGGAGTCGATGTTCCAGCCCGCTCGCACCTGTCCTTTGCCTGCCAGGCGGCGCCCGGCGAGTCCAGCCGACTAGCAAAAAAGGAGGCCCCCGCGGAGAGCAGCGTGCCAGATGCTTGGATTTTTCGGGACGAGGCGAAATGGGCATTGATCATCGAGTCAAAGGTTGCCGCTCAACTGGAAGAGAATCAACTTCGCCGACATATCGAAACGGCCACACGCAAGGGGTTCCGGAGTCTACACCTGCTGGCAGTGACGGCTGACAATGCGGCACCCGTCTGGCTCACGGGGCTCTCGACCAACGCAGACGTACGGTGGACGGCGTGGCCCCATGTGTACGAATTTCTCTCGAGGCGGGAGTCGTACAGCAACCCAATAGCGAAGTTCCTGGGCCAGCAGTTTCTTGAGTATCTTAGGGTAGCGGAGGCACAGCAGATGGCAGGCGAGAAAGTGCTTACGAGCTTCGCTGGAATCCCCTTCGGCTCCGGCCATCCTTATGACGACCTAGAGGCTCGTGTGGTACTCAGAGCTCTAATGCAGAAGCTTCGTCCAAGGCTAGCTTCCTCAAAGGTGTTGCGCGCCTCCTCTCACTCTGAGCATAAGCGGCTCACCGGTGCCTGGGACGTGATTAACTTCGAGTTCGCCCATGGAGAGTCGTTTACCAAGCACCCCCATCTGACCGTCTGGCTTGGCGACGGAGCAGCGATCCAGCTAACAATTCCAAACGGCGCGAAGGCCGAATACTGGAAAAGGTTGCGGGGCGCTGACTCAGAGGCGCTAAATGGCGTGTTTTCCAAGGTCGTCGAACGGATACGGCCCCTGCGAAGAACTCTAGGCCGTGGACTGACAGAACCTCGGGTGATACTTGAAATCACCCAGCAGCATTTTCATGCTCAAACTCAGGAGATCGCAGACGGCCACCTGAACTTCGATCTAGATACCATCTATGCGGGCGAAGGATCAGTGAAGCCACTTCCCGCGTGGCTCGAGGCGACGCGGGTAATCCTCGCCGACTGCGGACGGGCCAATGTTCAAGTAAGCCTGGAAGCACACTATCCATACGTGAAGGGAAGCGCAAGCACGACACCGGAGTTCGTCGACCATCTCGTCACAGCGGCTGAGGCCCTTCACCCCTTCCTAGCGTTCCTCCGGGGAGCAGAATCGCCGCGCAATTCCTCGGCAAGTCTAGAATAACTGAGGGCAGCCCTCCCTGGCCGCCCCCCTTCGCGCCTGCGGCTACTGACGCGGCGCTGCGGGCTACTTGGCCTGCCCGCCTCCTCCGATTCCTCGGCTACGGGCTCCGGTGCCGGTGCTTCGACCGTCGCCCTCAGCCACTATCTACCTATTTCCTCGCGCCCCCCACAATGTAACCTGGTAGTGGTACCTCACTATACCCGCCCGAGATCGCGGGTAACGCTTCCTGCCCGCTCCGTTATATGATAGGGGTCATGAACCTCCAGAAGCTCCGCGGCCGGCTGCTACTCTCCGTCTTGCTGGGCGCGGCCGTCTTCGTCGGGCTGAGCGCCTACGGCGACTTCTCCGGCGTGGCCGAGGGCCTGGGCGACTTCCAGTGGGGGCTGCTGCCCGCCATCCTGGCCCTCACCTGCATCAACTACCTCCTCCGCTTCGTGAAGTGGGACTTCTATCTCCACCAGATCGGCGTGCGCGACCTTCCCAAGCGCGACAGCTTCCTCATGTTCTTCTCCGGCCTGGCCATGGTCATCACGCCGGGCAAGGTCGGCGAGTGGCTGAAGAGCTACCTGCTGCGGGAGGTGCACGGCACCCCCTTCGCCCGCTCGGCGCCCATCTTGATCGCCGAGCGGCTCACCGACACCCTCGCCCTGCTCATCCTGGCGGCGACGGGCCTCATCATCTTCGGGCAGGCCTGGCAGTTCTTCGTCGTGGTGGGCGTCACGGCAGCCGTCTTCCTCTTCCTGGCCCGTCACCGGCCCGCCATGCAGGCCATCCTGCGCCTGGTGGAGCGGCTGCCCGTCGTCTCCCGCTTCGCCCACCTGGTCGAAGAGTTCTACGAGAGCACCCACGTGCTCGTCTCGCCCCGCAACCTGCTGCTGATGACGGCGCTCAGCGTCGCTTCCTGGGCCGGCGAGGTGCTGGCCTTCTACGTCACCCTGCTGGCGCTGGGTCTGGATGCCACCGGCCTGCTGCTGCTCCAGGCGGCCTTCATCCTGCCCGTGGCGACCGTCGCCGGGGCTGTCCTGCTGACGCCGGGCGGACTGGGGGTGGCTGAAGGCGGCCTTACGGGCCTGCTCCAAGTAATCGTCGACATGCCGAAGAGCCTGGCAGCCGTGGCTACCCTTATCATCCGCTTCGCCACGCTGTGGTTCGGCGTCCTGGTGGGGATGGGGACTCTGACCATCATGACCCGGCGCCTGGCGCTCCAGCCGTCGCGAGAGGTCGCGCCGGTGCCTGGCGCTGCGGCCGACGAAGCCTGGGGCCAGGAATCGGGGACGCCCGTGGCCGGGCCTGCCCGTCCGATAGGTGGGGCCGCCGCCCGACGTCGCGGCGCCTAAGCATGGCGCAAAGGATCGCCCTTCGACAGGCTCAGGGTGCGACAAGAGCCTCCCGGTGCCAAGGGCAATGCGTGACGGCATGCTGAGCTTGTCGAAGCACCGAAGGTCGATCCTGTTGACAGGACGTATCCTATGGACCTAGCCTCCCGCGCCGCCGGCCTTTCCTTCTCCTCCAACTTCATCCTCATGTTCCTGAAGCTGGCTGTGGGCCTCTACACGGGCAGCATCGCCATCCTCTCCGATGCCCTGGACAGCGCCGAGGACACCATTGCCTCCAGCTTCGCCTTCATCACCGTGCGCGTCTCCGCCCGGCCGGCGGACGTGGAGCACCCCTACGGCCACGGCAAGGCGGAGACCCTGGCCGCAGGCGGACAGGCCGTCCTCATCGGCGGAGGCGGGGTCTTCATCATGTACCAGGCGGTGCGCCGCCTGATGGTGGGCCAGGCCGACATCGTGCTGGGGCCCGGTCTGGTGACCATGGGCGTCACCGCCCTCGCCAACCTGGGGGTTGTCCTCTTCGTGGCCCGAGCGGCCCTAGCCACCGGCTCCCTGGCCCTGACCTCGGAGACCCGCCATCTGCGGACGAACATCGCCCAGGCGCTGGCCGTCATGGTGGGCCTAGCGCTGGTGGGCCTGACCGGCCGCAACCTCTTCGACCCCCTGGTGGCGCTGGTGCTGGCCGGCTACCTCCTGTGGACGGCCCTCCGCATCTTCCAGTCCGCCCTGGTCCAGATCATGGACGTGACCCTGCCCGCCAGCGACCTGGACGTCATCGAGGACTCCATCCTGCGCTTCCGGCCGCAGATCGCCGGCTACCACCACCTGCGCACCCGTCGCTCCGGCCACGAGCGGTACATCGAACTGCACCTGGTGGTAGACCCGCGCAAGAGCGTGGAGGAGGTGCACGACATCTGCGACCGCATCGAAGAGGAGGTGGTGCGCCGCCTGCCGGGTGCGGTGGTCACCATCCACGTGGAGCCCGCCGACGGTCGCTACCTGGGTCCTAGAGAGCCCTAGCGTGGAGACGGGGGCCGCGCCCGCCGCTAGGACGGGGCGCCCGGCCCCAAAATGACGCGTAGCGGAGGGCTTTAGCCCTCCATCACGGCACCGTGGAAGGCTGAAGCTTCCCGCTACATTCTGCGACTACCCTGAGATGCCGTGTAGCGGAGGGCTTTAGCCCTCCATCACGGCACCGTGGAAGGCTGAAGCCTTCCGCTACATGCCCCCTACTCCCGGTGGCCGTTGCCGCCTTCCAGCTCCTCCCCCTCCTCCTCTTCTTCCTCTTCCTCCTCCTCTTCCTCCAGCTCCTCTTCGGAGTAGACGCCGGCCTGGCGCCCCACCCAGACGGTGACGACGAAGTCCTCGCGGTAGGGGTCGTTGCTCATCACCAGCCGCTCATCGATCTCGCTGATGAGCTCCTGGACCTCGTCCTCGCTCAGGCTCTCCGGGATGCAGAGGGTGCCGTAGGTGACGCTGGGCGTGTAGTGGAGGTCGACCCGGCCCACGTCGTCGCCGTCGGCCTCAATGACGAAGGACTCAGAGTAAGCCGTCCGGCTCTCGCGCTCGAAGTTGTACTCGGCCATGGCGTCCTCCTTCCGCCTGCCTGCCTGCCGGTAGGCAGGCCTGCCGGCAGGCTCCCCTTACTAGGGGCGGGTCTGGCCGGAGCCCAGGACCACCCACTTGTAGGTGGTGATCTCCTGAAGGCCCACCGGCCCCCGCGCGTGGAACTTCTGCGTAGAGTCTATAATCTCGGCTCCCAGGCCGAACTGGGCGCCGTCGGTGAACTGTGTGCTGGCGTTGACGTAGACCACGGCCGTGTCCACCTCGGCCACGAAGCGACGGGCGGCACTGTAGTCCTCGGTGACGATGGCGTCGGAGTGGCCCGTTGCGTAGCGGTAGATGTGGTCGATGGCCTCCTCTAACGAGTCTACCACCCGCACGGCGGCGATGGGAGCCAGGAACTCGTGGCCGAAGTCGCCCTCCTGGGCCGGCACCACCTTGAGTTCGGCGATGCCCGCGCCCTCCAGGGCCGCCCGCGCCCGCTCATCGCAGCGCATCTCGATGCCGGCCTCGGCCCAGCGCCGGCCGATGGCAGGCAGGAAGGCGGCAGCCACGTCCCGGTGCACCAGGAGGGTGTCCAAGGCATTGCAGATGGTGTAGCGGCGGCACTTGGCGTTGTAGGCGATGTCGGCCGCCTTGGCCAGGTCTGCCTCCCGATCCACGTAGGTGTGGCAGACGCCGATGCCGCCGATGAGCACCGGCATGGTAGCGTTCTCCACCACGAAGTCGATGAGGCCGCCGCCGCGGGGCACCACCAGGTCGATGACGTCGCGCATCTTCAGCATCTCGCCCACCAGGGCGCGGTCCGTGCTCTCGATGAGCTGGACGGCGCCCTCGGGGACGCCGGCGGCGGTAGCCGCGCCGGCCACGACGCGGGCCAGGGCGCTATTGGAGTGAATAGCCTCCTTGCCCCCGCGCAGGATGCAGGCATTGCCCGACTTCAGGCAGAGGGTCGAGATGTCCACCGTGACGTTGGGGCGGCTCTCGTAGATGCAGGCCAGGACGCCCAAGGGCACCCGCATCTTGCCCACGACCAGGTCGTTGGGGAGGGTGCGCACGTCGAACATCTGGCCCACCGGGTCGGGCAGGGCGGCCACGGTGCGGACATCGGAGGCCATGGTGGCGAGACGGTCGTGGTTGAGGAGCAGGCGATCCAGCATGTAGTCACTGGCGCCGCCGGTGCGGGCGGCCTCCATGTCACGGGCGTTGGCGGCCAGAATCTCCTCCTCGTGGGAGAGGAGGGCCTCGGCGATGGCGAGGAGGGCGCGGTTCTTCACCCTGGTGGAGAGGGTAGCCAGGCGGCGGGCGGCCGCCCGGACGGCGCGCCCCTTGGTCGCCAGCTCATCGCTGCGGGCGGAGCCGCCCCCGGCGGAAGACGTGGTGGTGGACATGGCAGGCCGGTCCTTTCCAGCCCGTCTGGGCGCAGCAGTGTCTCGGTGATGCTTAGTCTAATCGTACGGGCGGCGTCTGGCTAGTCGGGGCGGCGGGCCAGGCGACGCGGCAGGACATCGCTGGGCCTTACATCCAGCGGCCTCGTCAGGATGGAGCGGGCGGTGCCTTCTCCAGCCGGCAGGCGATGCCCTTGAACACCGGCATACCAGTGAGAGGATCGCGCTGCAAATCGTCCGTCAGACGGTTGACGTTCACTCCCAACTCTGGACCCGCATCCGCGCCCGCTCCCTGGAAGCGGCGACCCCACGCATGCGGGATGGAGACCACACCCGGCATGACATCATCACCGACCCGCGCCTTGACGCGGATGGAGCCCGTCGGCGTGGAGACCATCACGTTGTCGCCTTCCACAATGCCCGCCTGCTCCGCGTCGAGCCGGTTAAGCCGGGCCAAAGGCTCGGCGCGCACCCTCGCCAGCAGGGGCGCGTGCCAGAAGCGAGTGTTTGCCTTGAAACGCTCTCGTTCTCCTGTGATCAGCAGCAGCGGGTACTCGTCAGTCCTGGGGTCCTTGTCGGCGTCGATCTTGCCCAGGGCCGCCGCGAACTCGGCGGGAACCAGTGTGATGCGCCGACCTTTCGGGTGACGGCCTGGCTCGGCCGTCTCCGATAGGAGAAGCCCGTGAGGACTGTTCAACACGGAGCTAAGTCGCGTGCGGGCCAGGAGGAGAAACAGGAGCCCGGCATAAACCCGAGGGCTGAACCGCCAGCGGCCACCACGGCGGCAGAGGCGGTCGAGCAGGTGCAGGGCTTTGGCCATGAGCCCCAGTCCAGGCGTGTTCAGTAATCGCACTCCAGCGTGCTGGGAAAGGTCCATGAAGATCTGCCACTCCGGCCTCGCTTCGCCCGGCGGCGGAACCAGCGCCGGTGCCCACTGAACGAATCGACGCGGTTGGTGCTCCGGGAAGGTCACATAGCAGTCTTCCTTCTCAAAGTGAGCAGCCGCGGGCAACACATAATGCGCCAGTTGAGCCGTCTCATTGAGAAAGACATCGACGGAGACCAGGAGCTCCAGCGCCTCCAGGGCCTGTCCAACGCGACTCTCATTCGGGAAGGCGACGAGCGGGTTGCCGCAGTCAACGAGGAGCGCCCGGAGCTGTCCTGTCCCGGGGGTGAGGATCTCGTCTGGCAGGCAAGCTGCAGGCAGTGAACCGATAATCTCCGGATAGAGCCCATCACGAGTTTGTCGCCTGCAGCCGCGGTTGGCGATGTCCGCCATGAGCCCGAGCGGGAGGGCACCCCTCCGGAACAGCAACCCGCCGGGGCGCTCAAGGTTGCCGGTCACCGCGTTCAGCGCCTCGATAAGCCAGTAGGCCAGCGTGCCCTGCCGCGTCTGGAACACCCCAAGCTTTGCCACCGCACAGGCGTGAGCGGCTGTCGCGAACTCTCTGGCGAGGCTCTCGATCTCAGTCGCGTTGATGCCGGTGAGTCCAGACACTCGTTCGGGGGACCAGGGCTTCACCAGCCGGCCAAGGTGGTCGAACCCACGGCAGCGGCGGGCCACGTACTCCCGGTCGTAGAGGCCGTCCCGGATAATCACGTGGTGGAGCGCCAGAGCGAGGTAGATATCGCTGCCGGGTGTGATCGGCACCCAGCGGTCAGCCTTCCGCGCCGTCTCCGTCCGCCTCGGGTCCACTACTACCAGAGTTCCGCCGCGGGCACGCATCTCGGCAAGGTGCGCCATCTTGCGCGGATCCTCCTCCGAGATGGCAGGGTTGTGCCCAAACATGAGCACGAAGTCCGCACGCTCGAAGTCCCCGGCCGTGGCGAAAAAGGCGTGGCCGTACATCTTCTCCTGCGCAAGGTAGCGGCCTGTGAACTCCAGGCTGAGCACGTTGAAGAAGCTGCGGGAGCCCAGCGCGCTCATGAACCCCTGCGCGAAGAGAAAGTTGAAGAAGGAGGTGGGATTGCCTGCGCCATAGTACATGCCGATGACCTGCGGCCCGTCACGCTGCCGTATCTGGCGCAGCTTCGCCGCTACCTCTCGATAGGCCTGGTCCCAGGAGATCTGTTCCCAGCCGGCCTCGGTCCGCTTCAGGGGATGGAGCAGTCGCCCGGGCCCCTGGCGGCTGGCGGGCCCGTGCTTCCCCTTCACACACAAGTAGCCCGCGGAAAGGGGATGAGCACGGTCCCCGTGCACGGCGACAATCCGTCCTCTATCGATATCAACTTCGAGGCCGCATGCCGAAAGACAGAGGTCGCAATAGGTGTAGGCAGTGGTGGTCACGGCGCGTCTCCATCAGTGGGGAAGGTATCCCACAGGTTAGGCCGGTGGCGCCTAGTCTAACCAGCGCGGGCGGCGTCTGGCTAGTCGGGGCGGCGGGCCAGGCCCACGATGTCCCAGAGGGACATGCTGCCCACGGGCCCGATGACCTCCAGGCCGGCCTCGGCCAAAGCCTGCGCCATCTCGGCGCGGTCGAACATGGCCTCCGGGTCGTGGCGGGTGAAGCGGAAGATACCGCGCTGGAGGCGCCTTCGAGAGGGCTCGGCGAAGAAGAAGAGGCCGCCGGGCTTGAGGACACGCCGGACCTCCCCCAGCACCCATCGCCAGCCGCACCGGCCGCCGGACAGGTCGGTGATGTGGTGGAGGGTGGCGATGTCGAAGACGGCGTCATAGGAGGCGTTGGGGAAGGGCATGTAGTGGGCGTCGGCCAGGAGCAGGCCCACAGCGTGGCGGTGGTGGCGCAGGTCGCCGACCGACAGGCGGACCTGAAGCCGGTCCGAATCGAAGACAACCACCCGCGCGGCACGGAACAGTCGCAGCAGCAGCCGGCCCGATATGCCACGACCGCAGCCCACGTCCATGAGGCAGCCGCCAGCAGGCACGGCAAAGCCCCGCCGCTCGGCCAGCCGCCAGAAGGACCGGAACTCGAGGTGGAACAGCCAGCAGCGGGGCGGGCTGTTGATCATCCAGCGCTCCAGGCGCGTCATCTCCGTCAGCGGCGAAGCCTCAAGCATGGCGCCGACAGTTTGTGCGAACTGTTGTACAGGGGGAAAGGCCCGAACGGCCTGTACTCAGGGCCTTGGCAGACGCTTTTCGACGGGCAACATGGCAGGGAAGGGAGCGTGCGGCTCCTCCTGGTACCAGTAGGCGGTGCTGGAGTAGTCGTTGGACAGGCTGTTGGCGTGCCCATGCTCGATGGTCACCCGGATGGACTTCTGAAAGTAGACGGGGTCCTCGATGTGGAAGCGGTACATGGAGTTCTTGCCGCCCCAGGGCCACTCGGGGCTGCCGCTGTAGAGGGTGAGGCCGTGGTAGGGGGCGGAGAACTCGGTGCGGGGGCTCCAGGCGGTGTTGAAGTAGTCCTCGGTGCCGGTGCCGTGGAGGGTGGGCGGCCAGGTGTCCCCGTCGATGAAGATCATGTCGTCGCCCTCGCCGTACCAGTCGTTCTTCTCGCGCTGGAAGCAGTCGATGTTCAGGTTGCAGCCGACGTAGTGGCCGCGCCCGCGGGCCTCCAGGATGACGTAGTTGCCCTTGCCGTCCAGGTTAGGCGTCTGCCAGACCTCGCCCCGGTAGTCGGGGTTCTCGTCGAAGCGGCGGGCCGGGTCGCCCCAGCCGACGGTGGGGTTCTGGCGGCGCCACTGGGCGTGGAAGCGGCCCAGGCCCTCGGGGGGCTCGTCGTGCTCCTCGTAGTCCACGTAGAAGTAGACGATGAGGTGGCGCTCGCCCTCGTTGGTCATCTCGACGCGGGCGCCCGAGGCGAAGGGCATAGGGAAGAAGCAGTTGAGGGCTTGGCCGTCCTGGGGGCTCATGGTCAGAGGCAGGGAGGCGAACATCTTGATGATGCCGTGACCGACGCCGAAGAAGTCGCCGGTGGGCGCCTCCACGCTGGGGGTCGCCTCGCCGTCCCAGAACATGCGCAGCAGGCTGCGACGGGGGTAGTGCTCCTCGCGGCTGGCGAGGGTCATCCAGATGTGGCGAATGGAGCCGGGGCCGGTGACCTCGGCCAGGACGCGGGTCTCGCCGGGGTCGAACACCCAGAAGTCGCGATTGCCGCCGTCGCGGTCCCAGGAGGAGGCGCGGCGCCGCCGGTAGTCTCGGAGGAGGGGGAGGGAGGAGAGAGGGGATGTCATATCGGTCTGCTCCTTCTGTCACCCTGAGCGAAGCGAAGGGTCTCGCCAGACCAGATTCTTCGTCCGCCTCCGGCGGACTCAGAATGACGGTAGCCAGCTCTGTCACTCTGAGTCCGCCGAGGCGGACGAAGAGTCCGGCCCTGTGTCATACCACCCATCGGCCAAGTCCCTCCATTCGGGATTGGCCGACTCAATGAGCGCCACCTTCTTACTTCTCAGCCAGCCTTTGATCTGCTTCTCGCGCTGGATGGCCGAACGGACATCGCTTGTTGCCTCAGAGTACGCCAAGTCGGTGAGATTGTATTTCTTGGCGAACCCGTTGGCGAGTTTGTGCTTGTGTTCATACACCCGTCGCTGGAGGTCGTTCGTGACGCCTGTGTACAGCGTTCTGGCTGGGTTCATCATGATGTAGACGTAGTATTCAGCCATTTGGTTGATACGGATTCTTCGTCCGCCTCTGGCGGACTCAGAATGACACGCGTGAAAAGGGTTTTCCACTCTTCCTGTCACCCTGAGCAAAGCGAAGGGTCTCGCTAGACCATATTCTTCGTCCGCCTCTGGCGGACTCAGAATGACACGAGCGTCACAGCACCACCAGGTTGTTGCGGTGCACCACCTCGGCGCCGTACTCGTGGCCCAGCACGTCGGCGATGCGGTCCGAGCGCAGGCCGCGGATGGCCGCCACCTCACGGTCGTCGTAGTTCGTGATGCCGCAGGCGATGCGCTCGCCGTCCGGGCCGTGGATGTTGACGGCGTCGCCCCGCTCGAAGGGCCCCTCCACCTCGCGCACGCCGGCGGGCAGGAGGCTCTTGTTCTCCCGGCGCAGCGCCCGGGCCGCCCCCGCGTCTACCACTATGCGGCCGCGGGCAGCCAGGCCGGAGAGCATCCAGCGCTTGCGGCTCTCCATGCGGTCCGCCGAGGCCGGGAAGAAGGTGCCCAGACGCTCGCCCGTGGCCAGGCGCACCAGCACGTCCCGCTCGTGGCCGTCGGCGATGACGACGTCGGTGCCGCCGGCGGTGGCCAGGCGGGCGGCCTCGACCTTGGTGGCCATGCCGCCCACGCCGCGGGAGTTGGGGCCGCCGGGGCTCCCGCAGGCGACGCGCTCTATCTCTTCGTCGATGCGGTCCACCTGGGTGATAAGACGGGCGTCCTTGTCACGGTGAGGGTCGGCCGTGTAGAGGCCGGCGGTGTCGGTGAGGAGGGCCAGGAGGTCGGCGTCCACCAGGTTAGCCACCAGGGCCGACAGTTTGTCGTTGTCGCCGATGCTGACCCCCTCGATCTCCTCCACGGCCACGGCGTCGTTCTCGTTGACGATGGGCACGGCGCGCAGCTCCAGCAGGGCGAGCAGGGTGTTGCGGGCGTTCAGGTAGCCTACGCGGTCGGACAGGTCGCGGCGGGTGAGGAGGGCCTGAGCGACGACGATGTCGTGCCAGGCGAAGAGCTGGTCGTAGGACTGCATGATGTGGCTCTGGCCGACGGAGGCCAGGACCTGGCGGAAGGGCATGTCGCGGCGGCCGCGCGTCAGGCCCAGGCGGTGGCGGCCCGCGGCGATGGCGCCCGACGTGACCACGATGACGTCGGCACCCTGGCGGTGCAGACGCGCCACCTGGCCCACCAGGGCGGACATCATCTCCAGGTTCAGGCGGTCGGTGCCGGCGGTGAGGACGTTGGTGCCGAACTTGGCGATGATGCGCTGGTAGCGAAGCCCCGCCTCACCGGCGGGCAGGCCTGCCTCGCCGGCAGGCAGGCCAGCGCCGCCGGCGGGAGTGATCGCCTCGCCGCCGTCGCGGCCGGGTCCGCTGCGCCCCTTCTTCTCTGCCATCGTATGCGAGATGCGCCCCCGCGGGGCGCCGTCGGCCCGAATTATAGCGCGCGCTTCAAGGCCTCACAAGGAAAACCGTCAGCGCCGCAGCATCCCTCCCATGTAGCGGAGGCTTTCCAGCCTCGGCGCCCCTTTTGGGGACAGGCTCGAAAGCCTGGGCCTGGCTGACCTTTGTGAGGAGAAATACTCCTTGACACTGCATTGTGCCCCTGTTAGACTAACATTTCGGCGCTTCAGGCCGCAGGTATACGGCAACAGGTCGAAAGACCCCGAAAGTGACTACGGTCGGCGCTTAGTGGGGTACCCCCGGCTAGCGCCGGGAGTCCGCCGAAGTTGGGCAGCGCCCCACGCCGCACTGGCTCAGGAATAGGGCTTTCGACCTATCATTGTGGCTGCGGCGCCTGCCTTGTGGATGTCGATCAGATAGGCTGGAGAGAGCTGTGCCTACTATCAATCAGTTGGTACGCAAGGGGCGCAAGAAGCTGATCAAGAAGACCAAGGCGCCCGCCCTGCGCTTCAGCTATAACGCGCTGAGGGGCCATCTGGAGCGGGGCGAGGGCGCGCCCCAGAAGCGGGGCGTCTGCACCCAGGTCCGGACCATGACCCCCAAGAAGCCCAACTCCGCCCTGCGCAAGATCGCCCGCGTCCGCCTCACCAACGGCATCGAGGTCACGGCCTACATCCCAGGCGAGGGGCATACCCTTCAGGAGCACTCAGTAGTCCTTATCCGGGGCGGCCGCATCAAGGACCTTCCCGGCGTGCGCTATCACATCATCCGGGGCGCCCTCGACGCCCAGGGCGTGGCGGGCCGCAAGCGCGGCCGCAGCAAGTACGGCACCCGCAAGGCGGGAGGCCCCACCGCGGTGGTGAGCTAGGACATGCCACGACGAGCCAAGGTCATCCATAGGGAGGTCCCACCCGACGCCCGCTATCATAGCCGGACGCTGGCCGGCTTCATCCACAAGGTCATGCGTAGCGGCAAGAAGAGCCTGGCCGAGCGTGTCGTGTATGGAGCCCTCGACCAGATCGAGACCCAGACCCGGCGCAACCCGCTGGACATCTTTGACCAGGCCCTGCGCAACGCCACCCCCATGGTGGAGGTGAAGCCGCGGCGGGTGGGCGGCGCCACCTATCAGGTGCCGGTGGACATCCGCTCGGAGCGGAGGAGCTCGCTGGCAATGCGCTGGCTGCTGAACTCAGCGCGGGCCCGGCGTGGCCGCTCCTTCCCCGAGAGGCTGGCAGCGGAGCTGCTGGACGCTGCCAACAGCCAGGGCGCCACTATCAAGCGCAAGGAAGACACCCACCGCATGGCGGAGGCGAACCGCGCCTTCGTTCATTATCGGTGGTGAGATTTGTAGGGCCGCCGGTGACCCTTCGCCGGCGGTTCCTTTCTCGTGAAGCGGCATGCCAAGAACGGTATCCATCAACAGAACGCGCAACATCGGCATCATCGCCCACATCGATGCCGGAAAGACCACTGTGACCGAACGCATCCTGTTCTACACCGGCCGCACCTATAAGATGGGCGAGGTCCACGAAGGCACCGCCGTCATGGACTGGATGGAACAGGAGCGGGAGCGGGGTATCACCATCACCGCCGCCGCCACCACCTGCGATTGGCGTGACCACCTGATAAACATCATCGATACCCCGGGCCACGTCGACTTCACGGTGGAGGTCGAGCGCAGCCTGCGCGTCCTCGACGGCGGCGTCGTTGTCTTCGATGCCGTCCATGGCGTGGAGCCCCAGTCGGAGACCGTGTGGCGCCAGGCCGACCGCTATCGTGTGCCCCGCGTCTGCTTCGTCAACAAGATGGACCGCGTGGGCGCCGACCTCTGGCGAACCATCGACATGATCGCTGAGCGGCTGGAGGCACGGCCTCTCCCCATCCAGATCGCCATCGGCGAGGAGGCCAACTTCGAGGGCGTCATCGACCTGGTGGAGGAGCAGGCCTGGTACTTCTCCGCGGACCGTGACCAGGCGCCGGAGGTGAAGCCGGTACCCCCCGAGTACGCCGAAGCCTGCGCCCGCCACCGCGAGAAGCTCATCGAGAAAGCGGCAGAGGTCGACCATCAGCTCATGATCAGCTACGTGGAGGGCCGCGCTATCGGCGCCACAGAGCTGAAGAAAGCCCTTCGCCGCGCTACCCTGGCCAGCGCAGCCACCCCCGTTCTCTGCGGTAGCGCCCTTCGCAACAAGGGCATCCAGCCCCTGCTGGACGCCGTAGTCGACTACCTGCCGGCGCCGGACGACGTGCCGCCCGTGGTGGGAAGTAACCCCAAGACCGGCCAGTCCCAGGAGCGCCGGGCCGACGACGGGGAGCCCTTCGCCTCGCTGGCCTTCAAGATCGTGGCCGACCCCTACGTGGGGCGCCTGGCCTACTTCCGCGTCTACTCCGGCAAGGCTGCCACCAGCTCCACGGTCTTCAATACCACTCGCGGCGAGCGAGAGCGGTTCGGGCGGCTGCTGCGCATGCACGCCAACCACCGCGAGGAGGTAGAGGAGGTCTACGCCGGTGATATCGCCGCCGCCGTAGGCCTCAAGAACACGTTCACCGGCGACACCCTCTGCGACCTCAGCCACCAGATACTCCTCGAATCCATCCGCTTTCCCGATCCCGTCATCTCCGTTGCCATCGAGCCCAAGACTAAGGAAGATCAGGACCGCATGGGCGAGACCCTGGGCCGCCTGGCGGAGGAAGACCCCACCTTCCGCACCCGCTACGACTCGGAGACAGGCCAGACCATCATCTCGGGCATGGGCGAGCTGCACCTGGAGGTCATCGTGGACCGCATGCTGCGCGAGTTCCGGGTGGGCGCCAGTGTGGGACGGCCTCAGGTGGCCTACAAGGAGACCATCACGCGCTCCGTCCGGGTCGAGGGGCGCTTCATCCGCCAGACCGGAGGCCGCGGCCAGTACGGCCACGTGTGGCTGGAGTTGGAGCCTCGGGAGCGGGGCGCCGGCTTTGAGTTCGTCAACAAGATCGTGGGAGGCACCATCCCCCGGGAGTTCATCCCCGACGTGGAGGCGGGTGTCAAGGAGGCGCTGGATAGCGGCGCCCTGGCCGGCTACCCGGTCATCGACGTGCGGGCCACCCTGGTGGATGGCAGCTACCACCCGGTGGACTCCTCGGAGATCGCTTTTCGCACGGCGGGCTCCCTGGCCACACGCCAGGCGCTGGTGCAGGGCGATCCCATCCTGCTGGAGCCCATCATGAAGGTAGAGGTGGCCACCCCGGAGCAGTTCTTCGGCGACGTGGTGGGCGACATCACCTCGCGGCGGGGACACGTCACGGGCGTGGATGCCAGGGGCAGCACCCAAATAGTGCGGGCCCTGGTCCCCCTGGCCGAGACCTTCGGCTACGCCACTGACCTGCGCTCCCTGACCCAGGGGCGGGCCACCTATAGCATGGAGTTCGACCACTACGAGGAGGTATCACCAGAGCTGGCAGAGAGAATAGGCAGCGCCAGGCTGCGTCGGCCGGCGCACGCCTGAGCCCAGCCAGCGTTGCGAGCGGAGCGATGGCCAGACAAAAGATTCGGATAAGACTCAAGGCTTACGACCACCGCATACTGGACCAGTCGGCGGAGCAGATCGTGGAGGCAGCGGAGCGGACAGGCGCCGCCGTCGCCGGCCCCGTGCCCCTTCCTACCGAGATCAAGAAGTTCTGCGTCATCCGCTCGCCGCACGTGGACAAGGACTCCCGGGAGCAGTTCGAGATCCGCACCCATAAGCGGCTCATCGACATCCTGGAGCCTACCTCCAAGACCGTGGACACGCTGATGCGCCTGCAACTCCCGGCGGGCGTCGACATCGAGATCAAGCTCTAGGGGGAGAGCAATGCCGGAAGGCATCCTGGGACGCAAGGTGGGCATGACACAGTACTTCGACCGACAGGGCGAGGCGCGGCCGGTCACGATCATCGAGGCCGGCCCCTGCCTGGTGATCCAGGTGAAGACCCAGGAGAACGACGGCTACCAGGCGGTGCAACTGGGCTTCGGCCATGCCAAGAGGCTCAACTCGCCCCAGAAAGGGCACCTAAAGAAGCTGGGCCAGTTCCGCTACCTGCGGGAGTTCCGCGTCGGCGATGTCTCCCAGTACAAGGTGGGCCAGCGCCTGGGCGCGGAGCTCTTCCAGGCAGGAGACCTAGTGGACATCACAGGAATATCCAAGGGCCGCGGGTTTGCCGGCGCCATGCGCCGCCACGGCTTCCGGAGCGGTCCTCGCACTCACGGACAGTCGGACCGGCACCGGGCGCCGGGCTCCATCGGCTCCGGCACCGCGCCAGGGCGGGTGCTGAAGGGACTAAAGATGGCCGGCCATATGGGCGACGCCCGGGTGACGGTGCGCAAACTGCGGGTGCTGGAGAGCAACCCCGCCACCGGCATCCTGGTGGTGGAGGGAGCGGTCCCTGGGGCCCGGAACGGCCTCCTGGCCATCAAGCGGCCCAGCATAGCCGCCAAGAAGAAGGATTGAGGTCGCTGCCGTGCGTCTGACGGTCAAGAACACCCAGGGCGAAGAAGTCGACACCATTGAGGTGGATGACCGGGTGTTCGGCATCAAGCCTAACCGGGCGGTGGTGCACCAGGCGCTCCTGGCCCACCTGGCGAACCGCCGGGCCGGGACGGCCAGCACCAAGACCCGGGGCGAAGTGCGAGGGAGCACAGCCAAGATACGGCGCCAGAAGGGCACGGGGCGGGCCCGCATGGGCAGCATCCGCGCGCCCAACCTCACGGGCGGCGGCGTCGCCTTCGGCCCCAGGCCGCGCGGCTTCGTCCAGCGGCTGCCCAAACGCATGCGACGGCTGGCCATCCGCTCCGTCCTCTCCGACAAGGCCGCGGAGGAACGCCTGCAAGTGCTGGATCGCCTGGCCCTGGACAAGCCCAGGACCAAGGACGTAGCGGAGGTGGTGGCAAACCTGGGAGTCTCCGGCTCAGCGCTCATCGTCATCGCAGAGCCGGAGCGCAACGTTCTCCTGGGGGCACGCAACCTGCCGGAGACGAAGGTGTTGCCAGCCGCCTACCTGAACGTGGTGGACATGCTCTCGCACCGGGCGCTGATCATGACGGTGGACGCGGTCCGCAAGGCCGAGGCCCTCTGGGGCGGCGAGCGGGCGTTGCGCCGCCGGGCCCCGCCCGCAGGCGAGCAGATATCGGTAGGGGAGGGGGGCTGAGATGCCCAAGGAGCTTCACCCCTATGCCGTCATCGTGAGGCCGCTGGTGACGGAGAAGAGCACCCTCCTCGCGGCCTTGAACAAGTACGCCTTTGAGGTGATGCCTCACGCCAACAAGGTGCAGATCAAAGGCGCGGTGGAGGTAGCCTTTAACGTGCGTGTGCGCGGCGTGAACACCTGCAACGTCCGCGGCAAGGTCCGGCGCTTCGGGCGCTCGCGCACTGTGGGCCGCTCCTGGAAGAAGGCCATCGTTACCCTGGAGGAGGGCTACAAGATCGAGCTCTTCGAGGGCATTTAGGGCTCGGAGAAGCAAAGACCATGGCACTGAAGCAGTACAAGCCCACCTCACCCGGCCGCCGCGGGATGTCCGGCTTCACCTTCGAAGAGGTGACGCGCAAGAAGCCGGAGAAGTCTCTGCTGGCTCCCCTAGCGCGTCGAGCAGGCCGCAACAACCAGGGCCGGATAACCGTCCGGCACCAGGGAGGCGGTGCCAAGCGCCAGCTACGGCTCATTGACTTCAAGCGGGACAAGTGGGGCGTGCCGGGCAAGGTGGCCAGTATCGAGTACGACCCCAACCGCTCGGCACGCATCGCCCTCATCCACTACCGGGACGGGGACAAGCGCTACATCCTGGCCCCACTCGGTATCCAGGTCGGAGATACCGTGGAGTCGGGGCCCAACGCCGAGGTCAAGCCGGGCAACGCCCTGCCCCTGCGGAACATACCCACCGGCACCACGATCCACAACATCGAGCTCACGGTGGGCAGGGGCGGCCAGTTGGTGCGGGGGGCCGGCACCGCTGCCCAGCTCATGGCCAAGGAGGAGCGCTACAGCCTGGTGCGCCTCCCCTCGGGTGAGATGCGCCGCCTCCCCTCCGGCTGCATGGCCACTATAGGCCAGTTGGGCAACGTCGAGAACAACATCGTCAAGCTGGGCAAGGCAGGCCGCTCGCGAAACATGGGGCGTCGGCCTCAGGTCCGTGGTGCCGCCATGAATCCGCGCGACCACCCCCACGGCGGCGGTGAGGGCAAGGCGCCCGTGGGGATGCCGGGGCCCAAGACGCCTTGGGGGAAGCCGGCTATGGGGTACCGTACCCGCGGCAAGAAGCCCAGCGACAAGCACATCGTGCGCCGTCGATACGGCTAGCAGGTAAGAGAACATGTCACGCTCGACCAAGAAAGGGCCCTTCGTGGAGCCCAAGCTGATGAAGAAGGTGGACATGGTGCAGCGCTCCGGCCAGCGGACCGTCATCCGCACCTGGTCGCGGGCCTCCACCATCATGCCGCAAATGGTAGGGCTCACCATCGGCGTCCACGATGGCCGGCGTCACGTGCCCATCTTTGTCACTGAGAACATGGTCGGCCACAAGCTCGGGGAGTTCGCCGCCACGCGCCACTTCCGGGGGCACTCCGGCCGCTCGGAGAAGACCACCCAGGTAAGGCGGCGGTAGCGCGCATGGAGATCAAGGCCACCGCCAAGCACACCGGCGTATCGGCCCGCAAGGTGCGGCTGATACTGGAGCACCTGCCCGGCAAGCGGGTGGAGGAGGCGCTTGGCGTGCTCCAGTTCATGCCGACGCCCAACGCCCGCCTGGTGGCCAAGGTGGTGAAATCGGCGGCGGCCAACGCCGAGAACAACTTCCAGATGTCGACGGCGGACCTGCGCATCAAGGCCGCCTATGCCGGCGAGGCCCGCCGCACGAAGAGGTTCCGCCCGCGGCCGCGGGGTCGCGCCAGCGCCGTCCGGCGCCCTTCGAGCCACATCACCATCGTGGTGGAAGAGGAGGAGGCTTAGCGTGGGTCACAAAGTCCACCCGACGGGGTTCCGCCTGGGCATCATCTACGGCTGGCAGAGCAAATGGTACGCCGATCGCCACTACACGAATCTCCTGCACGAGGATCTCGCGATTCGGCGCACCATCACGAAAGGCCTGGCGGACGCCGGCATCTCGAAGGTGGAGATCGACCGCGATGCAAACCACGTGGTGGTGACAGTGCACACGGCCAAGCCCGGCATCGTCATCGGTCGGGGCGGACAGAAGGTGGATGAGCTAAGGCTGACGTTGGAGCGCCTGTCGGGCCGTCGGGTGCGGGTCAACATCATCGAGATCCGCCAGCCAGAGCTAGACGCTCAACTAGTAGCCCGCAGCGTCGCCGACCAGTTGCAGCGGCGGGTCTCCTTCCGCCGCGCCCTCAAGCAGAGCGTAGCCCGGACCATGCAGCGGGGCGCCAAGGGAGTCAAGATCACGGTGGGCGGGCGCCTGGGCGGGTCCGAGATGTCGCGCCGGGAGACGGACATGGAGGGCCGCGTGCCTCTGCATACTCTCCGCGCCGACATCGACTACGGGACGGCGGAAGCCCACACCACCTTCGGCCGCATCGGCGTCAAGGCCTGGATCTACAAGGGTGACATCCTGCCGGAGCCCAAGGCGCCGCCGCAGCCAGAGGAAGCCGAAGTCGAGGAGCCAGCGCCCGTAGGCGCAGCGTCAGCGGCGCCGCCCGAGGGCCCGGGGGCCGAAGCTGAAAGCGCTGCTCCAGCGGAGCAAAAGGCCCCCGACAGCAGCCAATCGGTGGAGCAATAGCTGTGCTTGAACCAAAACGGGTCAAGTGGCGCAAGGTCCACCGCGGACACCGCCGCGGGCAGGCCAACGCCGGCAACCAGGTGTCCTTCGGGGAGTTTGGCCTCCAGGCCGTGGGGCGAGCCTGGGTCGCCAGCCGCCAGATCGAGGCAGCGCGGCGCGCTATCACCCACCACGTGCGACGTGGCGGCAAGGTCTGGATCCGCATCTTCCCGGACAAGCCGGTGAGCAGGAAGCCGGCGGAGACGCGCATGGGCAGCGGCAAAGGCAACCCGGACCACTGGGTGGCCGTGGTCAAGCCCGGTCGCATGCTCTTCGAGATCGCCGGCGTGCGGGAGGACGTGGCCCGCGAGGCGATGCGCCTGGCCTCCCACAAGCTGCCCCTGGACACCCGCTTCATCGCCAGGGAACATGAGGGGCTCTAGGAGATGGCGCCCAAGACCAAGCGGCCGAACAAGCCACTGCAAGAGCTCCGGGCTAAGTCCGACGAGGACCTGACCAAGGAACTCGGCGAAGCCTACCGTCAGTTTTTCACGGTGCGCCTCCAGCTATCGACCCGCCAGCTCACAAACGTCAGCGAGGCGGGCAGGGTGCGACGGCGCATCGCCCGAATCAAGACCATACAGCGCGAAAGAGAGCTGGAGGCGGCCTTCGCCGCCGCCGAGGAGCAGGGACCGTGACGGGAGAGACTCGTCGCAAAGAGCGCATCGGCGTCGTTGTCTCCAACAAGATGCAGAAGACGGTGGTGGTGGCCGTCGAGACCTTCAAGCGTCACCGCATCTACAAGAAGATCCTGCGACAGACACGGCGCTTCAAAGTCCACGACGAGAAGAGCGTCTGCGCCCTCGGTGACCTCGTGCGCATTGTTGAGACGCGGCCCCTGTCACGGGAAAAGCGCTGGCGCGTCGCCGAGGTGTTGGTCCGGGGTGAGGTGGCCGAGGTGACGCCTAAGGAGATCGGCGCCGAGCTGATAGAGGAGCTTCAAGCAAAGATGCCGCCCCCGCCGCCCGTTCCTGCGGCGGTCGTGGAGGCCGAAGCCCCGGCTGAGGAGCCAGTGGCCGTCGTGGAGGCCGAAGCCCCGGCTGAGGAGCCAGTGGCCGTCGTGGAGGCCGAGGCCCGCGCTGAGGAGCCAGTGGCCGTCGCGGAGGCCGAAGCCCCGGCTGAGGAGCCAGTGGCCGTCGTGGACGCCGAGGCCCGCGCTGAGGAGCCAGTGGCCGTCGTGGAGCCCGAAGCCCGCGCCGAGGAGCCAGTGGCCGTCGCGGAGGCCGAGGCCCGCGCTGAGGAGCCAGTGGCCGTCGTGGAGGCCGAGGCCCGCGCTGAGGAGCCAGTGGCCGTCGTGGAG
>Ga0315296_10000455_pt1 | contig 37471 bp, 21 predicted proteins | sample YL17G14_18_MG_FD_203921 | JGI IMG/M metagenome (GOLD analysis project Ga0315296, IMG submission 203921) | Sediment microbial communities from Yellowstone Lake, YNP, Wyoming, USA - YL17G14_18 | ecosystem: Environmental > Aquatic > Freshwater > Lake > Sediment | place: USA: Wyoming | collected... | reverse complement strand
GCTCCCCTGCTCTACTGGTATTCCGAACTGCTCTGGTTCAGGGAAGTGGGGCAGACGGGCGTTTTCTGGACCATCATCTCTCTCAAGGTCAAACTCGCCCTCGTGTTCGGCGTCGCGGTGTTCGCCCTGCTGCTTGGCAATGCGCTGCTTGCGCGCGCTCTTGCCCCGCGCACGCCCTGGTATGACATGGAGCGCACCCTGCGGATGCAGGCCGCGGAGGTTATGGAACTCTACGTCACCCGGTTCCTGCTGTTGGGGATATTTCTGTTCGCTGCCTTTGTCGGCTACCTGGTCGCCAGGTCCGCCGCGGCGGAGCACTGGGACCAGGCGCTGCGGTTCCTCAACGCGCAGGCTTTCGGCGTAAAGGACCCCATCTTCGAGAAGGACGTGGGGTTCTACGTGTTCCGACTGGCCTTCTTGCGCTATGTGTGGCAGGTATGTTACGGCGCGCTGATCGGGGCCTTTTTCGTGAGCGCCATCGTGCACTATCTGGGCAAGGCCATCCGCGTGCTCGGAGGTGTTCCCGACCTCGCGTTACACGTCAAGGCTCACCTGTCCGTGCTGCTCGGCCTGATCCTGGTCGTCAAGGCCTTCGGATACAGGTTGGATGCCTACGAGCTGCTCTATTCGCCCAGGGGAACGGTGTTCGGCATCAGTTACACCGATTTCAATGCGCAGTTACCCGCCTACTCAATACTCGCCGTGGTGGCAGCGCTGTGTGGGATTTTGCTGCTGGTGAACCTGCGGTTCCGCGGGCTGTGGCTTCCGGCCCTGGGGCTCGGATTCTTCCTGGTCGCATCGGGGCTGCTCAACGTCGTGTATCCCGCCCTGGTGCAGCGCATAAAGGTCAAGCCCAACGAGTTGGCGCGGGAGACCCCCTACATCAGGCACAACATCAAGTTCACCAGACAGGCGTTCCAACTCGACCGCATCGCGGAGCAGCCTTTTCCGGGCGTCGGCTCTCTAACCCCAGCCGACCTGGCGCGCAACCCGGAGACCATCGAAAACATACGCCTCTGGGACTGGCGGCCATTGCGCCAGACCTACAAGCAATTGCAGGAACTGCGGCCCTATTACGTCTTTCAGGACGTGGATATTGACCGCTACCGTATCAATGGGCGGCTGCGCCAGGTGATGCTTTCTGCCCGCGAACTATCCACCGACCAGATCCCCGGCGCCGGGACATGGCAGAACCGGCACGTCCTCTATACCCACGGCTACGGGGCCGTTCTTTCGGCAGTGAATGCTGTTGCAGAGGGCGGTCGCCCGGAATTCATCCTGAAGGACATGCCTCCCGTCTCGACCACGCCGGACCTCCACATCAAGCGCCCACAGATATATTACGGCGAAGCCCTGACGCCGCAAGACTACTGCGTGCTGCGCACCAGGATGAAGGAATTCGACTACCCTGGGCCCGCCGGCGAAGAGCGGCACACGGCTTACGAGGGGAGGGGCGGGATATCCCTGGCCTCCGCGATTACGCGGCTGGCCAGCGCCAGCAGGTTCACCAGTCTCGACCTATTGCTGACCAACATCATCTCAAACCAGACCGCGCTCCTCTTCCGCCGCAATATCGTGGAGCGGGCATACTCGATTGCTCCCTTCCTGCTTTACGATTACGACCCCTACGTCGTCGTGGGCCAGGATGGGAAACTCTACTGGATCCATGACGCCTACACGGTTTCGCGGGCTTACCCATATTCCGACCCCTACGTGGTGCGGTCGCCCGACGGCGCCGCTTTGGCTTTCAACTACATACGCAACAGCGTCAAGATCGTCACCGATGCATATGACGGCACTATCACCTTCTACCTCAGGGACCCAGACGACCCGGTGGCCCGCTGCTACAAGCAGGCATTCCCGCATCTCTTCAAGCCCTATGAGCAGATGCCCTCCTTCCTCAAGCCTCATCTGCGCTACCCGGAACTGCTGTTCAAGGCTCAGGCAGAGCACTACGCGACATTCCACATGACAGACCCGGCAACTTTCTACCAGCGCGAGGACAAGTGGGCCATTGCGCAGGAACTGGCAGGCAAGGGAGGGACGCAGCAGGTTTCAGGCGGCGACCACGAACCCATGCAACCCTACTACGTCATCATGCGCCTGCCGGGCGAGAAGGCCGGCGAGTTCATCCTGCTTCTGCCCTACACCCCTGTCGGCAGGCCGAACATGATAGCCTGGCTCTGCGCCCGCTGCGACGGCGAGCGTTACGGCGAGTTGCTGGTTTACACGTTCCCGGCCCAGAAACTGATAGACGGCCCCCAGCAAATCGAGTCCTACATTGACCAGGACGCGAACATAAGCCAGGACCTTTCGCTGTGGCGCACGGGCGGCTCCGATGTAATCCGCGGCAACCTGCTGGTGATACCGATAGAGAAATCGCTGCTCTACATAGAGCCGCTGTTCCTGCGGGCTCAAAAGGGCGAGATCCCCGAGTTGAAGCGCGTGATAGCCTACGCCAACGGCAAGGTGGCCATGGAGTCCACCCTGGCCGACGCCCTGGCCCAGGTGACGGGAGGGAGAATCGCGATGCCCGGCCTGGCGGCGGCCGCTCCGGCAGGCGCGCCACCGCCCGCCCCGCGCCCGATGCGCGAAGGGACTAGGGCGCTGGTGGAGCAGGCCCGCAGTCTATACCAGGATGCCCAGGAGCGCCTGCGCGAGGGCGACCTTGCCGCCTACGGCGAGAAGATCAAGGAACTGGGCACGGTCCTGGACCGCCTGGAGAAGACCGCCCCCAGATAGCAGAAGGAGGCCGAGGGCAGTCCTTGGGGTAGATGCCTGTCCCGGAAAATCCCCAATGGCCCTCGGCCTAACCTATTATTCCATGAGTGAAGGCGGGATGGTAGCCCAAGGAGGATGGGATGCTCAACTTTGCTGACCTTCGCTATCAGACGAAGCACCGCACCAGGGAGGAACTGCTCAAGCACATGCGGACTTTCTCCCTGGACCTGAAACTGTCCGTGGGAGTCTGGTATTTCGCCCCGGGCGGAGGCCGTTTCCACGACCGCTACGTGCCCGATGCCACGATGCCCGAGCGCATAAAGATGGCCTACGATATGGTCCAGTACGGCGTCAAGGGAATCGAGGCGCACTACCCGCTGGAGGCGAACGAGGACAACGTCCACCTATACCAGCAACTGGAGAAAGACACGGGCATCAAGTTGGTGGACGTCGGCCCCCACATATTTTGGGACAAGGCTTATGAATTCGGCTCGCTCTCGAACCCGATTGACGCGAGCCGCAGCAAGGCCAAGGATGTCGTCATCCGGACGCTGAGATTCTCGCAGTCCGTCGGCCCGCAGTGTCACGTGGGCACATGGCCGGGGATTGACGGATATACATATCCGCTGGGCACACTGTTCTACGAGATGTGGGAGCGCTTCGAGTCGGCGCTCGCCGAGGCGATGGACGAGGTGCCGGGTGTGCGGGTGGCAATCGAGCCCAAGCCCTATGAGCCCGCCCCCAACAACATCTACCGGACCACCGCCGACGGCCTTCTGGCCTGCCGCGATATCGAGGCGCGGCTGGCGAATCCGGAGAACCGCCGGTTACTCGACGAAGGGCACGCGCTGCTCACGATGCAGCCCGAGGTGGGCCACGTGCGCATGGGGTTCGAGGACCTTCCCTACGCTTACATGAGGGTCGCGCGCGAAGGAAGGCTCCAGCACACGCACTGGAACAGCCAGCCGCTCGGCAATTACGACCAGGACCTGAATGTCGGCGTGGTCGCGTGGGAGCAGGCGGAGGCGCTTCTGTATGCGCTCAAGATGATCGGCTACACGGGATACTTGGGAATTGACATCAACCCGGAGCGCATGCCGGTGCAGAAGGCGATCGAAGTCAATGCGCGCGTCCTGCAGATCATGAACGAGCGCATTGATTCGCTTCCGCACGACAAGATACTTGAGTGCTACTTCGAGCCCGACAAGCACCGCGGCGAACTCGAACTCATCCTCGCCGAATCCCGCCGAAACCCTTGACTTGTATCGTGATCCGTAGGGTAGGAGCTTGCCTCCTGCCCAGATGGTGGCACAGCTTCTCAACCCGCCGACCGGCGGGATACAATCCTGTGCCACTGTGATCGGGCAGAACGCAAGGTTCTGCCCTACGGGCTTCGCGGACGCGGGTTCGATTCCCGCCGCCTCCACCATGCTAGATGATTGGAATCACATCCCTCGACGATCCGGTCATGCTACGAGTATTGCTGTCCTCTCGCCGCACGATTGATTTGACCTGTCTTTCAAGTTCTATTAGAATTCACCTCAAGAAGCTTGAGACGTATCAGGAGCTCATGAGTTCTGCTATCTGATTTCATCTGATAGGGGTGTGACCGATGTCTGAGATCAGGAAAGATGTCCCATGAGCAATGATGAACTGGATAACTGCGTAGATGCTCGAGAGCCAGGGGAAGCGGGTCTACTGCGGATTTTGGCGCGAGAAGGCAGGGTCGCGTATCGCGAAACTACTCTCGATGAATTGAAGATAGCTCTAAATGATGCCTAGATTGGAGGTCTTGAATGGACATCCTAACCTTCAATAATGCTAACTCCAGGGACACTTACTTCACCGTTCATAATGTTAAAGCAGCCCATAAGCATGCCACAGGCAAAGGTGTTAAGGTAGGAATTATAGATTGGCTTTTTGCCTTGGATGATAATAAGTCATTGTATGCCGATAGTGTAGACATTACCGGTTTTCGACATGGGCTACATGAAGGCAATGGTCATGGATTATGGATGGCTATCGTCTTGAGGGAGATAGCCCCTGAATGTGAAATCATAGCTATAAACGGTGTGCATCATGAAGATGGTATGAGTTCTGAAGAATTTGATGAGCGAAGAAGCCATCATTTAATTCAGTCCATTGAATGGGCCATAGAGTCTGGGATTGGCGTTCTCACATATTCGTGTGCCAAAGTGCCATTAAGCTATAGACAGCTTGTTGCAGATGCTATTACAAAAGCAGTCTCAAATGGAATAACAACCACCTTTATTCATAACGATCACCAAGATAACATTTGGCCTTATGCGTGTTACCCGTTCTTCAAGGATTGGGGGGACAATCGTGACTTTACCAGAGAACCTGATGTCAATATCTATCATTATGACTACAACACCATCATGGTTAACAGGTACGAGGCCTACTTAGAAAAGGTTGCCAAAGGGGAAGTGATAAGGAGTGGAAACGACTTACCTTTCTTCTCAATATCCTCTACCTCACCCGTCTTGGGGGGATTTGTAGCCATTTTGAAATCCATTAATCCTCAATTGTCACCTGCCGAGTGCAAAGAATTACTGGCCTCAACCAGTTACTCTATTACAGAGAAGGGTGAGAACTGGTTTGATATTAACCCATGCCCACGAGTTGTTGATATCGGCAAATCTGTAACAAGCCTGTTATAACTTAGCCCTATATAATGAAGGTATCTCTGCTGGCCAACTTCGTGCTTTGCTACCAGTGCCGCGTGGCGCACACCGTTTCGATGCCAGAGCTATTCTCTGCTCCAAAACGCTCTGCCATCGAAATCTTTTGCCTCGCCCACATTTCCCCAGTTTCGATGGCAGGTCGTTTGCCTGACCAAAACCTCCTGGTATCGAATTTTGCCTACTCGTCCGAAGCCCCGTTGTTTCGACTTGTGGTGAGCGGAGCCGAACCCATGCCAGGATGTTTTCCTCGACCATGTCTTCGCTCTTGTTGCTTCGTGGAAGGACTACGGTGCACGGAGGCCAGCCGCCGCTCTGGTGGCAGGAGCTTCGTGCCCTGCGCAGCGGAATCGCCTGAACTTGCTCGCCGCCGCGCGGCACACGCCGCTGGGCCGGAAGTGAAGCGAGCGGTGACTCGAGCGGTGAGGGCTAGCGGAGGTCGAGGAGGCGGACTTCGCCGGGTGCGAAGGTCAGCGGAACCGCGGCGATCTCCTGCCAGCCGTCTTGATGCCAGGGCGTCTTGGACGCGCTGACCGCTCGACACTTCGACTCTCCGTCCCGCGCACCAAGGCTCTTGACATGGAAGCCAGATTATGATAGATTCCTACTTCGGAATCCTTCCGCTTGATGGTGTGATGAGAGATGAGGATCAGCAGACACGAGGTTCAGCGTCGCGCCGATCAACTCAAGGAGGCATGCGGGCGCGCAGGAGTCAGGCTGACGCATCAGCGCATGGAGATCTTCCGCGAGGTGGCACAGACCGCCGACCATCCCGACGCGGAGACGGTGTGCAAGGCTGTCCGCAAGCGGCTGCCGACGGTGTCGCTCGACACCGTGTACCGAACGCTGTGGCTGCTCCGGGACCTGGGCTTGATCACGGCTCTTGGGCCTCCGTGGGGGCGCGCCCGGTTTGATGCCAACATGAAGCAGCACCACCATTTCGTGTGTACTCGATGCGGGGCGACTCGGGACTTCTACAGTCACGAGTTCGATGAGATAGAGGTCCCTAAGGAGGCAAAGGCGATCGGCAACGTAGAGGCAACTCACGTGGAACTGCGAGGGCTGTGCATGCGTTGCTCCAGGCATAAGCAGGGGGAATAGCCCGAGAGGGCAGGAAAACCATTGGCAAGGAGAGATACAATGCCAGACAAGAAAACCCTAACCACCGGCTTCGGCATGCCGGTGGACAACGACCTGAATTCAGTGACCGCCGGGGCGAAGGGGCCAGTGCTCATCCAGGACGTCCACCTGATCGAGAAACTGGCTCACTTTGACCGCGAGCGGATTCCCGAGCGCGTGGTGCACGCCAAGGGAGCCGGCGCGCACGGGTACTTCGAGGTAACCCATGACGTCACGAAGTACACGCGTGCCAGGTTCCTCTCCAGGGTGGGGAAGCAGACCGAGGTCTTCGCGCGGTTCTCCACGGTTGGTGGAGAGAAAGGCTCGGCGGACTCGGAGCGCGACCCTCGCGGGTTCGCGCTGAAGTTGTACACCGAAGAGGGCAACTACGACATGGTGGGCAACAACACCCCGGTCTTCTTCATCCGCGACCCGCTGAAGTTCCCGGACTTCATCCACACCCAGAAGCGCAACCCGGAGACCAACCTGAAGGATGCGGACATGTTCTGGGATTTCCTTTCGCTGACCCCGGAATCCATCCACCAGGTCACGATCCTGTTCTCCGACCGCGGCACTCCCAGGAGTTACCGCCACATGAACGGATACAGCAGCCACACGTATATGTGGTACAACGAGAAGGGTGACCACTGCTGGGTCCAACTGCACTTCAAGACGGAACAGGGGATCCAGAACTTCACCCGCGAGGAAGCGGAACGCATGCGCGGCATAGATCCGGACTGCGCCACGCGCGATCTGCATGAGGCGATAGCACGCGGCGAGTACCCCGCCTGGCGCCTGGAAGTGCAGATCATGACTCCCAAGCAGGCCGAGGACTACCGTTTCGACCCCTTTGATATCACGAAGGTGTGGCCGCACGCCGACTTCCCGCCCGTGGACGTCGGCCGCCTGGTGCTCAACCGCAACCCGGAGAACTACTTTGCAGAGGTGGAGCAAGCGGCCTTCTCGCCCGGCAACTTCGTTCCCGGCATCGGCCCGTCCCCGGACAAGATGCTGCAGGGCCGGCTGTTCAGCTACCACGACACCCACCGGCACAGGCTCGGTCCCAACTACCACCTGCTGCCGGTTAACGCCGCGAAGGCATGTAAGATGCAGAGCTATCAGCGAGACGGCTTCATGCGCTTCGACGACAACGGAGGCGGCGGCGCGAACTATTGGCCGAACAGCTTCGGCGGCCCAAGCCCGGACCCCGCTGTGGCTGCCCCGCCCATCAACGTGTCCGGAAGCGCCGCCCGCCACGCGTATCAACTCGGCGATGTGGACTTTGTCCAGGCGGGTGACCTCTTCCGCAAGGTCATGACCGACGAGGACCGCGCTCACCTCGTGGACAACATCGTCTCCCATCTCGGAGGCGCGCAGAGGCGCATCCAACTGCGCCAGGCCGCTCTTTTCTTCAAGGCGGACGCGGAGTACGGTGAGCGGGTCGCGAAAGGGCTCGGGCTGAACCTGGATGAGGTCAAGCGGCTTGCGAAGATGTCGCAGGAGGAACGCGTCAAGGCAACCGCCGAATAGGCTGGCCGCCGCGCGGCACACGCGGCTGGGCCACAACTGAAGCAAGCGATGTCTGGAGCAGGGAGGCCTAGCGGATGTCGAGGAGGCGGACCTCGCCGGGTGCGAAGGTCAGCGGAACCATGGCGACTTGGGGCTCCCCGGGCTTGCGGATTACCTGGAGGCCCCGCCAAAGGGCCTTATCGAGTTTCATCTCCATCACCTGTCCCACTGGCTCCCGCAGTTTGACCTGCGCGAGCGTCGAACGCTCCCAGTCAGCATTGCAGACGAGCGCCACTCGCCTCCCCTTCTCTCCCTGGAATATGCCAACGATGAAACTCCCACCGGAGACATCCTGGACGACGCAGTCCGGCGGCAGGCGCTCTCCTTCCGGGAACGCCGGGCCGACGTGATAGGCCCCCTGCGAGACGACGTAGAGCATATTCCCGGTCATGCTGATCATTGCCTGGTTGAGTTCTTTGGCGACCTCGTGCAGTTCGGTGCGGTCGCCGTTCACGAGAATCCCGCCGGTTGCCGGCGTGCCCCAGTATGGGTCGAAGGTAACGCCGCGCGCGCCATAGGCGAGCGCCGCGCCCGCCAGCCAGCGCAGTTGCTTCGCGGTAACGGACCGCTTGCGCGCGCCGGCAGCGCCCACGCGCACGATGACCGCAAAGGGCATCTTGCTCTCAGCCGCCTTCTGCCGGACGATGGCCAGGTTCTTGAGATAGATCGCGGCGTCTCCCTTCTTCACGAACGGGACGATGTGAAAACACAAGAAGTCCGGGTCAACGGTCTTCACGAACCGGTCGAGGTATTCTTCATAGGTCGGCGCGCCCCACTCGTTCGGTGAGGCAGTGATCGGCAGCAGGCTGATGAACGAGAAGTGGTCAGGGTCGTTCTTCCTCAGATAGGCAACCATCTTGCCCAGGGCCGGGAAATCGGAAGCGCGCACGTTCTCGGCCAGGTAATACCCGTAGAAGGCGCCGGACTGGCCGAGCCGGTTCATCAGGGCGTCGAGTTTCTTGCGTTGCTCCGGGTCGTTGAGAACCTTGCCATCGGTCGCAGAGAAACGGGGGTCCTTGACGATTACGAGCACGAGGTCTTCCCGCGCGATGGGCAGGCAATCCGCGCTGCCGTGGATGATGATCTTGAAGGCGCTTTCGCGGGCGGCGATAAAGTTGGTGTGGTTGACTGGCACCGGCCCGTAAACGCCGAGCACCATCCGGTCGAGCCACCAGCGGCTGCCCGGCCGCTGCGCCGCAGCAGGCAGGTAGAATGCAATAGCAGCGGCCAGGCAGAGAATGCACGCGATACTTCTGACGATCCTCATTGCATAACCATTATAGCCGACGCGCTATCCGGCTGTCAGCACGGTGAGACGCAAATTTGCGCAGCCCAGCAGGAGAACGGGCCTAGAGACTCTAATGGATTGCCCTGAAATCACACATGAGGAGGGCTTGATGCCAGCAGCCAAGAGAAAGCAGTTGATACGGGCGGGACTTGTGGGCTACGGAGGCGCCTTCAATATGGGAAGGCACCACGCGGAGGGGATGCAGAAGACCGGGGTGATGAAGGTGGTCGCCGTTTGCGACCCGGACCCCAAGCGGCGAGAGGCGGCAAAGCAGGAACTCCCCGGGGTGTCAACTTTCGCGAGTGTGGGCGCGATGCTCCGGGGTGCCGACTTCGACCTGGCGATTATCATAACGCCGCACAACTCCCACGCGCGCCTGGCGTTGCAGTGCCTGCGCGCCCGAAAGCACGTGATCCTCGAAAAGCCGATGTGCATCACCGTGCGCGAGGCGACGGCCATGATCGAGGCGGCCAAGCGCTCGAAGGTGATGCTCTCGGTCTATCACAACCGCCGATGGGATGGCGACTACCTGGCGATCAGAGAGGTCATTGCCAAGGGGCTGATCGGGGACGTTTTCCACCTGGAGGCTTTCGGCGGAGGCTACGGCCACCCGGGACACTGGTGGCGCTCGAACAAGAAGATCTCCGGCGGGGCGTTCTACGACTGGGGCGCTCACTTCGTTGACTGGGTGCTGGGCATAATCCCGGAGAAGATAGTCAACGTAACGGGTTTCTTCCACAAGCGCGTCTGGAAGGACGTAACCAACGAGGACCAGGTTCGCGCGGTGGTTCGCTTTGCGAATGGGGCGGTTGCGGACGTTCAGTTGTCGAACATCGCGCGCGCGGGCAAGCCGCGCTGGCGGATCCTGGGCACCAAGGGAGCGATCGTTGACGAGGGCGGAGGGTCGCTGCGCGTAACAACCGACGTGCAGGGAATGTCAGCGCAAATGGAGGTCAAACACAAGCAGGGCGAGTGGCACAAATACTACGAGAACATCGCCGCCCACCTGACGAAGGGAGCGCCGCTGATCGTGAAGTCCGAGCAGGCCAGGCGCGTGATCGAGGTGATCGAATACGCCGAGCGGTCCAGCAAGGCAGGCAAGTCGCTGCCGGTTCCTTATCCGTAGAGCCGCCTGCAGATTTGCCGGTGTAGGGGCACGGCAGCCTACTCCGCCGTAGTAACTACGGCTACGAAGGCCGGATGCCGTGCCCCTACAGTGGAGAGCGCAGCCGAGGCACGGGCAGCCGGATGCTTGCCACACGGGCGGAACAGGCGTATAATCCGCGCTAACGGAGCGTGCAGACTGCTCCTGTCGCAGCAGAATCACAGCATAGAAAGGACTAGGCATGAAGAAGAGCGTCTGGGTGTTCGTCGTCGCAGCAGTCGTCTTTGGGCTGCTGGCCCCCGCCTGGGGGCAGAACAATGAGGGGACGGCGGCGCAGACTCCAGCCACAACGGGACCCAAAAGAGCGAACGCGCCCCCGGGACCGAAAGTCCTGGTTTACGAGGACAGCGGCGTCTTCGAAGGCTGGAAGACGGCCCTCGACGCGATGGGGCTCGCGTACACGTATCACAAGGTCGCGGCCGATTTCATTACTGCACTTCCCAGCGGCACGTGGGACCTTGTGTGCATAAACCAAGTCGGTGCCCCCGCTCTCGATACCTATTGGGACGACGTCAAGGCCTACCTCGACGGCGGCGGCAAACTCATCATCTTCAACTACACGATGAACAACGTGTCCGCGCATCCGTTGTGGGCTGCGATGGGAGCCCAGTGGCAGGCCGACGTCTCAACTTCCGAGCAACTCAATTCATGGGACCCGTCTCACTCGGTTTGGGCCCGCAGTAACGGTGTCCCCACGAGTATCGCCCCAAGCCACGATATTATTGACAACGGGGACTACATGAGCGCGCTTGCGGGCGCGCGGGCGGTGGGCTACAGCAACACGAGTGTTCCCAGCCACGCGCGCGTCATCTGCCGAGAAGACCACCGGACGATACTCAACTCGATCGGACCCAGCGACTACCGGACCACCGAGGGCGATGGCGACACGGTGCTGGACATCGTGGAGTTGATGCAGAACGAGGTGATCTACGTCCTGAACAACGGGTGGTCAATCCTTCTTCTCGACGACTATACCGCGGCGCTCAATCCGCGGTTTACCAATGCTCTGGACAGGCTGGGTCTCATTTACACAGTGGACACGGACACACCTTCCTTTCTGAACCACCTGGCCAGCGGGAACTGGGCCTTGGTGTGCGTTTACACGGCATACACCGCAATGAACCCCAACTGGGGACAACTCAACTCCTACCTGTCCGCAGGCGGCCGCCTGATAGTCATGTACTGGAACATGAACGCAGTGCCCGGCGAGTCCCTCTGGGCCACGATGGGTGCGTCGTGGCAGTCCGATGTCAGTGCTGCCGAGGCCGTCCATAGGTGGGTGTCCGGTCATCCATTGTTCCAGCGCCCGCAGGTTTGCCCCGACCTGACCAGTTTCATGGAGTATGCCGGAGATAACGGCGACTACATTCAGGCGCTTGCGGGCGCGACCGCGGTCGCTGGCCTCAACGGCGGCACGCCGCAGCAGGCGCGCGCCGTGATGCGCAACGACGGGCGCTCGATCCTGGACACGTTCGTCTCGGTTGACTACGGAGGCGGCGGCGGCGCTCCCCCGGACGTTGATGGGGACGGCGTGACCGACGTTACCGAATGGATGACGAACCAGGTCGCGATGGCGGGGGGCCACGAGAAGTTCACGTACTACGTGGACGACAGGGCCAGTTACGCGTACTTCGACGACATCAGCGCCACCGGCACGCCGATTACCTTCACTGGCACTATCCCCCTGGACGACGGCGAAGCGACCATTGACATTCCCTTCAACTTCTCGTTCCACGGCCTGCAGTTCAACAGGGTCAGAGTGGGAGTCAACGGCGTCGTCGGCTTCGACGAGAGCGCGGAGATTGATTTCGTCAACTACCCGCTCCCCATCAACCGCATCATGGGCACGAACATAACCGACAGGTTCTTCGCACCGTTCTGGGATGACCTCGACACTACGCACGGCGGCGAGGTTCGCTGGCAGGTCAAAGGTTCGGCTCCGTACCGCAGACTGATCGTGCAGTGGCAAGACGTGCCGCACTACGCGGGCGCGGTAAGCAGCCCCAGCGGCGCGACTTTCCAGATTCAACTCTGGGAGAGTTGGAACTGCGGTCTTGCCTTGTACGCCGACCTGGACTTCGGCGACCCGGCTTACAACTTGGGGGCAACCGCCACCGTCGGCGTTGAGAATGACTTCGCCGACGCGGTGCAATACAGTTACAACACCGCCGCACTCTCCAACGGCATGGGGATCGTGATGACGTCGCTGCCCCACTTTCTCGACGTGGGCGTTATGGCCTCGCCGGCGAACGTGGTGTCCGGCGGCACCGTATCGTTGGCCAGCGCCTACTCGGACTGGTGGCTGCACGATCTTTCGTCGTGGGCCTGGACGCGCACGCCTGCGGTCGGGACATTCGACAACGCCAGCAGCCCCAACACGGTGTGGCACGCGCCGATCAACAGCGGCCTGAGCGACATCGTCGTCACCTTCCGCGGCACGGCAACCTGCAACGGCCACGCGCCGCTCACGGACTTCGCCGAGAAGACGGTTACGCTCAAGTGGGATTATGATGGCGACACGATACAGGATGCCTGGGAATTGGACCGCGGCCTGAACCCGCAGGATGCTGCCGACGCCGCCCAGGACCCCGACAAGGACGGGCTGACCAACCTGCAGGAGTACACCAACGGGACTGACCCGCACAGCATGGACACCGACAGCGACGGCTTCCGCGACTGGGAGGAAGTTACCCTCGGAAGCGACCCGACGAACGCGGGCAGCACGCCCACCCACGGGCACTTCAACGACGTGCCTGCGGTTCCGATGCACTGGGCGTTCCACCAGATCGAGGCGATGCTGCGGCTGGGGATCACCGGGGGCTGCTCGGCGGCCCCTCCGCTTTACTGTCCCAACAGCCCAGTGACGCGCGGTCAGATGGCGAAGTTCATTTGCGTTGCCGCAGGGAAGACGGGGCTTGACAGCCTGACTGCAACATTTGCAGATGTGCCCAAGACGCACATGTTCTACGGATTTGTAGAGCGGCTCGCACATGCCGCTTCGTGGGGAGGCCTCGCCCCAACCGGCGGATGCAGGGTGGAGGGCAGCACCAAGTACTACTGCCCCAACGACCCGGTGACCCGCGCGCAGATGGCGAAGTTCCTCTGCATCGCGAACGGCAAGACGGCATATAACAAGCCGACGCCCACCTTCACGGACGTGCCTGCGAGCCACTCGTTCTACGGTTGGATAGAGCGGCTGGCGGACGCCGCTTCATGGGGCGGAACCGCGGTTACCAGCGGGTGCGGCTGCCCGGGCACCTACCCGCCGGGGTCCAAGTGCTACTGCCCCAGCGCCAACAACACGCGCGCAGAGATGGCGGTCTTCCTGCTGCGCGCCTTCGGAATACCTTGCTAGGGCAGAAGCGCGCGGGCGAAAGCCCGAGGTGACAGAGGACGCGCCAATATGACGCGGGCGCCCCACAAAACTGTGGGGCGCCCGCGTTTGGTCCGTGGCTGGCGGACCCGGAGGCAACAGGAGGCTACTGGGTGGTTATCGCTCCCGCATCAAGAGGCGAGGACATGACTCTTCCACCTTGGAGTACGACCGTAAGGGTGCCGGCGGCAACGTCAGCAACAAATCGAAATGGCAGGCCGTAAACTCCGTCGGAGGCAGCCAATCCGGCGGCCTCGGCACGCCCCGCGCCTGCGCTGACAACTTGCATCGAGGTGCTGGTGATGATTTGCAGCGCGCCAGATGCGGTGTGCACGCAGGCGATGCCCTCGGCCCGCGGCTGCGGCGTGTTCAGGTCCCACACCCCCACGGCAGCGTCAAACCGCCCTTCAGCCGCCCCTCTGCACGCTCCCCACAGAGCACCTTGCGTCGCTCCGACGCCGATGATGTTCACAGGCTGCAGCCCTGGGTCGGTCGAGGCGCGCCCCTGCGCATCTGTCCACACGAAATAGACTCCGGGCGGCAATTGAACGGTGATGTGGGCCGCTGCCTCGTCGCCGCCGCTGACCCCGACCACGTCGGCGAAGAATCGGCCTGCGAGTTTGCCTCTCACGTCAATGACTGAGAACACAACCTGCGTCGGCCAGACGGCCATCCCGACGTCTGACCATGTGAGACGCGCAGACAACGTGAGTGTGCCATCCGGCTGGCTCACGGCGTCGCCCACGTAAGCGACCTCGAGGGGGGCGCTGATGTCGGGCGATTGTGCCGATGAATCTTCAGTCGTCCGGTCGCGCACCTGGACCCAGGTCCGCGACACGCCCGCGCCGCCGTCCTTGTCCACCACGGTCAGGGTGACGCGGTACAGCCCGGCAGCCTGATAAGCATGCGTCGCACTCTGGCCGCTCGCGGATTGTCCGTCGCCGAAGTCCCACTGGAACGAAAGCGCGTCCAGCGCGCCCGGGTCTTGCGCCTCTCCGACGAACTTCACTTGCTCGCCCACTCGCGCCTCGCGCGATGGCCCAGCGTCGCAAGTCGGCGGCACGTTGCGAACCGACACCACCTGCGAGATGCTGGCAGACAGCCCATAAGAGTTGGTTACGGTGAGCGCAACAGCGTAATCCCCATTGTCCACGAAGACGTGGACGGGATTCGCAATGTTGGCGCCACCGCCGTCGCCGAAGTTCCAGGCCCATGCCACGATGCTGCCACCCGGATTGCCGTCCACCGACTGGTCTGAGAACTGGACTTGCTGCCCCTCCGCGGGCTCCCCCGGCAGCCATGTGAACGCGCACAGCGGCGGGCCGCTGAGCCGCGTCGGCATAAGAATTGTTCCCACCATAGCAGCCGCTGGAATGGCAACCACAGAAGCCGTGGTTGACGCGTCACCCGCCTGGAATTCATATGGTCCGCCCGAGGGCAGATTGAAGAACGCGTCGCCCGCTGAGTCAGTTGTCCCGGTGACGACCTGGTCACCGCCCTGCCAGACTGCTACCCGAGCGTCTGCCCATCCGCTGAAGTCGGCCTTGACCACCTTCACTTGAAAGTTCTGCGCGCCCGCGGGCACCGAGTCAGGCACCATCAGCACGACGCCGCATTGCCCGGCAGGCCCGACAGGCGGCCCCTCATTTGCGTCGGCGCTGGTCTGCGCTGTTGTGGTGCTCTTGGTGGCCCTGAACGTGTACGGCCCAGCCCCAACGGCGCCAGCGCTCTGCAGCAAGGAGAAATCGGTGCTGCCGCTGACCCCCGTCCTGCTCTCCACACTGCCACCACCGGCGGTGATTACAGCCACGGTCACGCTGGTTTGCGCGCCGAAATTGGCCTTTACCACCGCCACCCTGAATCGTGCCACGGGCACATTGAGCGTGGTGGCCGCAGGGCCAACTATTGCGGCGTCGGTTCGCAGAGCATTGTTCCTGGTGCACCTGACGTCGAAGGTGCCGTCAAGCAGGAAGAACTTTGTGGTGCCGGCAACGCCAGACTTGGTTTCAACCGCCCCTGTGCCAAATCTGACCGACACCGAACTTGACGGCAACGGCCAACCGGTGTTGCCGTTGGCGTAGAGGTTGACCACCAGGTCGGAGCACGGCACGTCAAGGGTCGTGGCGGCAGGGCCCACGGTGACGGGATCAGTCCTGGAGGAAGAGCCCTTGGCGCATGTCACATTATAAGCGCCGTCGAGCAGGAAGAACTTCGTGGTGCCGACCACGCTGTATTTCGTCTCGACCGTGCCTGCAGCCACCGCGACGCGCACCGAACTGACTGACACATCCCCGGTTTCTGCTTTCACATTGACCACCAGGTCAGAGCACGGCACGTCGAGGGTCGTGGCCGCAGGGCCCACGGTGACGGGATCGGTCCTGGAGGAAGAGCCCTTGGCGCACGTCACATTATAAGCGCCGTCGAGAAGGAAGAACTTGGTGGTGCCGACCACGCTGTATTTCGTCTCGACGCTACCTGCAGCAACTCTGACCTGCACCGAGCTGACGGAGACATCCCCGGTTTCGGCTTTCACGTTGACCACCAGGTCAGAGCAGGGAACGTCAAGGGTCGTGGCAGCGGGGCCCACGGTGACGGGATCAGTCCTGGAGGAAGAGCCCTTGGCGCATGTTACGTTGTAAGTGCCGTCAAGCAAGAAGAACTTGGTGGTGCCCACGACAGTGGATTTTGTCTCGACCGTGCCTGCAGCAACGAAGACGCGCACCGTGTTGACAGAGACATCCCCGGTTTCGGCTTTTACGTTGACCACCAGGTCAGAGCAGGGAACGTCAAGGGTCGTGGCGGCAGGACCCACGGTGACGGGATCAGTCCTTGAGAAGTAGCCCTTGGTGCACACCACGTTGTATGTGCCGTCGAGCAGGAAGAAGGTGGTGGTGCCCACGACAGTGGATTTCGTCTCCACCGTACCTGCCGCAACAGCGACCCGCACCGAGTTGACGGACACATCCCCGGTCTCTGCTTTCACATTGACCACCAGGTCGGAGCACGGAACATCGAACGTGTTTGCCCCGGCCGCCAGAGCCGGCGTGCTGTCGGTCCTTGATGAAGAGCCCTTGCTGGATGTTATCGTGTAGATAAGGCCACTTTGAAGGCCCGTGAAGGTTGCGGAGCCGGTAACCCCGGACTTGGTCTGGTTGTATCCGGTCCCCCGCACCGTGACGCTGAGACCATAAACGGAGTTGCCGTTTTCGGTGATGTAGTTCACCGTCAGGTCTGCAGCCGCAGCAGAAGCAGGGGTTCCTGCGGCCAGGAGAAGCAACCCGACAAGCAAGGCTAGAGCGACCCAAAGGCGCATACCGTCGCCTCCCGTTCGTGGCTGGTAAATATTTCGGGTTGCCCCTCTCATTTTCGGCAGCGCCTCCTCAACTCAAGGCCGCACTTGCGGCCTACCGCTGCCTCGGTGGGCAACCCGGCTTTCCCGATTGCTCGGGACCCTAGGCTTTGCGTCCCCCGATTGCTCGGGGTTTGCCATTTTTTCCGCCGAAGGCGGTTTCAACTCCTTCTTTGTTCCACTTCTGTGGACATATTTGAGATGCGCTACAAGAACGCGCCTGGCAGGAGAACTGCGTTCCGCAGTTGGCCCCCTGCCGCGGGCAGGACTGGGACGCTGCGCGCCGAAGACAACCTGCTGCAACGGAGGCACGCCATGCGCTACCGGGCAACTGCAATCGGACTACTTGTCTTCCTTGTTTGCAGCGTGCGGCTGGCCGCAGATGCTCGCTTCCCGCTGCTTGCCATTCGTCCAGCCGTCGCGGCCCCCGAGATTGACGGCAAACTCGACGACCCCTGCTGGAAAGATGCTGCCTGCGCCGCGCCGTTTATCGCTACTGATGGCAGCATGATGCCCACTCAGCAGACCAGCGTTTTCATCACCTACACCGACCGCGCCCTTTGCCTGGCCTTCGTGTGCCGCGAATCGAAGATGGAACGTGCGATAGCCAGGCGCACAGAGCGCGACAGCCAGGTGTGGACCGACGACTCGGTGGAGGTATTCCTGCACCCCAAGGGCGCGCGAAACTACCACCATCTCATTGTCAACACCATCGGGACGCAGTATGACGAGATAGGAAAGGACCCGAAGTCCTGGAACGGCAAGTGGCAGGCGGCGGCAGCGCGCGAGCAGGACCAATGGGTCCTGGAAATCTCGCTGCCCTTCAGGGAACTTGGCGTGGCAAAAGCGCCGGTGGGGCAGTCGTGGCGATTCAATGTCTGCCGCGAAGAGAAGCCGTCGGGCGAAAACTCGGCGTGGTCGCCCACCGGTCCCGGCTTCCATGCGCCTTCGCGCTTCGGCACGCTGTATTTCGGGGATGCTGCGACCCCCACTGTGCGACTGCGGGACACCGGCGATCCGTTCCTGGGCGCGCACGATGCAAGTATCTCCATCGCAGCCGGCCAGGCGCGGGCATCGCTCAAGTGCTTCGCAGAGGTTGACGGCGCGCGGCAGCCCCTTGCCGAAGTCTCGCTGCAGCAGCGCGAGACCCGCCTTGTTGCGCTTCAATACCAGGTTAGAAAGGAAGGCGACCACGCGCTCCGGCTCTGTTCGTACCTCAAGCCGTCGGGCGCGCCGCTGTTCATCTCCGCCCCTATCCCCTTTAGCGTTGAGCCGCTCATCTCGCGGCTGGAATCCCTGAGTCGCGAGGCCGACGCCAATCTTCAGGCAGCGGAGCGCAGACGCAGGCGCGGCGAGGCGAACGAGTTGCGCGAACTGCGCTTGCGCATCAAGCGCCTGCTGACTCTCGCGCGGCATCGCGAACAGTGGGCCCCGCGAAAAGACCTCAGCCTCGATTGGGAGCGCCTCCAGCGCCAGGTTGCCGACGCGGACCAGCGCCTGGTTCGCCTTCGTTACCGCATTTACACCGCGCATCCGGAGACAGGCTATGCAGTGGGGGTGGAATCTCCGCTCAGGAAGGTGATGCGCGACCTGCCGTTTGCCGGGCGATTGGGGGAGCCAGCGGTGGTCTGCGCCGCGCGCGGTGAGTATGAGCCTGTGCAGGTGGTGGTGATTGCGCTCGACAAGCCGCTGGAGGGGGTTCGCGTCGAGGCCACGGACCTGATTGGCCCGGGTGCCTCGGTGATCCTCGGCAACCGGATCTCCTTGAACCTCGTCGGCTGGGTGAAGACGCGCCGCCCTGCTTACGATGCTGATTATGTCGGTTGGTATCCCGATCCGCTGATGGATTTCCAGCCCTTCGATCTGCCGGCGGGGGCGCTGCAGCCGGTGTGGGTTACGGTGCAAGTCCCCGCAGGGGCAGCGCCGGGTGAATACCGGGGCAACATCATCATCGCGCCGCGCAATGCCCCCGGAACCACGGTTCCGCTAATCGTTCAGGTGTGGGACTTTCCACTGCCGCGCACCACGCACCTGAAGACAGCCTTCGCGCTGTTCGAGACAGAAATAGCGGCCTGGAACGGCTGGACGAAACTGCCGGAGGAGATCAGGCGCGAGTGGTACGAGTTCCTCCTTGAACGCCGGATCAACCCCACGAACATCTACTCGCCAGAGCCTGTGCCGCCGGAAAACCTGATGCCTCTATGCGCCAAGCGCGGGTTGAATGCATACAACCTGGGCGTTTTCGACAGCGGCGACTTCGCCGACCGGCAGCGACTGAACACGCGGATCGAATTTCTGCGCGGCTACACCGCCAGGCTGAAGCAAGCCGGCCTTTTTTCGGGCGCCTACATTTACGGATTCGACGAGGTCGGGCCGGACCGCTACGATCAGGTGAAAGCGGTCTATGGCGCTATCCGCGCAGCGCTGCCGGACCTTCCGCGCGCCTGCACCGTGAGACCAAACAAGGACCTGGCGGGCTTCGTTGACATCTGGGTTCCTCTCACCGCGCATTACGACAGGGCCGCAGCGGATGCGAGGAGGGCAAAGGGCGAGGAGGTGTGGTGGTATATCTGCTGCGGCCCGCGCCACCCCTATGCGAACTGGTTCATTGACTACCCGGCGATCGAGCCCCGGCTGCTGTTCTGGATGACCTGGAAGTATGGCGTAACAGGCTTTCTGTATTACAGCATGACCATGTGGCACAGCAACCGGGCGGCAGAAGGGCTGCCTGGATACCTGCTGCCGCACGATGATGAGGATGCCCTGAAGGCCATCCAGGCTGGCCTCAGGTGGCCCCAGGTGCCCTGGAACACGTTCACCTTTGACCGCTACAATGGCGACGGCCACCTGGTCTATCCGGGCGCAGGGGGAAAGCCGCTGAGTTCGATCCGACTGGAGTGCATACGCGACGGGATCGAGGACTACGAGTATTTGTGGCTGCTGGCCGACCTCACGCAGAGGCTGGAGAAGCAGAACGCCCCCGGCCCCAATCGTGCGCTCGTCGAGCATTCGCGCGCGCTGCTGGGCGTCAACAGCAAGGTTGTGCGCGACCTCACCCACTACACTCACGACGCCGAGGCTCTATCCGCGGAGAGGAAGCGGATAGCCAGGCAAATCATTGCTTGCCGGAAGGCGCTGGGGCTTTCAACGCCCTAGCCCGCCGTGTCCAAAAAAGGACACAGTTATTCACAGGAAAATTCGGCAGCGCTCTTGACAGAATCAGGACCTGGGTGTAGCATTTCACGTAACCACGACGCTCAACCGGAAACCAACGAGAACCCGCCTGCTATCGTGGCTGTTATAGTGGTAGTAAGAACGAACTCGGAGGCGAAGGGTAGCGTCATGGAAAGACGCGGCACGACAAGCGAAGGCTGGTGGCCGTTGCGCGGCTCCTGGGAAGAAGCGGTCCTCAGTTGGTATGAGCAAGTACACTCCTCTTTCCGTTCCGCTGACCGGGGTCGGGCCACCAAGCGGGCACCAGCGGCACGCCAAAGCGGGCACTCACAGGGAGTGCAGCAGCAAGCCTCCACCCCGGGCAAGTAGCGGCAAGGTCGAGAGGCGCTGGGCGCTCGCCCAGCAGCGGGGCACACCGCGGTTGCGTCCCATGCGCCGCAGGGGGGTGGCAAACTGTGTGCCCGGCGGCCCACTTTCGTTCCGGCTGGCGTGCGCGTTGCTCGTCGCCATTTTTCCCCCGGCAATGAGGGCTGCCGCGCAGCCATCCCAGCCCGGCGCGGGTGTCGCGACCAGCATCAGTCTCACTGCGCCCGACATAGAACTGGGGCAAGTCCTGGACATCCTCTCGCAGCGCACGGGACAGCGCATGGCCTGCGACCCGCGGCTTTCGGGGCTGCGCCTCGCTGTTTTCGGCGCTGAAGGCTCTGCCGAAGAACTTCTCGATGCTATCGGACAGGCGACTGGCCTCAGCGTTCGCAGAGTTGGCAGCATCACATATGTGGCCCGCGATGCGCTTGGGGCGGCTGCGCTCGCGCACGAATACCGCCGCCGCAACTGGGCGCGACTGAGCACGGAGAACGGCTGGATTTCCACCCAGGCTGCCAATGCCGCCAGCGCGGCAGCGCGCCGCCTGGGCCTGGGCCTGGGCGGGGCCGCTCTCGCCCCGCCGGGCCTGACCGAGCAGCAGTTGGCACTGCTGCAACAGCAGGGCTTCTTGACCGTCGCCGACCTGTTTCCCGAGTATTATCAGCCGATGTACGACATTTTCGGCGCCCTGATTGACTCCCGCTCGCAGCGGCCGCAATCTCCTCCCGAGTTCGCCGGAACGAGGATCTTCTTCTACCCCAGCCTTCAGTTGGTTCTCCACCTCCCCTCCCAGCCAGGCGAAGTCGAGGAAGGGAGCGCGCCGAGGGGCCCGCTCACCTGGACGATCGGACTGGGCTCCTACTAATGAAGTTCGCAGAGTGCAGTTGACAGGCGGCAGATGAATCTTGCCAGATTCTAGCGCGCTTCGTCGGGTCGTAGGGTCCAATCCTGTTTTGCGAGACTGAATGGTGGGTCGCCGATCATTGGTTCGCAGCGAGCTGATCGTGGTTGCCCTGCTCATCGCAGCGGCCGGCCTTCAGGCGACCTGGCCGCGCGTCCTTTCTCCTGCGGGCGTGCGCCCTGATCTGCTGACTGTCATTTCGCTGGCCGTGGGGCTTTACTCCGGGCCGTGGGCCGGCATCATCGTGGGTTTTGCCGCCGGTCTCATCGGCGGCAGCGTGGGCGCATCAGCCCTGGGAGCGCAGGTGGCTGTTCGCGCCGCGGCAGGGTATCTTGGGGGCCTGGTGGGAGAAAGGCTGCACGTGGACCGTGTGCTGGTTCCGGCGGTCGCAGCGGGCGTCTTCACCCTGGCGGCGTGGGCGGTCCACGCGGCGCTGGCGGGAGCAGGCCTGGCTCCTGGTGGCGCGATTGGGTTGCAGGCCGCGTATAACGGCGTTCTGGGCCCGCTGATCTGCGCGATTGCGCGCCCTGTGCGCCTGGATCGCTTGCCGTGAAGCCTTTCAGGGGTGTGTGGGCACGAATTCCGTGGTTTGGGCGCAGGCGCGCCATTCAGTTGGCGCTGCCCTTCGAGCCGGTGCATCGGGACGACGCTATTCTGCCCAGGATGCGCTGGGTGGAGTTCGCTGTGGCGCTGATGGTTCTTGTGCTCGGGGCGCGCCTGGCGCAACTTCAGGTGGTGCAAGGTGCCGCGTGGCGGCGAGCAGCGGAGGAGAACCGCCTGCGGCTGCTTCGCCTGCCTGCCCCCAGGGGGGCGATCTACGACTGCAAGGGCAGGCTGCTGGCCGGCTCCAGGCCAGCCTTCTGGCTAACTGCAACGGTGCGAAGCCCAACCGACAGGGCGCGCCTTGCGCGGCAACTCGCATCTCTCTTGCACCAATCGCCATCCGAGTTGGGCAGCCGCCTCGAGGAGCCGGGGCCCATGGGGCCGGCGGTGGTGAAAGCGGACATTTCATACAGCGAGTTAGCCGCTGTGGCTGAGTGCGGGCCGTATCTGCCGGGGGTCCAGGTGCAGGTGCGTCCCGTCCGGTTCTATCCGCGAGGCACAATGGCGGCGCACGCCCTGGGGTATGTGCGGGAGATAAGCGCCGCTGAACTTGCGCGGCTGAAGCGCAAGGGCTACGCTATGGGCGACTTGATAGGCAAGGCCGGAATCGAACTGAAATTCGAGCACGTGCTGCGCGGGCGGGATGGCGCTGACCAGGTGGAGGTTGACAGGGCCGGGCGCACGGCGCGGGTGCTCGGGCGGCTCGCACCCACGCCGGGCGGCGACCTTGCGTTGAGCCTCGACGCTCGCGTGCAGGCTGCGGCCGAGGGTGCGCTCAAGGGGCGAACCGGGGCTGTGGTTGCGATGGAGTGCCGCACGGGAGCCGTGCTGGCGCTCGCAAGTTCTCCCAATTACGATGCCAACGTTCTCGTGGGGCCTCTTTCGCGGCAGGATTGGGCGGTGGTGAACGGCCCGGGCTGGCCGCAGAACAACCGGGCGGTGCAGGGGTTGTATGAGCCCGGGTCGGTGTTCAAGGTCGTAACCGCGCTGGCGGGCCTGCAATCGGGCGCGGTCAGCCCGCGCAGCCGCTTCTTCTGCCCGGGCTTCTATCGCGTCGGGAATCACAAGTTTCGCTGTTGGCAGGCTGGTGGCCATGGGTCCGTTGATTTCACGACTGCCATTGCGCAGTCGTGCAACACGGCGTTCATGACCATCGCCGCTCGCGTGGGCGCAAAGCGCCTGGCGCGCACGGCCAGGATGCTGGGGCTCGGGCACAAGACCGGCATTGACCTACCGGGAGAAGGCGCAGGGCTTGTTCCGTCACCCGCGTGGAAAGCATCTCGCGGGGAGCGGTGGTTTGCGGGGGATACGTGCCAGATGGGCATCGGGCAGGCCGGGGTGGTGGTAACGCCGCTGCAGGCGGCCCGGATGATGGCGGCTGTGGCTAACGGAGGCTGCCTGGTCCGGCCTCATCTGTGCGTGAATCCGGGCTCGAACGATCGCGAGCGGTTGCCGGTGCTGCCGCAGCGGGTTCTTGCAGCACTGAGAAAAGGCCTGGAACGCGTTGTCAGCGAGGGGACAGCGTCCTCGGCCCTGCGGTCGTGCCGGGTTCCGATTGCCGGTAAGACGGGCACGGCCCAGACGGCGAGCGGCGAGCCGCATTCCTGGTTCGTTGGATACGCCCCGGCTCACGATCCCAAAGTGTGCATCGCGGTCGTTGTGGAACACGGGGGCGGGGGCGCTGCCACCGCAGCCCCACTCGCAGGCCGCATCCTAGAGCAGGCCCTGGCGCTGCCAGGACCGTAGGGGCGACCGGCCGTGGTTGCCCGTGACCAGGCGGTTCGGGCAGGCACAGGGGCCTGCCCCTACATTGGAATCCCGAAGGCCTTGACGATGAAGACCGCCATCTGCCCGCGCGTTACATTCGATTTCGGGCAGTAGCATTTCGCGCCGGGCGGATAACCCGAGGGGCTTGCCCCGCCTGCCCTGAGCGCAGTCGAAGGGAGCGAAGTCGAGGGGCAGGCGCAGCCCGCCGTGACTGGATTGCCTCCAGGCCACGAGGCGGCATCGGTCAGCCGCTCGATGTATGGGCAGGCCCAACTGCTTGGCGACACATCAGCAAACACCTGCGAGCAGGAAGGCATCGGCGTCTTCCCCGTCGCCCGCACAAGGAATGCCGCCATCTCGTCGCGCAGGACTGCGGTGGATGGGCAGAATTTCCTGCAAGGAAACCACAGGCACCCTATCGTCGGCGGGTTCCCGCCCCACGAATCCGTATCTGCAAGCCGCTCTATCCAGCCGTAATAGGGGCTTGTCTTGGGCACGTCGCAGAATGTCGCGGCATCGCGGTTCAGCGGCCCTTTCCCTGTCGCCTTGCACAGGAAAACCGCCATCTGCGCCCTGGTGATGTTGCTGTAGGGGCAATACATCGGCGGATCCATCGAACACCCTGATGTTATCGCTTTTCTGAAGAGCGCCTCGATATACTTTCTCTCGGACTGCTCGCACGAAACATCATCGAAGAGCGCCCACCAGATGGAGTCGGACACAACGCCCGACTCGCGTCCGCACGCATCGCGGCACTGGAACCAGACAGTCTTCAGGCCCCTGCCTTCCGAAAGCGTCCAAGACTTCTCTCCCCCGTACGTCTGCCACGCCGACCAGGTCTGTCCATCATTGCTGAAGCGCATCTGGGAAGCGTCCCTTGCGCCAAAGTTCAGAAGGGGCCAGGCCCAGGCCTGGTCGAGGCAGTCTGCTCCGTCGGCGATCCTGATGCTGAGGTCAGTGGGCGGGGTGGTATCGAGCAGGATTAGGTCGCAGACTTCCGCCGACAGATTGCCCTGCGCGTCGCGGCACTGCATGCAAACTGTCTTGAGCCCGTCGCCAGCGGACAGAGTCCACGCTTTCTGCGGCGCGCACGGCTCCCATGCGCTCCAATCTCCGGGGTCATTTCTCAGCCGCATTTCCACGGAACCATCGGGGAACTGCAAGCCCAAGGTAGCATCGGGGGAGCAGGCGTAGCGCGCACCGTCGTTGATCACTATGCGAAGGTCCGGCGGCGCGACAGGGCTCCTGTCGCGGACGAAGATGTCGCTCCTGTAGTTCGTGTCCCCGGGGACAAGGTTGCTGGCCCCCGACTCAAAGGCGATGAACCTGCCGTCTGCGCTGACGGAGGGGTTGGACGAAGCGCCGTTCCCGGGCTCGCCAGCGCTGCTTTCGCTCACCCGATCAGCAAGCCCGGTCATCCGGTCGAAAACGTAAACGTCGCCAGTCTGATACCAACAGATGACCCGCTCTCCAGCCTCTTCACAGATCTCCCGCGCGGCTACCACCGCCACGAATCGCCCGTCCGCGCTCAGAGATGGGTCAAGTGTGTCAAAATAGTCTGGCACGCCAAAGTCATATACGCTGATGCGTTCGGTCACCCCAGCCGCGCGGTCGCGAACGAAGACATCGCGGTATCGGATGTCATCAGGCACCAGGTTCCAGGCATCAGACTCGAAGGCCACAAATCGTGCGTCGCTGCTGATGCAAGGCGCTTCCGGCAAGCAATACCCCATGCCACATCTAAGGTTGGCAGTCACGGGCGCGACTGTCCCAGTGGCCCGGTCCCGAACGAATACGTCTGCGTCGTAGCCGTAGCCCCCTCCGCCTGGAAGCAGGTCTGTGGCGAAGGAGAAGAAAGCCACAAACCTCCCGTCGGGGGTGATGACGGACTTCTCCGAGATGCTGTTACCCGTTCGGCCGAGCGTGGAGAGACTCATGCACTGGGTCGTGCCCGCGGCCCGATCTCGAACGAACACGTCGCGGTACTCGTTGCCGTCGTGGGCTACGAGGTTGGTGGCCTCGGAGGTGAAAGCCACAAACCTCCCGTCGCGACTGATAGAGGGGTCTCCCGATCCGTAGTTTCCCTGTCCCCCAGCGGTCGAGATGCTCACCAGTTCGGTTGTGCCGCTGAGGCTGTCGCGGACGAAAACGTCGGTAGTTGCATTGGCGTCGCCGGGAACGAGATTGGTGGCTATGGAAGAGAAAGCCACGAACCTGCCGTCGGCACTGATAGAGGGGCCCGCCGAGACACCGTTGCCCTGCTCCCCAGCACTCGAGACGCTGACGCGCTCGGTGGTACCGGTGAGCCGATCACGGATGAAAACATCCTCTTTCCCATTTGTGTCGTTGGGCACTAGATTGTCTGCTTCGGAGGCGAAGGCCACGAAGCGGCCGTCGGCGCTGATGGAAGGCGAGCGGCAATCCCGGTTCGCCTGCTCGTCTGTGCTGCTGACGCTGACGCGCTCGGTAGTGGCGGCGTGGGATGATATGCTTCCGAGGAGGGCTACTGCGAGGAGAGCCGCCAGTGCTGACAACATGCGCAGTGACTCTGCTGCTTCGGCAGCCTGCCGAAACGAGGGAAACGTGAGGGCGGTTTGCCTTGTGCGCCACATTTTGCTTACCTCCCCGTGTTGCTGTCCCCGCTGGTCGAGTCCGGCCCCTTCGGTCCGCCAGCTGCCGGACTCAGGGCAAGCCCACGGCCAGCGACCCCCCATATCGTAGCACCGCAGCCCGCCCTGTCAATAGCCGCCGACAAGTCTTTTCGCGGCCTGGAGGCTCTTCTGCTAGCGCCGCAGCGCGAGGCAGCCGAGCGCCCCGTTGCCAGAAGCACAGGATGAAATCCTGCGCCGCCGGTCTTGGCACAGGTTGAAAACCTGTGCTACCAGTCTTCGGGGGCGGCTTCAGGAGAAGCCGCCCTGGCGGCCTACGGGCGCGCGGGGTCAGGAGACCCCGCGCCCAGTTAGCAATTACCGCAACCGGGTGGTGTTGCGGGGGGCTGGGGGAGGTGTTAGAATACGGTCATGCGTATCTTGCGGCGCGCACTTGTGGTTGGGTTGGGGGTTGTTGCTCTGGTGGGCGGCGGCGTGGTTTGCGTCTGCGCTCAGGCTCCTCAGGCTACTCAGACGCCTCAGGCTACTCAGGCTCCTCAGGCTGGTGGGAGCCGCGAGTTCCTTTTGCGGTTTGGGCTGAAGCCCGGTCAGACTTTTCGCTATCACGGCAAGATCGCGGGCACCGGCCAGATGGAGATGGAAGGGCAGTCTCGCCCGGTGGCAATGACCGGGGAATTCGATGTCGTGCACCGCGTCGAGCGCGAGAAAGATGGCGCGTTCGAGGTCACAACGCGCTTCGAGCGCGACAAGGTCACGATCCAGGTTGCGGGCGAGCAGGAGCAGGCAAGCCGCGTTGGCCTGCCGCCGCTGACCCGGTTGATAACGACCACAGGCCGGATCCTCAGTGAGCAGGGCTGGGAGAAAGTCCCGGAAGCGGCGGACTCGGCGCTGCGCGTGCCGGTGCGCTGGTTCTCCAGCCACCTAGCGGCGGCGGAGTTCCCCGAAAAGCCGGTGAAGATTGGCGATTCATGGGCCGATCAGGTTTCATCACCAGCCAAGGCGCAAGAGGGACAGCAGGCGCGCCCAATAAAGCAGATCACCACGTTTGAAGGAATTGAGGCTGTCGGCGGGCGCGAGTGCGCGCGCCTTCGCACGCGGGTGACGGTTCCGTTCGACATGTGGCTGCCCGAAGATCCCATCGGCACGCGCGTGCATGCGAAGGGAGAGCAGCAGATCGAGAGCAGCGTGCTGTTCGATCACGCCCGCGGGGCCGTGCTCAAGCAGGAGGCATCTGTGCACGTGAAAGCCGAGACCGAGGCCCGCCTGCGAGGAGTGAAGGAGCCGATTGGCGCGCGCTGCGACCTGGTTGCCAAGGTCACGCTAGAACTGGCTAACCCTGAGGGTCCCCGAAAAGCGGGGGGGAGCGCGCCCTCCGGTTAGCAGCATGGAGATTTCCTCCGAGACGGGCGGAGTGCTGCTGGCCAAGATCCTGCTCGCCGCGGGAGCGGGCACGGCGATAGCGGGCGCTCTTGTAACCCTGTGGTTCGACGGAACCCTGAGGGCGTGGGAGGCTGTCGGGCTGCTGGTGGGGTGCGTTGCGTTTGTGGGATCCACGATCGTGCTGGCAGATAATCCGGCCTACTGGGCGATGCTGTTGGCGATGGTAGGCTGCGGGGCCGGGGTGCACGTGGTGGCAAGAGCAAGCGAGCGAGCGCTCGAAAGGCGGTTCCTGGACGAGGACGAGGAAAGGGCGAAGGCTGCGATGGCGTTTGACTACAAGAACACTGCCGCCCACGCGCTTCTGGGCGATGTGCTTCGCAAGCGAGGGAAACTGCGCGAGGCGATTGCGGAATACGAGGTGTGCCTGCAACTGCAGCCCGATCAACTAGAAGAGCGGCGGAAACTGGAGCGAGCAGTTCAGGAATTGGCGCTGCAGGACGGGCTGGAGAGAATCTGCCCGGCGTGCGGCGCTCGCTGGCCGAAGGGGCCGGACTGCTGCCCGGAGTGCGGGAGGCCGGGAACAGCGGGGCAGCGATTTGCGCGCTGGGTTGCCGGCGGCGGCGCGGCGACATTCCTCTGGGCGGGATTGGCCGTAGCGGCGGTGTCGCTTCTTTTTTGGGCAGTGGGTTTCCGCAGCGGCGCGGTGGTTGCTTTCGGCGTGGCGGCGTGGCTCGCGGGGCTCGGGGTGCTGGCGCGCGGTCTGAGGCGGCGGCCAAACTGAGAGCGATTGGAGATTGATTTGGCCTTTATCATCGTGTTGATGTTTGTCGCCTCGGGGTTTGCGGCGCTGACCTATGAGGTCGTGTGGACGAAGCAACTGTCGCTGATCTTCGGGGTGAACCATCAGGCGGTGAGCGCGGTGCTGGCGGCTTACATGGCGGGCCTGGCACTCGGCAGCCTGATTCTGGGAAGGCTTGCCGACAGATCATCGCGGCCGCTGAGATTCTATGGCTTGCTGGAACTGGGCATCGGGGTGAGCGCGCTGCTGATGTGGCCGCTATTCCAGGCGATCAATGCAGCATACGTGGCGATGGCGCGCACCCTGCCGCAGGGAAGCGGGCTTTTCGGGCTGATGCGTTTCGCGCTGTGCTTCGCCTGCGTGGTGATACCTACCGCGCTGATGGGCGGTACGCTGCCTGCGATGACGCGGTTCTTCGTCACCAGGATCAGCGCGCTTGGTCGTGGAGCGGGGCTGCTGTATGGCGCGAACACGCTGGGAGCAGTCCTGGGTGCCACGGTCACCGGGTTCGTCTTTCTCGGCCTGCTGGGAATGCGAGGGACTACCTACGTTGGGGTGGCCCTGAACCTCGCCGTCGGGGCGCTGGCCGTAGGGATCGGCAGCCGGGCGGCATCGCTTCCTGAACGCGGTGATGAGCCAGCGCGGCCGGCCGCGATGCCGACGGGGCCCGCGCTCGCGGCGCTGATTGGCTTCGGAGTGGCGGGATTCGCGTCGCTGTCATACGAGGTGCTGTGGACCAGAGTGCTGGTGTATTTTTTGGGCCTCAACATCTTTGCCTTCACCGCGATTCTCGCGACGTTTCTTCTGGGGCTCACCATTGGCAGTTTCGCATTTGCCCGCGTTGCTGACCGAAGAAATGATCTGCTCGCCATTTTCGGCCTGATGGAGATCGCGATCGGGATTTCGGCGGTGTTCTGCCTGCAGTTCATGGGCGTTCTGATGGTGCTGGCTGAGGCCACAGTGTTCGGGAGGCTGCTGGCAGCAGGAGCGCTGATACTGATACCGGCGATACTGATGGGCGGGGCATTTCCGGTGGTGGCCCGGTTGTACGCGCGGAGCATGACTGCTCTGGCAACCGACCTGGCGAAGCTGTACGCCGCGAACACGATTGGCTGTGTTGGGGGCTCTCTGTTCGCAGGGTTCATCTTGCTGGCGGCGTTTGGCGCGCAGGGAGGGATTCTGGTAACTGCCGCGCTGAGCGTGGTTCTGGGCATGGCGATGGTTGCGTTGGAGCCGCAGCGCGGCCTGATGCGGAGCGTGGGGATGGGGCTGGCGATCCCGGTGCTGGCAGCGGGGATGATGATGGCGCGCGGGCTGGCGCCCACCGTGGTTTACGGCGGGTCGTTTCGCGCTCAGCCGGGCGTGCGACTGGCCTGCCGCCACGAGGGAAAGGAGGCAAGTTGGTCATGGCAGGACGCAGCAGGCAATGATGTGATGCGCCTGCTGTATTATCGCGAGGGCAGCGAGGCAAGCCTTGCCGTGCTGGAGGTGCCGCCGAGGTTGGGGGAGTTGAATATCAATGGCTGGTCAACGGCGTATGCGACCCCGGGGGATATAACCGTGCACAAGATGCTGGGTCACCTGCCGGTGATGCTGGCCGATAGGCCGCAGAGTGCGCTGATCATCGGCTTTGGCCTTGGCTCCACCGCCTGGTCAATGGCGCGGCATGCGCTGCTGCGCATTGACTGCGCGGAACTGGTTCCCGATGAGAGCAGGACCGCGCGTTACTTTCGTGAGGAGAACGGCGACGTTCTTCTGGACCCGCGCTTCCGGCTGATCATCGCGGATGGAAGGAACTACTTGCTGACCACGCGGCGGCGCTATGACGTGATTTCAACGAACGCGATTCACCCCTCGATAAGTCCCTTCCTGTACACGCGCGAGTTCTATCTGCTGTGCAAGTCCAGGCTGTCTCCTTCAGGGACAGTGTGCGTCTGGTTGCCCACGAATACGCGGCACATGCGAGGGCTCGCGCGCACGTTCCTGGATGTCTTCCCGCACTCGTCGTTGTGGTTCTGCAATCCGGGACACACGGTGATGATAGGCAGTCGGCGGCCGCTGCGCATAAGTTACGCCCGGTTCTCAGCGCAGGCGAGAACGCACAGCGTTGCGCGCAGCCTGGCGCAGGTCGGCCTGAACGAGCCGACCACCCTGTTGAGCACCATGCTGCTCGACGAGAGGGGGCTGAGATCATGGACGCGCGGAGCAGCAGCGAGCACCGACAACCTGCCGCAAGCAGAGTTCGAGGTATCCCCCGGGCCGCCGCTTGAAGGGAACGTATGGGCCATCTTGCGCCAACGAACCAACGCGGCGAATTCCGTTTCATTCGACGCGCTGCCAGCGGAGTCGGCCTCGGCGCGCAGGAGGCTGGCCCTGCTATACTCAGCAGGCCGACATTTCGTGGACGCGTGGACGCTGCTTCATAGGGGCTATCCGGATTGGGCAGCGCGCGAGGCAAAACAGGCGCTGCGTGTGTGCCCCGACGACATAGGGACCAAGAGACTGCTCACACGCGCGTGGATGGATATGACTCTGCGGCAGCCTGAACTTCTGCAGGACAAGGCGTTCCGGGATCGCATGATTACGCTCGGGCTGGAGGCGATCGGAAAACCGGGGCAAGTTCCCGAGAAATTCCTGGCGCCCTTCCGGCTGGGGCTAGCGCGTGCCCTGATTGCCGCGAGGAGGATTCGGGAGGCGCGCGAGCAACTTGCGGCCGTGGCACGCTTAGACCCTTCATTCGGGGCCGTCAAGGAGCAGTTGCGGCAGTTGGACGAGGTGCCTCTCACGCCTTAGACGCACGATGTTCGACTTTACATGCCGTGGTCTTCGGGGTAGAATAGGGCTGGCGGAGTGGGTCGGGCGATCGCCCCGATCCGGCGAAGCGCGCCAGCCGGCGGGCGAAGGCGGATCGGGGAGGAAAGTCCGGGCTCCACAGGGCAGGGTGCTCCGTAACGCGGAGGCGGGATGACCCGACGGAAAGTGCCACAGAAAACACACCGCCCGCCTTCGTCTGCCAACCGGCGGACTAAGGTGGGCAAGGGCGAACCGGCGCGTTAAGAGCGCACCGCTCCGATGGCGACATCGGAGGCAGGGCAAACCCCACCCGGAGCAAGGCCGAATAGGAGGCGATGCGGTGGCCCGCCGCGGACTTCATGCCAGCCTCGCGGCTGGCGGGAGATAAGCCTCGGGTTGGCCGCACAGACCCCGGCGGCAACGCCTGGGGCCAGAGTAATGATCGCCGTCCCGACTCCGGTCGGGATACAGAACCCGGCTTATAGACCCACTCCGCCACTCCGGGTCCTCCCCTACTTCGGTCCCGCCGATGCGCGACAAACCGCGTAACCACGCGGCTTCGTGGCATGTCGGGTAGCGCGAAATCTCGCGCGTCTTCGACGCACCGAGTTTCTCCGAAAGATTAGTCCAACGCGTTGCACTCATGCCCCACGAACCCGCATCACTGCGCGGTTTGTGGCCTATTCAGGCTTCTCAAAACCATGGGCCTTGAACAAGTATTCCGTGCCCATGAATTGACTTGACTTTATTCGCCATCAGAGTGATTGATGTCATGCCAGAACAGGGCGAAAGGAGCCGACAGCATGACGGTAGCAGAGACGACCGAGAAGGGCACACAGACAGCCAACAGGCAAGTGGGCTTCGATGAGGCGGTCGGGATGTTCCTCGATTACATCAGGTCCTACCGCGGGTACTCAGAACTGACCGCCTCGGCCTACGCAACAGACTTGCGGATGTTCCGCGACTTCGTGGGAGCGAGGTCAGGCACGATACCTCAGCCAGACGACATCACCCGAGAGATGGTCATCCAGTTCGGCGTCCACCTCAAGGGCGCTGCGCCGCTGACGGTCCGGCGCAAGTATGCGTGCCTCTCATCCTTCTTCGGGTTCCTTCAGGACATGAGCCACGCCAAGCACAATCCGGCCCGTCGTCTGCCGCTCCCGAAGGTCTCCCAGAACCTGCCGGTGTGCCTCACGCCGGAGCAAGCCCAGCGGCTAATCGAGGCCGCCACCAGGCCCTGGTCGAAAGCGATGATAGTCCTGCTTCTGTGCACCGGGATTCGACGCAGCGAAGCCATCGGCATCACCCTGGACGACCTTGACCTGGACAACAGGCAACTACTGGTTCATGGCAAGGGCTCAAAAGAGCGAGTCGTGCCTCTCAACGAAGCGGTCGTTGAAGCCATCAGCGACTACCTCGTCCGCCGCCCCAAGACCGAGAGCCGGCACCTTTTCGTCAGCCGTCAAGGTGAAGCGCTGGCGTGCCGCGCCGTCAACCGCACAGTCGGCAGGGCCATCCGCAGAGCTGGCCTGGAAGGACACGGCATCACGCCCCACAAGCTCCGCCACACCTTCGCCACCCACCTCATCCGCAACGGCGTAGACGTCCGCACCGTCCAGGAACTCTTGGGCCACTCCGACCTCGAGACGACCGCCAAGTACCTCCACTCCGACACCCGCACCAAGCAGGCTGCGGTGGCTGGGCTGTCTGGACTGCTCGGGTCCTCCCCCACCCCGCCGGCGCAATCCTGAGCTGCGCACATGCGTGCACAAGGCCGGCTTCACGTACGCCTGACACCCACGAATGGTCCTGCGCGCCCCGACCGGTACAAGCGGTAACACGCCGCCACCCAGAGAAGGCACCAGCCGCCCGAGAGGATGCACGTGCTCCGGCGACGAAGTACAGTCCCGAACGGCTCTGCCTGTCGTGACCACCGGGTCAGAGCCATCTGGAGGAAGGCCGATGGACAGGAAACAAGCTGAATCCCTGGCTGGGCATCTGCTCAAGTTCATCAGGAAGCACTGGCCAGCGATGAATCCGGTCTCTCTGGAAGTGGGGCGTGACGACAAGAATGATGTGCTATGGTGCAAAGTACATCGAAGCGACGAAGATCAGACTCACGGCGGGGGGCACTTGTTCACCGTGGCCTATCTCGAGCGAGTTGAGGCATCAGAGTCATAGAGACACGGTAGGGCCACTTGCGGTAGCGAGGATGCGTGAGGCCAGCGTGATGGGCCGATACCGGCACCTATGTGCCAGTTACGCCGGTCTCACGGACGCCTGACGAGGACACGTGACGTCTACGTGCCACGCCGACTCGAAGCCGCGCGCGCTTCTGACGCAGACAGATATCCCATTTCCATTGGACATATAACACCCTATCCGGGATGATCTGCTCGAAACCCTGTCACCGTAGCAAAATCCTCTTGTCCCGGTAGTTCAACGTGACTGCGAAATGCTGGAGAAAGGCATTCCCGACGTATCCATCTACGCGATCACGGACGTACCCGCTCACTTCCGAGCAGTCCATGACCAGCACCTCCAGGTTCTCGCAGGTCGCTCGGCCAACAGACAGTCTTGACACGAATGAGCGATAGGCTTCAAGCGACCTAACAACGCCCTTCGCCTTGACCCAATCTCCTTCGGGCAGCGAGAACCACTGGGCTACCTGAGGGGACACGACGCAAGTACCTGCGCCTGTGTCGAGCAGGAAACGGTATGGTCCCTGCCCATTGACATGAACCGGCACTATCGTGTACCAGTTCTCCAGTTGAACCGGCACGCATGAAGCTGCCTGCGGACATCTCTCGATATCGGCGAAGATCGGCTCGGGCTGGGGGGCGATCTCTCTGAAAGCTAGAGACCTTCTTGGGTAGTCGATCTCCAACTCAAACTGCTCTCTCACATGATGGAGAAAACCGTTCCCGAGAAAGCCGTCAACCTGATGCCCAAGCAGCCCTGTGACGGCCCGTTCATCGCTGACACCGAACATGATATCGTTCCAACTTACGCTTCCGATGGTCAACCTCCGAAGATATGCGACGCCGCCATCACGGACCTCCATCCCCGCTCTTCGGGCAACCTCGGGCGTAACTGAGCAGCCGGTGCAGCCGGTGTCTAACAACAGCCAGAATGGCCCAGCCTCGTTGATGAAGGCAGGAACATAGAGCACGCCATCAATCCGGATCTCAACTTCGAGGTTATTCCTCTGCTCCACCTTCTCATCTCCCAGTGCCAACTTCACCCCTTAGCTTTTCTACCCCTCCACCTTCGGCAGCCGCACCACCGTCCGCAGCCGCGACACAGCGCCCTTGTCAAATGGCGATGGGACGCCCCTAGCGGCCCTCTGGGCTTGCCTGTACCCCTTCGGCGTTGCATAGAGTTGAGCCTCTTGCAGGCGCAAGGGCGAGTGGGACCGACCTAGTAGGCCGGTATCGGCACCTATGGGTCCACCGCGCCGGTCTCGCGCGTCCCTGAACGGCGCAGCCAGTCTCAGGGGCGGGGCGGACCGGCGCAGTTCGTCTCGCGGGCACTCGCTCCACGCTATCGCAATGATCACCCTTTCTCACGTGGCCGGGACTTTGCGAACTCCCGGCACGTACCCCGCGCTCCGTTCAGGATATCGCGCTAGTAGGGCTCGGGGGACTGTCCCACCTCCGTTATGTACCAATCCCAATCGCCGTAGCGATCCCGCGCTTGCTCAAGTAGATATATCACGTACACGACTCGGCTCTCGCCGTTCGGGTCTCGCAGCACATGCTTTCCCTTCGCCACCGCTTCGTCACCGTCGCGGTGCCGCTTCACCCATGTGAACCGGAAGCTCTCCGTGCGCGTGTTGGCGAACGCTTCCTCTGTCAGCTGCTGGAACTCGTCTGCGCGCAGGGTGTGGCTGTATTCTTTCCGGTACAGCACCCGGATCTCACCATCAGGATCCACGTGCCGCATCAGCAAGCCCGCGTCCTCGCGCTGCCAGCCGCGCTCGATGTCCCTCAACGCCTGCGCCAGCGATCCGTCCACCCGGTCAACATACGGGTAGTAGTCCTCATCCCCGCTGTACCGGTACCCGTCCCCGCCCCAGATAGTGATCCACAGCGCCGGCGGCGTCACCAGCACCAGCGGCGGTGGGCCTACCACGTACGCCGCAAACGGGTAGGACGGCGCAAAGGGGTCATAGTAGCCGTAGTACCAGTGGTAGAAGCGAAAGTCGTAGGGGTAATACCACCACCACTGGCGGTCGTGGTAGGAAGACCTTCCTTGCGCCTGGATCAGCCGCCGCATAGTGTCAAAGTATCCTGACCCGGTGCGCTGCGGCCGCGCTGTTCTATCTACCGTGGCGAAGAAGCTGGTGCGCCCGGCACTGACCGTGGGACGCCAGTCGCGGCTGGATGACACCACAGGCCTGGAGTCGCGGCCCGAGGTGGAGCCGTAGTAGTCGCCCACAACGGGCTGAGACGCACCTGCCCCGCCGCCATTCCCTGGGCTTGTTTGCAGGTTACCGAAGAACCCTCCGCTGCCGCGAGCCGTCACTGGACGGCCCGCAGTGGTCCCGGGGACGGTTGCTATTGGCTGTCCGCCGGTGCCGCTGGATGGCCGGGTTTGCAGATTGCCGAAGACGCCACCCTTTCCAGCACGCCCCCATGCGGATGTGCCGGAATTGGTCTGCGGACCGGTGGTCCCAGCCGTTTTCGGGACGGTGCCGAGGCCGCCACCCCACTGCCGGGTTCCACCAAGGACGCCCTGCGGATTCCCTTTATCGCTGGGGTAGCCACCTGAAGCACTGGCCCCGCTAGAGTTGTTGCCAGGACCCTGTTGCGGCCCCGAAAAGGGGCTCGTCACGAAGCCTGTCGGCTGCGGCTTCACTTGGCCGGTTCCCGGCTTACTGACATCTCTGGAGGCCCTTGAGTCCTTGGAGCCCCCAGAGTCTTGGTTGGAAACCTTCTCAGACGGTTTGCCAACCTTGGAGAAATAGCCGCCACTGGCGGGTCGTACAGAGCACGCCAGTAACGCGAACGCCACTACGGCTGCGTTCGCTAGAACACGCCAACGAAACGTTCGCATCGCGGCTCCTTTCCGCCCATCCCGGCTGCACGGACCGAGATAGCGCTCATCACTTATACTGACGAATGACCGTGGCATATCGTTTCGTGGAGCACTTCCTTCTTTGCCTGCCCTGTGTAAGTCGGGATACCCCATCTCAGATCAGGCGAAAAGCGCCATCAATGGCAGCGCCTGCGGCCCTCCTGGCTAGGCCGCTATGCAGGTGCAGGCGTCGTGAAGAACAGCGACCGGGTGTGCTCGTGAACCCGGCGTGAGACGCCTTCTGCTGATCAACGGCGAGTGAATCCGCTCTGGTGGGCACGTACCGGCGCATATGTGTCTGCCACGCCGGTCTCACATGCGCGTGCCCGCTACATGAGGTCATGGGAAAGCGGCTTCTAGTGTGCGCAGGTGCCACCCCATCTTGGCACTCAGCGGTCAGGGCGGAAAGAGGCCAACCTGGTGGGCCGTTACCGCCACTACTCTGGCTACCAGTCCGGTCTCACGGAACCGCGAACGGCGTGGCCGATGTCACCGCTTATTGGCCGCCGCATACGTGATCGCATTCGTGAAGTATGTCGAGTCTGCAACCCGTCGAGAGAGCCCTGTCTTTTCCCAGAGCATGTGTTTGGAGTGAACCCTTGTGATTGGACAGTTGGGGCCCGAAGATAGGTGCATTCTGAGGGGCTTGTTTTGTGTTGCTCCTCGAACTCGACGGGGCTGCGATAGCCCAGCGCCGAGTGCAGCCGCTCTCGA
>Ga0315296_10000454_pt1 | contig 37477 bp, 41 predicted proteins | sample YL17G14_18_MG_FD_203921 | JGI IMG/M metagenome (GOLD analysis project Ga0315296, IMG submission 203921) | Sediment microbial communities from Yellowstone Lake, YNP, Wyoming, USA - YL17G14_18 | ecosystem: Environmental > Aquatic > Freshwater > Lake > Sediment | place: USA: Wyoming | collected... | reverse complement strand
ACCTTCTTCGGCATGTTGGATCACCTCGGTGGTTTTTGTCACCCACCTTATCGATCCAGCCTCCAACGTACACCAATGACTCGATCGTCGATTGATTTAAGATTAATGCAACACACCACCCGCCGCTAAAGTTAAATATACTCTTACCTTATGAGTATTGTATCAGTATAATCTGTTAACGAGGTGTAATGTATGGCTTTTATGCCACCTGGAGCAGGTTACGATAGGGCGATAACGGTATTCAGCCCTGACGGTAAGCTGTTCCAAGTTCAATACGCCCAAGAGGCGGTCAAGCGGGGCCTGACAGCCTTGGGCATCAAGGTAAACGAAGGCGTGGTTCTGGCTGCGGAGAAGAGAGTTCGGAGCAACTTGGTCGAGGAGGTATCGATTGAGAAAATTTTCCAAGTGGATGAGCACATCGGAGCTGCAGCTTCTGGTCTGATCGCGGACGCCCGCGTGCTAATTGACCATGCACGCATAGAGGCCCAGATCAACCGACTGCGATACGATGAGCCGATCAGTGTTCAAGCTCTAGCGAAGCGCATAGGGGACATCAAACAGCTCTACACCCAGCACGGCGGGGTTAGACCATTTGGCGCCAGGCTGTTAATCGCTGGCGTCAACGATAAGGGGCCCCACCTGTTCGAGACAGATCCCAGTGGTGTAGTGGCGGCATACAAGTGCCAAGCGATAGGAGGTGGAGCCCAGACTGTCACGGAATTCCTAGAGAAGAGATACGACGAGAAACTTCCACTGGACGATGCTATCCTGCTTGCCCTCGAGGCGCTGCGGATGGTGGTCGGGGGAGATCTCGATGTCGATAAAGTCGAGATGTCACTCATCCGAACTGAGACCGAACATTTTGAGAAGCTGAGTTCCGAGGAACTGAGTGGGTATATAAAGAAACTTGCTTCCAAGCCCCCAGTCAAGCCCGCCAAGGAGTAGCGGGTCATGGTAAAACTTGAGGACGCCGTTATAGCGAGGCTGTCAGTCCACGGTAGCACATTTGAAATCCTTGTGGACCCGGAGCTTGTTTTGGCGATTAAGGCCGGAGAGTCGGTAAGCGTACGAAACGCTATGGCAGTCGATAAAGTTTTCAAGGATTCGAAAAAAGGCGACGCCGCGTCGGAAGAACTCATCAGGAAGACCTTTGGCACGCTTGATGTCTTCAAGGTAGCGGAGGAGATTATCCGGCGGGGCGAGGTTCAGGTCACGACTGAGCAACGGCGCAAAATGCGCGAGCAGAAATTGAGGCAAATAGTTTCTCTGATATCAAGGCGGGCGATAAACCCTCAGACCAACTCACCACACCCACCTGCTAGAATTGAGAGCGCGATGGCAGAAGCCAAGATACAGATCGATGAGTTCAAGAACGCGGAAGAGCAGCTCCCTAAAATCGTGAAGGTGCTGCTTCCTATAATTCCACTAAAGTTTGAGAGCCGCAAGATAGAGATTAAAATCCCCGCAAGCCATGTTGGCAGAACCCAGCGAATGGTGAGAGAGTTTGGCACTGTTAAGGAGGAGCGGTGGCTGGGAGATGGGTCTTGGGTGGCGGTCGTCGAGGTCCCCGCAGGTCTCCAGGGGGAGTTCTTCGACAAACTCAACGATTTCACGCGAGGAGAAGCTGAGACAAAGGTGTTTTAGATGATTCACGTCCATGACCGAGAACTTGTTGTGCCAGGGCAGCTGATAGCTGAGGGCAGTTATCGGTTGCAGGAGGGAACTTTTCGCGAAGGGAATCAGGTTTACTCCGCGGTGGTCGGGCTGGTAGATTTGCGCGGTAGGGAAATAAATGTCATCCCTCTGCAGGGACGCTACATCCCATCCCGCGGAGATTTGGTGATAGGGGTGGTGATAGATTCTCACTATTCCGGCTGGATTTTTGACCTGAACTCTCCTTATACCGGCAACCTTTTCGTTTCGGACCTCCTACACCGGAAGGTAGACCTCAACAGAGAGGACATAAGCGGTTATCTCAACATAGGTGATGTGGTGATCGCTATGGTAAAGGATGTGGACGAGCGAATGCGCGTCTTGCTCGAGACCGATGCCCCAGGTATGGGAAAGGTCGAGGGAGGGGAGCTGGTGGAGATTTCGCCTGTAAAAGTTCCCCGAGTGCTGGGACGAAAGGGTTCAATGCTCAACACGCTGCAGGATGCTACTGGATGCAGGGTTAGTGTCGGGCAGAACGGACGAATAATTATTGAGGGGAAAGACCAGCGTATGATGAACGCGGTGGTCGAGGCATTACTCATGATCGAGCGCGAGGCACACACTTCTGGGCTTACAGACAGGGTGCGCCTTCTGCTTGAAAAAGCAAAATCTGTAGGAGGGAATTAAATGGAAAAACCTGAAAAACTGATAGTTGACGGCAAGCGGCTCGATGGCCGCGCGCTGGACGAGCTAAGACCCATAAAGATTGAGGCAGGGGTACTGAAACGAGCAGATGGTTCCGCATACGTCGAACTTGGCATGAACAAAGTGTTGGCGGCAGTCTATGGGCCAAGAGAAATGCACCCTAGGCACGATCAACAGCCAGATACAGCTGTGCTCCGCTGCTACTATAACATGGCTCCGTTCTCTGTTGATGATCGGAAGAGACCCGGACCGGACAGACGCTCGGTGGAGATATCGAAGGTGACGCGGGAGGCATTCGAGCCAGTAATGTTTCTTGAACTTTACCCCCGTTCAGTCATCGACGTTTTCATTGAGGTTCTAGAGGCGGATGCGGGTACTCGTACTGCGGGCATAAACGCTGCTGCGGTGGCGCTGGCGGACGCAGGGGTCCCCATGAGAGATATCATATCAGCAGTGGCGGTCGGGAAGATCGACGGCACAATAGTCCTCGACCTGGCGAAGGAGGAAGATCAGTGGGGCACCACGGACATGCCAGTGGCACTTATGCCGCGAAAAAAAATGATAACTCTGCTGCAAATGGATGGCCACTTTACCGAGGAGGAGTTCAAACAGGCTTTGGACATGGCGTTTAAGGGATGCGAGCAGATTTATGAAGTGCAGAGGCAGGCTTTAAGGAAGAAGTACGCAGTTAAGGAGGAATGAAAATGTGCGAGATAGTATCGAGTGTGAAACGGGATTACATTATCGATTTGGCTAAGCAGGGAAAGCGCGTAGATGGACGAACGTTAGATCAGTTCAGAGATGTTTCTGTTGAGGTTGGTCCGATCAAGAGTGCGAACGGTTCGGCTCAGGTCAGGCTAGGCAACACGCGAGTGCTGGTGGGCGTGAAAATTGAGCATGCCGAACCTTTTCCAGACACTCCGGAGAGCGGGGTACTTATCGTTAACGCGGAGCTACGACCGCTCGCGTCGCCCAGCTTTGAGCTCGGACCACCTCGTGAGAAAGCTATTGAGCTCGCCAGGGTTGTCGATAGGGGAATTCGCGAGTCGGAGGCCATAGATCTGGAAAAGTTTGGGATAAAGCCAGGAGAGGACGTGTGGGCTGTCTTTGTAGATATCCATGTCCTCGACCACGACGGAAACTTGATTGACGCATCGGCGCTAGGCGCAATAGCTGCGCTTCTGAACGTGAAGCCACCCGAGGACGAGGCTTGGTCTCTGAAGGAGTTTCCAATCCGGAAGCGTCCGGTTGCAGTGACCGTTTCCAGGATTAACGACAAGCTGATGGTCGATCCCTGCTTGGACGAGGAGAGTATGATGGACGCCAGGTTAACTATAACGACGACCGAGGATGGTAGCATATGCGCGATGCAGAAAGGTGGCGTTGGTTACTTGTCGCGTGAGCAGATCGAACAGGCGTATCAGCTGGTGCGGATGAAGGCGGCCGAACTCAGAGAGCACTTGAGGTGAACGCGTGCCGAGGACGAAGAAAGTTGGGTCTACAGGCAGGTTTGGGCCAAGATACGGGACCAAAATTCGAAAGCTAGCACTCGAGGTCGAGCGTAAAATCAGGCAGAAATATATATGTCCGAGCTGTGGGGCGCTCAGGGTTAGGCGAGTCAGCACATCCGTATGGCAGTGCGGAAGGTGCGGCGTGAAGTTTGCGGGGGCGGCCTACTCGCCTTCCGTCCTAGCCGCTCCAGCTGGAACCTCGGTTAAGGAGGAAAGCTGATGTTGAAGTGCAGCGCGTGTGATAGGCTGGTGGAGAAGCTTCCGGATGGGCGCGTGCGATGTCCGTACTGCGGCTCGCGCATTCTCTTAAAGGTCCGTCCAGAGGTCGTTCGCAAGGTCAAGGCAATGTAGAGCGGTGGCTTTCCCAGTAATGTTCGAAGAGCTAAATGGCATCATACTGTCGGTTAACAATATACCACCGGATAACATATAGAAAAATTTGATGTTGATAACAACCTCAAGACGCCCTGGACATCGGGCCAGGATATTAGGCAGAGAGTTGGCTAGAGTCATACCTAACACCAAATATGTGCCGAGGGGGGTCAAGACCGTGGATAAATTGGCGTTGATGGCGGAATCGCTTGGGCACACGTGGGTAATGGTCATAAACAGTTCGGCAGGCCATCCAAAGGAACTGCGTTTTTTAGACATGGGAAAAGACCGGAGGTGGTTTGACAAGGGAGTTGAGTTGGGGGAGGTAAAGCTCCAGCGGGGTCTCGGTCAGCGGGTCAGTTTTGGAGGGACGAAAATATATGCGGAGGGGAAGCCAGCGCAGGAATTGGCCACGTTTCTCGGGGAAATATCTGGGCTCCCCATTTCAGAGAAATTACCTGAAGCAGGAGTTGTCCTTTCAATAATTACTAACTCGGGGCCTGTCCATTTTCAGAAGAGGCCGACTTCGGAGATCACGGGCCCGGTAATTCAGGTCATCAGATTCGGGTGATTCCATGGTCAAAGCAGAAGAAACTAGCGCAGCGTTAGAGTTCACGTTTCGGAGTCCGAAGGAAGCCAGCGCAGTGCATCAAGCATTGATGCCAGAGGAAGCCCTTCCAGTCTCGACTCGCTGCAGGGTATGGGTCAGGCGAAGGAAAAATGTTTTATGCTTGCGAGTAAAGGCAAAAGATACAGCAGCCTTGCGTGCGGCGTTAAATTCGTTCATTCGATGGATGATCGTCGCACGTGACATGGTTGAAAACGGAGGAAAATAAATGGAAAAACTCTCGCCTCAGTTGCGCCATCAGCTTGCGCAGTTTCAGCAGGCTCAACAACATGCCCAGATCTTGATGAGCCAGCGGCAACAGCTCGAACTTCTCTTGAGAGAGACAGAGCGGGCCCTTGAGGAACTAGGAAAGCTTTCGGAGGATGCGGTGGTATACAAAAGCGTTGGCACCATCTTGGTAAAGTCCGAAAAGGGGGTTCTCCAAAAGGACCTCGCAGAGCAAAAGGAAACGCTTGACCTACGCCTCAAGACGCTCGAGCGTCAGGGAGAACGGGCTGTTCAGCGTCTGCGCGAGATGCGTGACAAAATAGACGAGGCGCTCAAGGGCAAGCCAAGTGAAGAAGCTGCTAGCTAGAGATGGATTCATGAAGGAGCTGGCAGATTTTTTGGCTGGGGCTGCCAAGGGCGAACAACGGGTTTTAGTGATTTGTCACCGCAATGCAGACCCAGATGCAGTCGCAAGCGCCATCGTGTTGGCAGATGTTCTCAAGAAGCTTGGGGCGAAGTCCAAGGCGGGGGCAGCTGATGATATTACAATGACTTCCCAGGCGCTCCTGAAGACATTTGGCCGGGAAATCCCGGTGAACCCACCTTTAGATGTCGATTTGGTGGTTCTCGTCGACACATCAAGCTTGGAGCATTTGGGAGAGTTCGGGGCCAAGGTGAGGGGAGCTACACCGAGATTAGCGGTCGTGGATCACCACAGAGCGGTCGATGATATGAAACAGCTTTCGAGTTTCTACTTCGTGAGGGAGGACTTCGCTTCCGAAGCTGAGCTCATCTTCAGGTTGGTGACCGAGCTTGGAGAAAAATTAACTCCAGAGCAAGCTTCGCTATTGCTTGCCGGCATCATCAGCGATACGGGGCATTTTAGGTTGGCCAAGCCAGAGACGTTTGAAGTTGTTAATGCCCTTCTAAAAGCAGGCGCCGACTATGGGCGGGTGTTGGAGTCCATCAAACTGCCAGAGGACATATCAAAGCGAATGGCAATGTTGAAGGCCGCGAGGCGTTCGGAGTTGCGTCGGGTTCACGGGAGTTTGGTCGTGTTTTCGGAACTGGGTTCGTTCGAGGGTGACGCGGCCGGGATGTTTGTCCGAATAGGGGCAGACGCGGCATTCGTCGGGTCCAATCACAAAGAGAAGGTGAGGCTGAGCGGGAGGGCGCGACATGAGGTCTTAAAAGAGACGAGTTTACATCTAGGTGAAATCATGGAGTCACTCGGAAAACAGTTCGAGGGAAGCGGGGGAGGCCATGCTGGTGCCGCGAGCATGAGCGGGAAGGGAAAACTAGAGGATGTCAAGAAATCCATTTTCAAAATCTTGCAAGAGAAATTAAAGCCGAAAAAATAGCGAAGGGATTCGATGGCGGTTTCGTCTGCGGAGCTTTCGGAGCTAGAGCGGGCTGGATACCGTTTCGTGGGGGGGAACAAGCACAGCGCGGTCAAGGTTTGCCACTGGACGCGAAAGAGCCTGCTGAACCAGGGGGTTTGCTACAAGGAGAAGTTCTATTCCAAGGAGCTGGGCGTGCGGAGTCACCGGTGTCTCCAGCTCACACCAAGTCTACCTTTCTGCGACCACCGCTGCGTGTTCTGCTGGCGAAACACCGACGTTACTCACTCGAGCTGGATTGGAGAGGTCGATGAGCCAGCTGAAATTTTGGACGGAGCAATTTTAGCGCAGAGAAAGTTGCTCAGCGGGTTCGGCGGAAACCCCGATGTCGACAAACGGAAATTTAAGGAAGCACAAGAGCCGAGGCACTGTGCGATTTCGCTTGCAGGGGAACCAACCCTTTACCAAAAAATAAACGAGCTTATCGAGGAGTGCGGTAAGCGTGGGATGACGAGCTTTTTAGTCACAAACGGCATGCATCCAGAGATCTTAGAACATTTGGTCGAACCCACGCAGCTCTACATCTCGCTCGTCGCCCCCGACCCGGAGACTTACAGGGCAGTTTGCCAGCCGCAGGTGCAGGACGGCTGGGCTCGGTTGAACCGGAGCCTGGAACTCATGCCCTCTTTCAAATGCAGGAAGGTCATCCGCCTGACGCTGGTCAAGGGGCTCAATCTCAAGAACCCAGCGGGGTACGCGGAAATGGCTGAAAAGGCTGGGGCGGATTTCCTCGAAGCAAAGGCCTACATGTTCGTGGGATTTTCACGCGGGAGGTTGGCGATGGAAAACATGCCTCTGCACGGCGAGATTAAAGAGTTCTCCGAGGAGCTGGCGCGTGAGACCGGATATGAACTGGCCGATGAGTCTGAGCCGAGCCGGGTGTTGTTGTTAAAAAGAATTTGATCGGTAGCTTCATTCATCTTTCTGCGGACTTGAGCAGTTGGGCGGATGCCGAAAATTTTGGTGCCGTGTCTTTTCCACAGAATCCCCGAAGTCTACATGATTACTAAAAAGCCTGTCAGGTAACTTGCCTTCACCCAAGCCTTGAAAAGCTAAGTCGCCTATTTATTCCGGGGAGTGACACGAGGCAAATATTAGAGCAAATGCGCAGGCACTTCGATGACCAAGAGAAGATTAGGGAGCAGGCTTTGGACCTCTCGCGCCGCGTGATCAGGGCATCCGCCCGTGCGATAGCAGCAATGCATCGCGACGACCAAGCGGTGGCAATAAAGATGTTGAAGGAGGCGCAGGCTGGTTTGGTCGATTTAAAAAAAGTCGTGAAGGCCGACCCGCTTTGGGCCAAGTCAGGGATAATCCAATCAGCCCAGCAGGAGTATTGTGAGGCCAAGCTTCTCGAAGGGCTTTTCAGGCGGGGCAGGCTTTCTATGCCAGAGGAGCTTAAAATCCCCTATCAACCATACTTGGCCGGCATGGCAGATGTAAGCGGGGAGCTCAGGCGGCGTGCGCTTGACTTGATACGGGCGGACAAGGTGGCGGAGGCCGAGCGGTTGCTGAAAACGATGGAAGAGATCCACGAGTTTCTCATGAGTTTTGATTACCCGGATGCTGTCTTGCCGGGCATGAAGCGCAGACAGGACATGGTCAGAGGGGTGCTGGAGAAGACCCGAGGGGATCTCACGACGGCCCTGAGGCAACAAAGACTTGAACGGGCGCTTGAGCGCACGAAACGGAAGTGAGCAAAATAACAAAGTTCGATGCGGCAAAGATAAGGGCCAGCGCAGAGAAAGATTACGAAGCAGCTTGGTTGGAAACTGCGAAGCTCATCAAAAAAGAGGGCCGACTCTTTTCGCTTCAAAAGAAGGGTAAGCCGAACGAACTGCAGGAGCTCATCGCGAAGGCAAGGCATGCATTGCTACAGCTTGGTTTCACAGAGGTTTCGGTGCCCATGCTCATAGAGAAGAAAGAAGTGTTTGCCCAGTATGGTCCGGAAGCGCCGATTATTCTAGATCGCATATTTTTCTTGGCCGGGCTGGAGCGTCCGGACATAGGCATCGGCCAAAAAAAGCTTCAGGAGATCCACAAAATTGTCCCAAAGTTCGACAAGGTCAAGGAGCTGCAGGGGATATTCAGGCGGTACAAGGAGGGGGCTATATCAGCAGACGACATGCTCGAGGTCATGGTCAAGGAATTGGGGATAAAGGAGGAACAGGCTAGCGAGGTACTGTCGCTTTTCTCAGAGTTGCGTAAGCTCGAACCTATCCCAACAGACCTGACACTGCGTAGTCATACCACGGGAGGATGGTTTCTTGTGCTCAGGGAAATGATCAAGCGCGAGCCCCTGCCTCTGCAACTCTTCTCGATTGGACCAAAGTTCAGGAGAGAGCAGAGGCTTGACCCGACGCACCTTTACGAGTCGTGGACGGCCTCGGTGGTCATAGCAGCTGAGGAGATGAGCTTGGAGGATGGTGAGCGCGTGACGAGGGAGATTTTGAGCAGGTTGGGTTTTGATCACGTGAAGTTTTCCATCAAGGCCGCGACATCGAAGTACTATGCGCCGCAGACGGAGTTCGAGGTTTTCGTGGAGCACCCCAAGACAGGCGAGTTCATAGAAATCGGTGATGCAGGCTTTTACAGCCCAGTGGCTCTAAGCAATTACGATATTCCTTTCCCCGTCTTCAACCTCGGCATCGGGTTGGAGCGCGTGCTTATGATTCTGACCGGCGAGACGGACATAAGGGTGCTTGTTTACCCATACCTCTACAAAGCGGCAGAGTTCTCAGACAAAGAGCTTTCGAAAATGATAAAACTTGAACGCGAACCGGTCACAGACGGTGGAAAAGAAATAGCCGACGCAATTGTCAAGACAGCAAGAGAGCACGCCGACGATCCCAGTCCATGCGAGTTCAAGGCCTTCAAGGGTGAGTTCGCAGGTAGGCGCGTGCTCGTGAAGGTGGTCGAGCCCGAAAGCAAAACAAAGCTAATAGGCCCCGCTGGCTTCAACGAAGTTTACGTTTACGACGGCAATGTGGTGGGCGTACCGCCGAAGGGATGGGAAAAGGACGAGTTTCTCGGCAAAGTGAGAAAGCAAGGCGTTTTCACTGGTACCAATTACATGGAAGCGTTCGCGGCCCTCGCAGCGTGGGAGATCGAGCAGGCGGCGGAGCGCGGGGACAAGGAAGCGAAGATACGCGTGCGGATGTTAAAGTCACCCGGCGACATCAATCTTGCGGTCGACGAGGTGGCGCAGCGGTACATAACTGCGAACAAAAAGCGCATCGACATCCGAGGTCCCGTCTTCACAACGGTGGTCGCGGAGTTCAGCTAGTTTTGAAAAGTTTTTTGAGTCTTTCAATCCCTTTTTGGGCGGTTTCTAGCGGGCGTTGGGGATCCCAGAACTCGGCTATTATAAACCCATTGTATTTTATCTCCCGGATGGCCCCGACTATTGGTTTGAAATTTATCTTGCCGTCTCCCGGCGGTAAATGGTCATCCACTCGGCCTTGGTTGTCGTGCATGTGTAGATGAACTATTTGTCTGCGCATGTCCCTGATGTGTTCGGCGATCATGGCCTCCGTAGCTCCTTTTCCGGCTCTGCGCTCGGTCAGGTTGGCGTGCCCGATGTCTAACGTCACTTTGGCTCCTTCCAGCTCCAGCACGAGTTGTTTGAGTTCCAGGATGGTCGGCGGGTAGGAGTGGAGGATTCTCCCGGCGTTTTCTATGGCCAGAATCACGCCCCGGTCCTGTGCATATGGCAGACATTGGCCGAGGAACTCGCGGTACCGTTGTTTGGCCCCTTCCAAGAGTTTAGCTTCTGGTACCGGGCACTTTCCGAAATGCACAACGGTGATTTCCCCTCCGAGCGAGCGACAGGCGTCAATGCTTCGTTTGATTTGATTGAGCGATAGCTCCCAGAGTTCACGGTGGTGGCTCGCGGGGTTCAGGTCCCAGAAGCTCGCATGCACCGAGACACCCAGCCCATAAGTTTCCAAGAGTTCCCTTAGCGCGGAAAGTTTGTGCTGGTCGTAGTCTGGTGGAAAGTGTGGGACGTCATAGATTATCTCGATGCACCCAGCGCCAACTTCGCTACTGATCCGGATGGCATCCTCAATGGAGTTGTGGACGAATAGCAGGCTTGAGAGGCCGATCTTCACGGTACCACAATCTAAGATAAGTCCCTGTTATAAAATTAGCTCTGCATCGCCTCTGTGGCCAGCTCGTGTGCGATGCGGAGGGGCTCGGGCAGGCGGTGGTCGCGTGATGTGTCGAGGGTTATTTTCATCGCGGTCTTTAGCGAGAGTTTGTGTCCGATGCTTACGTAGACTGGTTTGGAATTGGGTTGCGTTCGAAGCAAAGCTCCGATGGTCTCTTTCCCATCTTTTAGAAAGGTATGCGCGCCTTTTCGGTTGGGAGGCATTGGGGCCTCGCCACATAACCTAGATTTAGCGACCCCCAGAGTCGGTTTGTTGAGCACCACCCCGAGATGGCACGCCAGCCCTGCTCGTCGCGGGTGGGCTAACCCGTGGGCTCCGACCATATAAACATCGGCTTTTATATTTCCCACGGCTTTCAACATCCCCTCTAACTCCCGAAATGCTAGGAAGGTTGGGATGTATGGGAAACTGAGTTTGACCCTGATGGTTCTGTGATCTAGCGTCTCGAGGCTCTTGTAGTCAAGCAATACGCAGGCAGCATACGCGAGATCACCTCGGGAGAAAGAAATGTCACACCCAGCGATTGTCTCAAGTTTCCTGAAGCCGTCCCGTTGCCTGACTTTTTTAGCTATCTGGTTTTGTATCCTCGCGAGTTCACCCAAATCGAACTTCGGCGGGCGCAGGATCGGCAGCATTTTCTCGGTAAGGGTTTGGTGCGCAAGCTATTAATTTTGAGCGCTAAGTTAATCTGATGAGCATGCGGGCGAAAGGACCTAAGTGCAAGCTCTGCGGGAAAAATATACAGATAATGAGCTACGATGCCACCTATGTCAAGTTCGTCAAGCCCGGTGAGGCGAAGGCAAGCTTCATTTGCTGGGATTGCGCGGAGAAGCTGCTTGGTGAGAAGCTCGGGCAAATTACTGGTGCATAGCTGGATTTTACGACGGGTCTTGAAGCAATGCGAGAAGAAAAAATGGTTGGTAGATAACGTGGAGAAGAATTATGAAGATATTCGAGAGAAGGTGGAGCCGCTTCGCAGACTCAGCGGAGCGAAGACTGCCAAGATGGGCGCCGAAACATCGGATGCCATGCTCAAAGTTCTTATATCCTCCTTGAAAAAGGATGGAAGGCTCAAAGAGCTTGACGAAATCTTATGGGGTGAAGGGAAAGGATCTACAAGTAAGAAAAGGAGTTTAGGGGTGAATAATTGTCCAAAGCGACCCCAGAGGACCATGCGCTCACATCGTTGGCGATAAAGCGCCGTGGAAAATTCGTCGACCTCGTCCATATCCAGGAAAAAGTCAGCCGTGATGCAGGACAGAAGTTCTCAGATGATGATACTAAGAAACTTCTCGACTCGCTCATCGGTAAAGGGTGGATCAAGGAGCGCGCAGGGGAGTACGCTATCACGGACATGGGGCGTGAGCACTTCGAGCGGCGGTGGCGTCAGGTCAGGGAGGAACTTAACCCCGACTATCTCAAGGTTTACAGGGCAAAACAGTACTACCCACATGTCATCGACGCTTTGCTCGAGTTCTGTCGCAATCGGTGGGTTTCGGTGTTCAGGCTTTTCACGGGGAGGGCCTGGTTACAGCGCAAGCTTGGGCCGAAATACATCACGATAAAGAGCGCTAAGGATGTGGAGAAGTGGCTGGATGTTCACGGCATAGATTTCGTCCCGTACATCCACCGAGTTGGAAGCGACCGCCCGGACTGGCTCGTCATCGATTTTGACGCGGGAAAGGAGGTACCGATGGAAAAGACAAAACAGGTGGTTCAAGCGATGCACGATGTCTTAGTCGGCTACGGCGTAGAATCGGTGATAAAATTCTCAGGGTCAAGGGGGTTCCAGGCATGGGCGCAGTTCAAGCCCCACGAGCTCCCCCGGGATTACCAGCCGAGGCAACTTAAGACCGAGCGGAGGGAGCGCAACCTCTTCAGCTTCTACGCCGACATCGTGCGGTTCATCGAGTCACGCGTTGCAGAGCGTCTGCCGGGCTTGACCACGGCCGAGACGGCGAAAAAAGAGGGGCGTATAGACAAGGTGCTGCTCGATGCATCAATCATCAAGCCAATGGGGGACGTTCGCGCACCCTACAGCATGCATTACAAGACCGGTCTGATATCAATGCCACTCGACCTGAAAGAGCTCGGGCGGTTCAAGCTTGAGCAAGCGGACCCGGAGCTGGTGGCCGAGCGTTACCGAAAGAGGGGGAACGAGTTTATTTTGGAACCTTCGGAGGGAAATGGGCTCTTCGAGGCGGTCGTGGAGTGGTGCAAGGGCTGACCCACTAACACGTGCGCCAAGTTCCAAATTTTGCTCTTTTATAAAGGACCTTCACTCAAAGCATCGGCGGGCAATCTTCCGAAAATATTTTAGGCGCGGGCAAAAGCTAAGAACGAAGGTTGAAACTCTGTTGGTGAGGAGATTATATACTTGTCTCTCGCTTCTGCTCTGCCTTCTCTTCTTGATGCACCATTTTATTCCGATATTTTATTAGAATAAAGCCTGTATCTAAGCGTTTACATTAAATTAATGGAATTTCTGTTTGACATTCACGAGGTCTACGCGATTTTTTATCTTCCTCTGGAGTTTTCATTCGCGCAGGTGTCCAATATTTTTATCATTGTTTGTCTACCGAGGATAAAAAACAGGGCCTCAATTTTGCCCATTTATAAGCAACCTCCACCCAAAGCCTCGGCGGGGAAGTTGCAACTGATACATTACCAGACCCTCGAAGCCGTTGGACGGGAAGAACTCCAAACGCTGTGCCGCATCAAAGATCGGTTCAACGAACGCCGCAGCTTCTTTGACAGGATCAAGCTCTGGCGCAAGTCGGATATCCTGGAGGGGTTGGAGCCCAAGGGTGCACGCTGGGGGTTTACCCGCGTGCGTGGCGAGCAGGACTGGCTGAAAGTGATTCTGACCATCAGAGGGCTGTCGCAGGCCACGCCGCGTTTGACTTGGATTGTCCACGACGAGGGAAACGGCGGCAGAGAGGTCGTGCTGCGAGGCGGCAGGCCCGTGGCGTAGTATCCTAAATAGAATTACTCGTTTAATGGGGGAGTTATGACAACAATATGGGTTCCGGGGGAACCGGACGCCCCAAGGCCGAAAACGGGTTCACGGGAGGCCTAATTCTACTAACATAGATTTTGAAATTTAGTTTCGTATATGGCGCTAAAAAATAACATATAGACCAAAGTAAAACCAAAATATCCAAGACAAGGACAATAACAATACTGGTCCTATTAGCATAACTTTTTTATTCTCAGATAATTTCAACAACCAAACGTAGATTCCCATAATGAATGATAACAATGTGGACCATATAGGAAGTGTAGCATATATGGACTTGGTTTTCCAAGAAAAGGATTCTTCCATTAAACTATCTAGGGTCGGGGTTGGCTCATTAAGCTCTGCTATATGTTCTGCTGCTTGCCCCATAGATTGATTCGCCCGTTAAAGATGATTTAATGCTATTTGCGAAAGGTTTTCAACATTTGCGATGTGTTCAGAATTATGATCCTGTGTCCACAAAATAAGTTCCGAATTAATGAGAGTTGACTTCGTTATGGAATAAGACAAATCTATCTGGACACTCGACAATTCCATATTGACAAGTTGAAGTTGCGAATTTCTCAGGCTCAATATGGTATTAATTCTAGCTGTGGCGTCCGTACTATTAGAGGAACAAATTGATTGAGTAGCAACGAAGATTGCAAATGAAAAGGTAGCTACAGTCATGAATAAGCCCATATTTCTATTTTGGGCTGCTTTTTTCTTCATTATCTGCCCATACAAGTTAAGGTCACTATTACTCAAATCGTTGAAAAAATAATCATGCCTCGCCCAATATCTCTAAATGCTTAGATAGCGCGCGACAATTTGGTCAGGCAAAAATCTCATTCTCTTAAAGTGAAAAGGTAAGAATCTGAAAGAAATGCTATCGGGAAATATCCTAAATAGGACAGATTTTTCACGCACTTTTTTCGGGGCTGCACTTATAGATATCCGTGCTCTTGGTGATGAACACTTTGCAACCATCTCCGATGAAGACGACTATTTCCCCTTCTCCCAGCTGAAATCTCTCACGTACTTTCTTTGGAATGGTGATTTGAAACTTGTACGTGAGCTTACTTACGCCCAAGACCTCTCGCCTTTCGTCCTTTTGCATTACGTCTTTTGACATTTTTAGCCTTCTTGATAGAACAAATATTTCATACTTTAAGACTTAAAAACATTATCCAAGGAAATGTTGTTATCCAAGGAATGTATGGAATTCTGGGAAAGTAAGGTTTAAAAGGGGGGAATTCCCTCGGTAATGTGTAAGGATCGATAAAAAAGGAGGTGGAATGAAGTGACATCTAGAGATAAGATTAGAAAATCATTGCCTTTAGCGATTTCAGCACTCATGATTCTTTCGTTGGCCTTGACCATGGCGACGGCGCCCGTGAGCGCATCAGAGCTAAAAACTTGGATTGTGAGGCCGATTACCCTTCAAAGCGTTGATGGTGGAGAGGCTATTTGGTCAGCCGAATCATATGCGGGTGAAAACTCGGTCAAGCTGAGCAGCGGTACGGCGGCCGGCACAAGTTTGGGCCGCGCCGTGATATCCGTCGACATTACATTGGATAACATTGAGAACATTTCATTCTGGTATTACATAGATAACACCAAATCGCAGGTACCAAACCTCTTCAACACGTGGCCGGTCTACGAGCAGGAGGGGTTCACCTATGACGACAACGGATACCTTTCACCATACATCGTGCTTGAGATCACCGATGGCACCACCGAGCACTGGATAATCAGCCAGCCGTTCGGCAGGGACCCGGACTCGGGTTGGACGCCAGCATGGGAGAATTGGGACATGACAGACAATGCACCGGAATATCCGCTGGGAAGTGAGATGGATCCCACGGAGGCTTTGTGGCACAACGAGTCATTCACAGACAACGCCGGAACCGGAGGTGGCGGTGCCTACCCAGCTGGATGGGAGTACCTGTCATTCTTCCAAAACACGTACGACGGCTACACGGTCACCAAGGTCAAGGTAGTGATGGGCGGATGGGACATCACAACCAATCAGGGCGCATACGTGGACGACCTCACGGTGAACGGATTCACGTACGAACTGGAGGAGCCAGACTTCAGCACGATACAGGCTGCGATAAATGCTGCTGGGACAGGCGACACCGTGCTCGTTTACCTGGGGGCTTACTACGAGGCACTGACGGTAAACGTTGAAAACCTGACCATCAAATCTAGCGCTGGAGCGGATAACACCATCATAGCGCCGACTTCCGCCAACTTGGCCGGATTCAACGTGACGGCTTCTGGGGCAACGATTGGCGGCGACGGTAGTGGATTCACGATTGGAGCGGGCGGACGCGGAGGTATCTACGCCGACGTAAACGGCGGAAAAAGGATTACCGTCCAAGGCAACATCTTCAAGAGCTACGCAACTAACGAGAGCCGTGGGATGTGGTTTGAAAACCTTTCGAATGGAGCCCTGATCACTGGGAACTCGTTTACAACCCCGATACTCGGTACTGGCATTCAGGTCGTGAACGCTGACGGGGCGACCATCAGCAACAACACGGTGGCGACGGGCACGCTAAAGTACTGCTTCCTCACCTTCAAGGCGGAAGCATTCTATCCGGCGAGAGATCCACCTAATCCATATGCCGAGTATGCCGCCGAGAGCGCGAGCACGATCAACAATGTGACCGTAACCGGCAACGAAATCGCGGGGATGGCTGCAAATCGTCATGCAATCCGGTTCGCTGCATCAACCAAGGTGACCACACATGGAACTCCATATGCACAGGATCTCACCGTGGGGGCCGGGGGAGTTGTTATCTCCGGCAACGTGTTCGAAAACAACGGCATCGGTGTCCAGATCGATGAGAATAAAACTAGCGATGAACAAACCGCTCACATATACGGCGTCGAGAACATCGCCATCAACAACAACAATTTCGAAGGGAACACCTTGGCTGTCAACAACGGACAAGCAACAACATTGGACGCGACCCTCAACTGGTGGGGAGACTCATCAGGACCGTCCGGAGAAGGCTCTGGCGAGGGAGACGCCGTTTCGACGAACGTGAACTACAACCCGTGGCTGCTCAAGCTGAAGGACGAGCCGCAGACCTACTACGACTACACCTTAGCGCTGGAATCGGGCTGGAACTTAATTTCTACGCCGAAGATCCTAGAGAACGACAATATTGCGGAGATGGTCGCGGACATCGACGACATACAGCATGTGTACAGGTACGAGGATTCAAGCTGGCTCACAGACAGTGCCGCTTACGGGCAAGAGTCACTGTATGCTTCCTTCGTGAAGGTCAAGGAAGACGCGGGATCCATAGGAATTGGATTCAAGTGGACGACGGACATGCAAGCGGTGCCCCCAGCTAGAGTTCTTCCAGAGAACTGGTCCTTGATAGGCCCCAACATGGATCCGAGCGTGGAGACTTCAGTCCGAGCGGATTACTTCTTGGACAGCGTCACCGGTTCGTACAGCACCCTGTTCAGCCCGAACTTCAACCTGAACAACTGGACCGTGACTACAGGGACCGCCAATGGGGAGTCTGTGCTACCGTACGAGGGCTACTGGATCTTCATGAAAGTTCAGGACACGCTCGCCGGAAGGACTACGTAACGCCGAAACCCAAACTTACGAGGGCGGAGTACGCCATTTCCGCCCTTGAACCCCATTTTTAAGGGGGAGTTCGGGGCGAAAAGCCCCGCAAAATGCAGAGGATGTAATCCCGACAGGGGAAGGATAAAATTCAGACTCAAGGTGAGAAGCAGAATGGTGAGCACAGGCTCGAGCTCAAAGAATTGGAGAAGGTGAAAATGCTTGAATGAAAGTAGAGTTATTCTGGTAATCGGAGTACTGCTCACAGCCTCCATAATCACGGGTTTTGCGGGAACGGTGCTCGCCTCTGAACAGCCAAAGCTACCCCACGCCTTCTCTGGCGATCTAACAATCTATGGTCCGAGTGGTTCGGTACCTGCGCCCATCGGAACCGAGGTTGTGGCAAAGGTCGGAGGTGAAGTTAGGGGCAGGTTGACCACCATTGAAGAAGGGGCATACGGCGACATCGATGATATAGAGGTTCCCGATCTTTATGTGGGTGAGGAGCATTACATCGATGAAGGCGCCACGATAGAGTTCTACGCCAACGGAATCAAGGCGGATCAAACAGCGACATTCGAGAGCGGAGCAGATACCAAGCTGAACCTGACCGTACATGACACGGCGGCTCCGGTGGTGACGATATATCCAGTGACCACCCCGACGAACGTGGACACCCAGACGGTAACCGGAACATTTGATGAGGCGTTCATCGACACGATAATCGTCAACGACGTGACGGCGACGATCGACGAGGATGCAGGGACCTATTCCGCAGCAGGTGTGCTCCTAGGGGAAGGGACTAACACGATCACAGCCGAAGCGACAGATTTAGTGGGAAATGTTGGTACGGCTACCGCAACAATCGTCTTGGACACGATAAAACCAATGATTTCGGACATTTCGGCCTCAGGGGTAACCTCTACCGGGGCAACCATAACGTGGACGACCGACGAGCTGGCAACGAGCAAGGTAGAGTACGGTACCTCCGAAGCTTACGGTTTAGTGAAGAGCGATGCAACCTTCACCACGAGCCACTCGATAACCCTGACGGGCCTTTCAGCTGGAACTACTTACCACTACCGGGTTAAATCTGCGGATGCCGCCACCAATGAGAACGTCTCGACGGATCACACGTTTACGACCGCAACTCCGCCCTCAGCTGATTTCAGCATATCGGTAAGCCCAACATCTGGGTCGGTCGTGCAGGGAAGTTCCACGACTGCGACCGTTTCTGTAAGTTCAGTTGGTGGCTTCTCCAATCAGGTGACCCTATCTTACTCTGGCCTCCCATCCGGCGCCACAGCCAGTCTCAACCCAACTCAAGTAACGCCGACAGCGAACGGGACCGCCACCTCGACCCTGACGATCTCGACCGCCTCAACGACCCCGGTCGGAACCTACACCATAACAATCACAGGCACTGGAGGAGGGAAGGCCCACAGCTGCACCTACACTCTAACGGTCACAGCTGTTGCGGTCCCAGACTTCTCCATAGGCGTCAGCCCTGCATCAGGGTCGGTAGCGCAAGGAGGATCCACGACCGCCACTGTTTCCATTTCGTCAATTGCTGGGTTCACCAGCACCGTGAGCCTGTCTGCTTCGGGCGCCACGGCTGGCTTCAGTCCATCTTCGGTAACTCCCCCGGCCAATGGGACCGCCACCTCGACCCTGACGATCTCGACCGCCTCGACGACCCCAGCGGGAACTTACACGATAACAATCACAGGCACGGACGGAGGAAAGACCCACAGCTGCACCTACACTTTAACGGTCACAGCTGTTGCGGTCCCAGACTTCTCCATAAGCGTTAGTCCAACCTCAGGGTCGGCCGTGCAGGGAGGGTCAACGACCGCCACTGTTTCCGTCTCCTCGATCGAAGGGTTCAGCAGTACGGTGAGCCTGTCGGCCTCCAGCTCTCCCTCGGGTCCGACCACCACCTTTAGCTCGTCCTCCGGGACGCCGAGCTTCACTTCGACCCTGACGATCTCGACCGCCTCGACGACCCCAGCGGGAACTTACACGATAACAATCACAGGCACGGACGGAGGAAAGACCCACAGCTGCACCTACACCCTCACCGTTTCAGGGTTACCGCCCCCCCCGACCTCAGGAGAGATCGAGAACATGGCCCCCGAAGATGCCGCTGAAATTCTCGCGGCTTCGGATCCGGAGAGCGCCGCCGATACGCTCGAGGACGTCGCACCTGAGCATGCTGGCGGTATAATCGATGCCGCTGTCGAGGCTGGGCTCACCGAGGAGTTCGCCGATATCCTCCGCAGGATGACTCCTTCTTCTGCAGCTTCGGCCCTCCTCAATGCAAATCCAGCCAATGCAGCCCAAATATTGGAGTTGATCGTGCAAAACTACCCAGAGATCGCTGCCGAGATAGCGGACGCGGGAGCAAAGGATAACTTGGGTGAAATGGCCTCAATCCTCAACGAGATGGATTCAGACTCCGTGGCAACTCTGTTGACGGATGTCTTCGACCTGCCCGAAACTCCCAAGACCGCAGCCGATCTTTTAGGAGCTATTAGCTTAGACAAGAGCATCGCGGTGACTCAAATCCTACTCGATGAGGGGATGTACGCGTATGTGAACGGGATGTTCGTGCATCTGACGGATGAGAAGCTGAACGATATCTGGGAGGGACTGACCCAGCAGCAGAGGGACGCACTCCTGCCCTACCTGTCATCCGAAGTCAAAGACAGGATCACCGCGCTCAAACCCTCCCCGTGGACGCTGGTGGCAGGAATAATGATCGCGATCGTTATTGTCATCATCATCGTGGCATTACTTTACAGGAGAAGGCCTGAAATTTTCAAGCAGATAAGTTTCTCCAAGCGCCGTCGATCAGCAGTTAAGAATTCACTGTTGGAGTTCGTTTAGATAGTTGAACAGATTGCGCGAAAAACTCGGGAGCAGATGGTTTCACAGGCCCCCATTTTTTTCGGACGTGCTCCTGCTGTGCTTTGCCTCCATGCCGAAGCCGGCGCTGGCGCGGGGCTAGCGGCGTACATGAGGCGGAAAAATCCAGCATTGAGGAGGAGATGGGGGAGTGGCTGAAAAGCTGATGAATAAAAAAGAAACCAAAATCCACTGCTCAAAGCTTCAAAGGGTCGTCCCCGCGTCGTACTGCCTGAGCTGCGCGAGGATGCAGGAGTGCTTGAAGGAAGCGTTTAAAAACAGGACGCAGTTCCCGTCAGCGCATTCAGAGAAGAGGTTGGGGGTCGGAGATGAACCGGGAGGCCAGGCTCCATGATGACGTCAAGAAAAGGCGGGAAGGGGTGAAGAGGGTGCTGGCGTTATGAAAGCGCGTTATGCCATGTGCAGCCACGAGCTGCCTTTTGAGGCCCGGCCGTACAGGCGCTACCTGTGCGGCTGGTGTGAGTGCGTAATCGCGGAAGAAATGCGATTTAGGTAGGAGGGAGGGAGAGGTGAAAGTTTGCAGCAAATGCGGGAAGCGCGTCCCGTACTGGCATGCCTTTAACAAAACGCAGGGTTATTGCCCAGTGCACGGCTGGGTCGAAGTCGTGGAAGAGGAGAAGGAGGGGTCGTCGGCGATACGGTGGAGTTCTATGTTGCAGGGGTTAAGGCGGCCGAGACCGCGACATTCTCGGTCGGCGCCGTTACGAAACTCAATTTGACCGTAGGAGATAACGTCCCACCTACCGTCACCCTTCTCGCGTATGCGCCCGATCCGACCAGCGACAACACCCCGACCTATTCAGGCACGGCAACCGATGTCTTGACGTATGTAACCGACATTGAGTATTACAGGGTGGATAACGGGGCTTGGACGGATGTCTATGCGTTCGCCACAGCTCTTTCCGTTAGCTTCACGTTCACCACCCCCGCGCTTGCAGACGGGACCCACACAATATATGTCAAGGCCAAGGACAACGCCGGCAATTGGTCAACGATAGTTTCAGACACCCTGACCGTGGTCACCGTAGCGCCCACGACTACAACCACGACTACAACCACGACTACAACCACAACTACGACGACATCGACTACGACATCGATAACGACGATAACAACGACAGCGCCAGCTGAAACAACCTGGACTTGGGTAGCCGCTGGGATTGTAGTTATAATCGTCATAGCCATCTTGGTTTGGGCCTTGATGCGGAGAAAGTAGAAATCGAAAACATTTCAGGCAAAAAAAGACGCATAAATTCTACCAGAATTTTGCCCAATTCTTGCCGAAAACCAGCACCAAGGATGCGATAGCTGTAAACGCGAGTGTTAACCTATCAACTTCTCAAGCTAGAGGAACGGCAGATGCCCGACCCACACACAGTAAATGGCGATTACGAAGAGCACGGCGAGCAAGATAAGCCCCGCTCCCCACTTACGCGCTTGGGCCCTGATGCAGATGTATCCGAAGAGGCCAGTCCCCATGATGCCGATGATGAGCATGATGGTGAGCACCGTTTGCCCTATCGGCCTGCCCCAAGTACCGAAGTACCCTCCCATGGCTATGAGTGGCAGAATTATTAGCAAAACAGCGACCCCAGCGAGTATAAGCCACCCACGCAAACTTTCACCTACCTTATTTATGTTCGGGCTCTTTTTAACTTTAGCGGCGAAGTCCCCTTCCTTCAGGGAGGGGATGAGAGCCGCCCGAATACTTTCGCTCATGCCTTGCCGGTAACTAGCTCAAAACACCATCTCTGGCGTCATCTGGATGGTTTTGTAGCCGCTTATAAACAATACTTTCGGTCACCCCTCCTCCAAAGCTGCATAGCAATCTTTCTGGATATCAGCCATCGGGGCGCGATGATGCAACTGACCTACCGATTCAGGCTCTACCCGTCGCGGGTGCAGGAGGAAAATATGCTGGCGGCGCTCGATGAATGCAGGTGGCTCTACAACCACTTTTTGGAGCAACTGAACCAGAAGGAGAACGGCAAAACTCCCAGCCGATACGAGCTTCAGGCGACGCTGCCAGAGCTGAAGCAGGAACGTCCAGAGCTAAAGCAGGTCCACTCGAAGGTCCTCCAGATGGTTCTCCACCAACTCTACTCCAACCTCCGCGCGCTTGCTGAGCTGAAAAAGAACGGCAGAAAAGTTGGCAGGCTCCGATTCAAGGGATACGGCTGGTTCAAGTCCTTCACATACAACCAGTCGGGGTTCAAGGTCATCGAGGGGCACGGGAAGCGCAGGGAGCTTTGGCTGTCAAAGATAGGTGCAATCCCAATAGTGCTGCACCGCGAAGTCGATGGCGAGATAAAACAGGTTCATATCAAACTGGAACGTTCGGGCAAGTGGTTCTCGTGCTTCTCTGTTGAGGTTGAGGAAGCGCCGAAAATCGAACGTGCGACGAAAGCCGTTGGCATCGACCTCGGCATCATGCACTACATCGCTGATACAAACGGCAAATTCGTCAAGCATCCGCACATCATCATCAAATCCGAGCAGAAGCTGAAGTGGAAGCAGCGCAGGTTGAGCAGAAAGCAGAAGGACTCAAAGAACCGAGCGAAGCAGCGCATCAGGCTTGCACGGGCGCACGAGCGAATCAGGAATCAGCGCCTCGACTTCCTCCACAAGCTCTCGCATAACTATGTCAATCGCCACGACTTCATTGCGGTCGAGGATTTGGATGTAAAAGAACTTATCGAAATTGCCCACAACGGCAAGAACCGTGCTGACGCCGCTTGGGCCACCTTTCTCCGCATGCTCACCTACAAGGCCGAAAGAGCTGGTAGGTGGGTCGTGCGTGTGGATGCGAGAGGAACAACAGACAGGTGTTCGAGATGCGGCGAGGCGGTCGAGAAGCCGCTTTGGGTGAGAGTGCACCGTTGCTCTCGTTGCGGCTTGGAGCTTGACCGAGACATGAACGCCGCGCGGAACATCCTTCGAGATGGACTGAAAAAGGTAGGCCGGGAACTGGCCGAATCAACGCCTGTGGAGATCGGGCCCCTATCTCAGCTTCGTGCTGGGACAAGCTCGGTCGTCGAAGCAGGAAGCCCCTCCCTTTAGGACGGGGTAGTTCACAGCTAACTTAAAAAGGAATTGAACGAAACCCTCCATGCTTTATCAGCGAGTTTTTTGATAGTTGAAATAAACGCCATCTTCGCGTCATTTTGAGCTATTTTGCAGCCGTTGGTATCCATTGTTTTCAGTGACTTCTCCGAAAGACGTAAACCCCAGTGCGCTGCAAAATATGTGAAATCAGGAGCGATGCTAGAATGCCGAGAATTGCTGTGTTGGACCGGGAGCTGTGCCAGCCGAAGCGGTGCTCGCTGGAGTGCCATCGATATTGCCCTGGCGTTAGAACGGGTGACGAGACTATCGTCATCGATGAGCACACCAAGCGCCCCGTGATCTCGGAGAATCTGTGTAGCGGCTGCGGCATTTGCGTGAACAAGTGTCCCTTCCGCGCTATCTCGATCGTCAATCTCCCGCAAGAATTAGAGGGGCGCTGTATTCACCGCTATGGGCCGAACGGGTTTGCTCTCTACGAGTTGCCGATCCCCCGAGCTGGTAGAGTGATAGGCTTAGTAGGGCAGAACGGGATAGGAAAGACCACCGCTCTTGAAATTTTGGCTGGGCGAATAAAACCCAATCTCGGCTTGGGCACGGCGGCGACGCCCAAGCAGTTAAACGAGTTCTTCAAGGGTTCAGAGTTGCAGGCCCACTTCAAGGAGATCGAGCGAGTTAAGGTAGCTTACAAACCCCAAGTCGTGGACGCCACGCCAAAGACGGTGAAGGGCAAAGTCGGTGATCTTCTCTCCAGAGTGGACGAACGTGGCGTGGCGAAGGGATTGATCTCGGCGTTAGAGCTGGGCGATATTTTGGATCGGGACGTCAAGCTTCTGAGCGGGGGAGAACTTCAACGCTTGGCTGTAGCGGCCGCGGCCGCCCGCGAGGCGGACATCTACTACTTCGACGAGCCCAGTTCACACTTGGACGTCTACCAGCGCTTGAATACCGCGCGCGCGATTCAGGAGCTAACCAAGGCGGGTAAGGCGGTGATAGTTGTTGAGCACGACCTTGCGATGCTCGACTACATGTGCGACAAAGTGCACGTGATGTATGGTCAGCCCAGAGCGTACGGAGTCGTTTCGTCTCTCCGCGGGGTGAGGGTCGGCATAAACGTCTTCTTGAATGGGTACCTTGAAGTCGAAAATGTGAGGTTCAGGCGTGAGCCGATAAAGTTCGAGGTCAGGCCCCCCTCGAAGGCTCGCGCGGCCGGGCAGAAGTTCTTCAGCTACCCAAAACTCAAAAAATCGTTCAAGGATTTCCAGCTCGAGGTCTCCCCAGGCAGCCTCTACACAGGGGAGATAGTTGGGGTTGTTGGTCCAAATGCGATAGGTAAAACCACATTCGTGCGCATGATTGCCGGAGATGTCAATCCCACAGCAGGAAAACTTGAATCAAAACTTACGATCTCCTACAAGCCGCAGTACTTGAAGGCAGACTTCGACGGCACAGTAGAGGCTTGGCTGCGTTCCGTCGTCGGAGAATCCGATCCGTTTTTAGTTCCCGAAGTTTTGCAGCTCCTCGAAGTAAGTCCCCTGCTCGAGAGAAATTTGAAGGAGCTCAGCGGAGGCGAGCTTCAGCACGTCACAATCGCAGCGTGCTTGGGACGCCCATCCGACCTCTACCTGCTGGACGAGCCCAGCGCATACCTAGATGTCGAACAACGCCTTCAGATGGCTCGCGTGATACGCCGAGTGATCGAGAAACGCGAGGCAGCCGCGTTCGTCGTGGATCATGACATGTTGAGCGTGGATTTTGTCTCGGATCGTCTGTTGGTCTTCACGGGAGAGCCGAGCCAGGCGGGCAAGACTCACGGCCCATTGGATATGCGCGAGGGAATGAACCTCTTCCTGCGCGAGGTCGGGGTCACCTTCCGACGCGATCCGCATACAGGGAGGCCCCGGGCGAACAAGCCGGGAAGCGCTCTTGACCGGGAACAGCGTGAGCGTGGGGAGTATTTTTATCTCTAGTGCAACGATTTTTAGTGAGTAACATGGGAGTCTCCGAAGATATCGACTGGCTCAAGGGCGACGAAAGTCTTGGGAAGATTTTTCGGCTCATATCGGAGAGAGGGATCATAAACCTTCGCACCATAAAGGAGCTCTGCGGTTCCGAGGATTGGTGGCCTGTAAAGAGTTACGTGCGTGTCCTAGTCGATCGGGGTCTGGTCGCCAAAAATGAGAATGGTTATACGCTCACCGAGGAAGGGATAAAAGTTCGGGAAAGTTTAAAAGCCATGGAGTATTTTCAAAAAATCTAGACTGACACATCCAAAACGTTTCCGCCTTTCAACAAAATTAGTTTGTATTTGGATTGGGGGCCGGCTTCCGAGATTTCTTCGGCATCCTCGAGCAGCAGGTTCATGTACTCGTCGTACTGCGTCAGCTTGCCTCTGAACTTGCGCCCGTCCTTCACGCTTACAAGTACGACCATGTTGAGGAATTTCTCCAGTCCAATTTGTGCTGTTTCCTCTGTCGCCTGGGTTTCGTTTTCCATTTCTGACCCGCAATACTCTTTCCGACAGCTGGCTAAAATGTTATTCGTATGCGCAATTTTAGCGTGCGGATAGCTTGCGGCGGGAATACTTTCGGTGCCGATTAGACTGAAAGCGTAAAAGTGCCTAAAAATCAGCTCTGGGGAAATATCTGGTCTGGTTAACGAGCCTTTAAATAGTTTATATATTACTTTCGGTGACCCCCCTCCCCTCAACCCGCTTAAAAAGACGTGCAAGATGGTTGAACGGAGGTGTAGGAATGGCAGAGATTGAAGAACTTGAAGGAGTTGGGCCGGCGATCGCGGAGAAGTTGCGCTCGGCCGGTTACGACTCGGTGGAGAGCCTGGCGGTGGCGACATCGGGCGAGTTGATGGAGGCTGCCGAGGTGGGGATGCGAGTGGCCGTGAAGGTGATAAACTCCGCTCGCGAGGCTTCGAACATGGGTTATGAGCGCGCTACCGTGGTGCTGGAGCGGCGGAAGCTGTTGGGCCACATCGCGACTGGGAGCCCTGCGCTCGACAAAATAATCGGAGGAGGTGTAGAGACCCAAGGAGTGACAGAGGTGTATGGCGAGTTCGCTTCTGGGAAATCCCAAATCGCACACCAGCTTTGCGTGAACGTTCAGTTGCCGCAAGAACAAGGTGGGCTCAACGGGAAAGTGGTCTACATCGACACCGAGAACACATTCAGACCTGAGCGAATAGTGCAGATGGCCAAAGCCGTCGGGATAGAGCCTGAGCGCGCTCTGGACGGCATCTACGTGGCGCGGGCGCACACAACAGACCACCAGATGCTGCTGGCGGAAAAGGCAGCGGATATAGCGAAGGACGATGGGGTCAAGCTGGTCGTGGTGGACTCGGTGACTTCTCTTTTCCGGACCGAGTATTGCGGGCGCGGGGCGCTCTCGGAGCGGCAGCAGAAGCTCGGGCGACACCTCGCGGAGTTGCACAAACTGGCGGAGCTGAACGACCTGGCGGTATTCTTGACCAACCAGGTGCAATCTAGGCCTGACGTGTTCTTCGGGGATCCAACTCGACCTGTGGGAGGACATGTGCTCGGGCACGCGACGACGGCACGCCTCTACCTGCGCAAGAGCAAGGCAAATACCCGCACGGCTCATCTGGTCGACCACCCAGGATTGCCGCCTGAAAGTGCGACGTTCCAGATAACCGAGGCAGGCATCAGGGACTGAGATTATCGGTTGTGCATGGTTTTGCGCAACAGAAAAATTGCCAGCGCTTGAGTTAAGACCACATAGGGTACGGCGAGGTATACGAGACCGCGGTCTAAAAATAAGCCGAAGACAGCCCCACCAATCATAAATCCTAGCCCGTAGAGCGTGTGGAAAACGCCGTATGCAGAACCCCTCACTTCAGGCCGAGTCAAGTCGGCCACAGCAGCTCTGTAGATCGACTCATGCATCCCATATATGACCCCGAAGAGTACGGCGGAAGCGACGACGTATTCCAGACCACCGAAGAATATGAGTGTGGACGGCAAGATGGAGAGAGCGAAGGGGAGGTAGAGCAACTTTCTCCCGACAGAATCGTAGGCGTATCCGGCTACTGGGGCGGATACAGCATCCACGGCTTGGGTGGTCAAGTAGAGGAGCGCCACGATCCATGGTAGGGATCCGAGAGAGGAGGCCCGGTATAGTATAAGTCCTATCGATACCAAACCCATTGAGTTAAAAGCAACAGCGGCTGAGTACGTCGTAAATCCTCGCGGGAGTTTCTTGAGGCCCGCCCTTCTCTCAGGTACGGCTGGTAGCGATACGCGGTCTTTGAGTTTTGCGTATGCCGCCGCGAGCACGAGTAGCATGACGAGGTACGGGATGAGAAGTACCGAAAAAGCAGCCTCAAATTTCCCCCCCGTTGTAAACAGAACGACAGCCACTATTGCCGGGCCGACGACCGCTCCGATCTGGTCCATGAGTTCATGCAGCCCGAACGCCTTGCCGCTCCCCATCCCCTTAGTCACGTGCGAAAAGAGCGTGTCCCTCGCAGGGGTCCTTATAGCCTTTGAAAGTCTCTCGAACAGCACCAGGACTATGGCAAGTTGCCAACCGCCGGCGATGGCTAAAAGAGGTACTGCTATCAGGAGCGAGTAGCCTCCTATTGTTAGCCCCCAGTATGCTCTCGTCCTGTCCGAAAGCACCCCGAAAACGATTCTCAGAGCATAACCTGCAAACTCACCGAGACCAAGCACCAAGCCCACGAGGAAGGCTGAGGCGCCGAGCTTTTGTAGGAAGGGAGAAACTATTCCTCTTGACCCCTCGTATACGATATCTCCAAACAGGCTGACGAGGCCGAAGATAACTATGCCCATCAGCGCCAGCTTTCTTGCCTGCATCATTTCTGGACCTCAGACGTTTGTGTTTGTTTCTTCAAGAACCTCTTTCTTGTAAGCTTGGTAAAGCCCTTCTATTCCGACCAACAAGTTTAAAACCATAGGATTCGCGTTGACTTCTGGTCCAGCAGGTTCGTTTCTAAAGTCCCAGCAAGATTTTCTCACGAATTCCGAGAGATAGCGCTCCACCAATTCAAGACGTTTTATCTCTATCCTCACAAGTGTTCGGGCTACCATGACTGGATTCTTAAGCTTGTTTCGATTTACCATTTGAATAGCTGATAGGAAGTGTGGAAGGCATAGCCCTCTTGAGGATTTGAATTCTTCACGAAAGTCCTTGTCGTCCAGCATCTGAACTAGTGTATGTAAATGTATCTGATCCAATGACCGCAATGATTCGCAGGCGGGGCAGGGTTTTTGCCCTTGGACCACATGTTTTATCTTACTATTTAGCAGCGATAATCTTTGTCTTTGTTTCCTTCCACGAAAGAAGATCTTGCTGTTCGTCGAGTCAAGATCATTCGAGTCTATAGCCAAGGGTGCAAGCTGCTCTACGATTCTTTCGACTACTCCTTGCATGTAAAGAGCGTAACCCAAACCATTCTCGGTGTGGACACTATAAGAAGTTCTGTAGAGAAGATGCATGTGGCGGTTGCAGAAACCTTTAGCTGCCGTAACCTTTTCTCTGAACTCGGGATCCATTACTACCTCGTCTGTAAGCAGATGCCCCAAAAGGCGTTCTTCACTTTTCGCCCAAAGGTAGCATAGTGGACATCCCTTCGATTTTTCAATTCCCTCGAGAATGGCTATTGTCAGCAAGTTCTTCTCGACCAACTTATTTCACCTACCGAAATAGTGTCTTATCCGCAAAAGTTAGTAAAATGCCCTCTTCTAGGCCTAAAACCTTGCTCTCCAAAGCGTACCGCCCTGCTTCGCACAACTAACACTCCCTTTTATTTAAGTTGGTAGAAGCTATCGGCCCCTGCGATCGTTGAAGCAAGGACGGTTAATGGCGAGCCTCACCGCCATTCGATTTACTTCCGTGATTACCCTATAAACTTTTTTGCCCTCTAATCGTAGGTTGGTATGGTAAACGTCTCGTACTCACTAGAGTCGATTTAAGTGCGAAAAACGCTCAATCTCTCCACGAATATCTGGATTTAGCTCCTAATTCCTCTTCAATCCTCAATAGTTGGTTGTATTTTGCATTCCGATCGCTTCTCGCAGGTGCGCCAGTTTTTATCTGACCGGCATTTGTTCCAACAACCAGATCGGAGATAAAAGTGTCCTCAGTTTCCCCGCTCCTGTGAGATACGACGGCAGACCATCCGTTGCTGTGCGCCATTCTCATCGCGTTTAACGTCTCTGTAACAGTCCCTATCTGATTCAGTTTTATCAAAACGGAGTTGGCGCATTTGAGACTGATTCCTTTCTTTATTCTTTCAGTGTTTGTGACAAAGATATCGTCACCCACAACCTGTATTTTATTTCCAAGTTTTTTCGTCATTTCCACCCATGAGCCCCAGTCATCCTCCCCATGGCCATCTTCTATGCTAACAATTGGATAAGTTTTACAAAGCTCCGTATAGAAATCTACTAACTCCACGCCGCTGAAAGATTTGTCACCAATCTTGTAAATGCCATCATGAAAAAATTCGCTTGACGCGGGGTCTAGAGCTATCTTTATCTTCCCCTCATGTCCTGCATTTTTTACGGCCTCAAGCATGAAATCAAGACGCTCTCTTACGTCCACAATCTGTGCTGGTGCAAAGCCGCCTTCATCGCCTACCAACGTGGCGCCAGAACCATACTTTTTCTTAAGCAATCCTGCCAGCACATGATAACTCTCGGAAACCATCATTATTCCTTCACTAAAGTTCCTTGCGCCTGTAGGCACGAGCATGTGCTCTTGCATGGAATTTTCTTGACCCGCATGCTTTCCGCCGTTTATTACATTGCACATCGGCACAGGGAGAGTGTTCGCCTTTACGTTATAAAGCTCTCCAATGTATTTGTATAATGGAACCCTTTTGGCTGCTGCTCCTGCCCGTGTTACCGACATGGAAACAGGCAGTATTGCATTAGCTCCGAGTTCTTTCTTGTTGGGAGTGCCATCAAGTTCAATCATTAGATTATCAATTTCCTTCTGTTGCGTGCAGTCCATACCTAAGACTCTTGGAGCAATTAGATTATTGACATTATTAACCGCTCTTAAAGTGCCCTTCCCAAGAAATCTGTTACTATCCCCATCTCTCAATTCTATTGCTTCATGCTGTCCAGCACTTGCACCGCTTGGCACTATAGACCTAAACAAACCATCTTCTGTTGTCAAGTCTACTTCAACAGTTGGGTTTCCCCTTGAATCAAGCACTTCCCTTGCTTTTATTATTTTTATTTGCATCTTTTTGTCCCCCGATATAGTAGATTTTTTTAGTATCGCACTTTTCAACTATTACGTATGTTCCCTTTTGTCAAAACGTGAAACTTGTCCATTAATAAGAGTATCGCGGATAAGCAACGCGGCATAGGTTGCACAAGTTCTATTCTTTTCCCTTTTTCTATAGGTGATGACGAGTTTTGTTATGAAAGTTGGGTAAAATAGAAAAAGTAACAATAATATTTAATTAAGTCTGCTGGGCCCGAAGATGACTATTCCCACCAGCGCCAGTTTTTTCTCCTGCATATTAGACATCCATCTTTATTGGCCCCAGATATGAAATAAATGGGTGAGTGAATGCCCGTAGTCACAATAGAGATGTGGGAAGGGCGGACCGTCGAGCAGAAGCGGAACCTCGTGAAGACCGTTGCGTCTGCCGTGGCCAAAGCCATAGGGTGCGCCGATCGGGATGTTGTGATTATCATACGTGACGCGCCAAAGGTCAACTGGGGTATCGGCGGAGAATTGGCATCGGATAAATTCCCATAGGGAAGCTTAGGAAGAGCCCACGAATATCGGACGCATCGAGAGCAACCTCGGCAGGGCGAGAGGTCTGAAGGGCATCCCTTTGGTCTTTTTGGCGATTTCGGAGGCGAGTTCTTTCACGGTCATCTGTTTGAGTTCTTTCTTCCCTCGGACTCTCACAGGAATTTTTTTCTTCTTCAACTCCTTGTCACCCAGTACGACGATGAAATTAGTCCATTCGCGCTCGGCGTCCCGCACCTTTTTCGACACCGTCTCGGACCGGTCGTCTATGTCCGCACGAACGCACGATTTCTCAAGAGCGTCCGCGATCTTCTCGCAGGCTTTGGCGTGTCGGTCGGCCAAGGGAATCAGCCTGACCTGAGTGGGCGAGAGCCAGAGCGGCAGGCTGGGGGCCCTCCCTGCTTTTTGCGCTTTCGCCGCCTCTTCCAGCGTCGCGTACATCCACCGCTCAATAGAACCCATGGAAGAATGCAAAATTACGCAACCTTTCTTTTCCCCCTTCTCGTCCACATAGCGGATGCCGTAGCGTTCGGAGTCCTCGAGGTCGAGCTGCACCGTCGCGAGCTGGGCGTTGCCTCCAACTGAATCGATCGCCTGGAACTCGTGCTTGAGCACCCAGTAGTGCTTGCGTTCAGATAGCAGCTCGATGAGTGCTGGGCGATTGACGAGCTTGAGCAGCCGCACGAATAATGGCTTGTTTTGGTTGTAGAATTCCTCCACTGTGCGGAAAGCGACGACGTAATCAATCTCCATCGCTTCGGTCAGCTTCGTGTACGCTTTGAACAGCCGCTCGTACTCCTCCATTCCCTGCTCAAGGTCGCGGCAGAAGCAGTGTATGTCGGGCATGGTGAAAGCCCGGAGGCGCTTGAGCCCCACGCACTCCCCGCTCTGCTCCAGCCGGTATGAGGGCGAGAGTTCGAAGATCCGCACCGGCATCTGTTTGTAGCTCATCACAGTATTTTTCATCATCTTGAACAGCCCGAAGTCACCGGCGAACCGGAGGAGGAGCGTTCGGTTCGGGAGCTTGATCTTGTAATCCTTCTGGTAGAAGCGCGTGGCCTGCTCCGCGATGTCCGGCTCGTCGGCGCGGTAGAGCACAGGGGTTTCGATCTTGCTGGCCCCGAGTTCTCCCGCGAGCTGAGTCGCCAGCTCCTCCAGTAGCCCCTTGATCAGAGCCCCGTTGGGGTAGAAGCGGAAGTGGCCGGTGTCGCTTGCTGGTTCGTAGTCGACCAGCTCCAGGCGCCGCATCAGCTTGACATGGGCGGGCTCCTCCCCGGGCTTTCGTCCGAGTTCCTCGCCTAGCACGAGCTGTCGGAGCAAGGGATTCTTCACGAGCGGCTTGCAGGCGTCGACGTTCGAGAGGTCGAGTTCGTGTTCATCTCCATCAGGGGTGAGGATTATTCGCCTGCTCGGGACCGCTTCAGGCGCGCGAGCCTTTTCCTCCGCAGCTTCAGCTGTTATCGTCCGTGAGAGTTCGGAGAGCGGGTGTCCCTTGCAGCTGAGCTTGAATGCCTTGTACCAGCCGAAGGGCAGGCGGTGGACTTCAAATCCTAGTTCGTGCAGCGCTTTAGCGGTAGCGTCGAGCAATTTGATGGCGGCATTTGGAGATGCAAGCGATGAGCTGAGGTGAGCATACGGATACAGAGCAATCCTTTTTACTTCGACCTTTCGAGCGACATCCGCGATTTCCCGGGCGGCGTTCTTTGATACTCCATCCAAATTGCCCTCGTCCTCCTCCTCTGCAGCTGTGAAGACCACGAGTACCTCTTCTAAGCGCCCGGAGCGGAGACTTGGCGGGACATCCTCCGCCACGGGTGTGCGCTGCCTCGCCTCGAATTCTAAGAAGTCCGAGTGGATCAACAGAATTCTCAAGCCAGCACCCTGCGGATTTGAGCCCCCAAATTTAATAACCTTTCTCCGCGGGGCGGCTTTTACAGGATTTGTCGGTGGAAACATTGATAATCATACAAGAAACTAGTGAGAAATGAAAGAGATCTAAGTGGGTGCATGGTGGGCAAGCATGGAAGAAACGAAAAAACTGTGGTGCTGGAATTGCGAACAAGACGTGGAAGCGGTGAAGATTCCGGTAGGGTGGGAGTGCCCGCGATGTCGCGCCATGGTTGGTTGAATAGGCTACCATTATTATCCTCTTTTCCGAATTTTTCCTAACGGCTCGCCTTACACGTCACTTGAACACGTGATAAAACAAGCGAGACAAAAAAGAGTAGCCAGCATAGATATGTCACTTGATGGCAGCGAGTTTAAGCTATCGAGTGGAAACGAATTTGGTACTTATGAGACAATTTTGTTATAAATGTGGCGCGCTTGAGGCGCAGAAAGGTCAGCTGATACAGGGCCTATGCCAGCGCTGTTTCGCCGAGGAGAACCGTCTCATCCGGGCACCAGCGAAGCTTGAGGTCACAATTTGTAGACGGTGCGTGGCCTACATGCTCGGTAAGCGATGGTACCAAGCTGGCGAAGGAGATGCCGTCGCGAACGCAGTTCGAGCGACAGCCCTTTCCGCCATCCGAGTCGCCCATCTTTCCCCCGCAGGGATGAAACTTCTCCACCCTCAAGAAGCACCTGAAGCCGAACTTTCAATCGAGCCAAAAATCAAGGAAGGGGTGATCGAGGTCAGGGCTAAAGGAAAAATCCACGAACTCCAAGCCGAGCCCCAGGTCGAGGAGGCGCGCATCAAGTTTGAGGTGAAACAAATAACGTGTGATGTGTGCAGCTTGAAAAGCGCTCACCACTACGAAGCCATCCTGCAGGTGAGAGGTGACCTCACAAAGAAGCGCTCGGAGATCAAGGCAGCACTCGAGCGGCTCGCGGATCATGAAAGCAAGCGCAAACGAGCGGCGTTTATATCTCATGTCGAAGAGCGAAAGGAAGGGCCGGATTTCTACGTGAACCCGTTGAGCTTGGCGAGGCAGATGGCGTCGCTGCTCAGATCCGAGTTCGGAGCCAAGATTGAGGAGAGCGCAAAGCTGATAGGACAAACCAGAGACGGCCGCCAAAAGTTCAAGTTCTCGATTCTCGCCAGGCTCCCAAGTGAAGGAAGTTATTAAACCAAAAATGTACTTCTATTGCGTGATGTAATGGTCGAATTAACAGGATCACAGGCGCTGCTCGAGGCACTGAGGGCAGAGCATGTGAAGCACATCTTCGGCATCCCGGGGGGCGCGGTAATCCCGATTTACGATGCCCTATATGACGAACACGAGATTCACCACATCCTCACGAGACACGAACAGGGTGCGGCTCACGCGGCGGACGGCTACGCCCGCGCGCTGGGGAAGCCCGGCGTGTGCATGACCACATCGGGGCCCGGGGCGACCAACCTGACCACGGGGATGCTGAACGCCTACATGGACAGCTCTCCGGTCATAGCGATCTCCGGCCAGATGCCGACCTCGATGCTCGGGTCCGATGCCTTCCAGGAAGCCGACATGCTGAGCTTGATGCTGCCCGTAACGAAGCACAACTTCATCGTTCACAAGATAGGGGAACTCCCAGCGGTGGTCAGGCTCGCGTTCAAGATAGCTACGACAGGGAGGCCCGGCCCCGTCCACATCGACCTGCCCAAGAACGTGCAGGTGGACAAGGCGGACCTGAAAATCCCTGCCGACATCAAGTACGAAAAAAAGTTGAAATTTGATCCAAGCGCGGAGGATGTGAGGAAGGCCGTGGATATGCTGGCCAACGCTGAGCAGCCAGTCATCTACGCTGGTGGGGGAGTAGTGTGGTCCGAAGCTTCAGCCGAGCTTGTTGAGCTGGCGGAACTGCTTGGCGCTCCCGTGGCCACTTCCCTGTTGGGCAAGGGCACGATCCCCGAGAACCATCCACTGTCTCTCGGGATGTCGGGGATGCACGGAAGGATGACAGCGAACCTTGCGGTCACGGAGTCCGATGTCCTGCTGGGAGTCGGGGTGAGGTTCAGCGACCGCGCGACTGGTGATGTCAGGCAGTTCGCTCCTAGGGCCAAGATAATCCACATCGACATCGACTCTGTGGAGATAGGGAAGAACGTGCGCGTTGACCTGCCGATTGTCGGTGACGCGAAACGCTCACTTGCGGCGATCATCAAGGGGCTCCGCGCTCAGGTGAAAAGGGGCAGGACGAGCGAGTGGCTCCGGCGGATAAAAAAACTGCACGAGGAGCTGGCACCGAGGATGGACTACGATGAGATCCCGATCAAGCCCCAGCGCGCAATCAAAGAAATAATGTCAGTGCTAAACGACGACGCGATCGTGGTAACCGAGGTCGGGCAGTGCCAGATGTGGGCGGCGCACTTCTGCCAGATAAAGAAACCGAGGCACTTCATATCATCGGGCGGCCTGGGAACGATGGGCTTCGGGTTCCCCGCCGCGATGGGCGCAAAGGTCGCTTGCCCGAAGTTCGATGTCGTAAACATCGCGGGCGACGGCAGCTTCCTGATGAACTCGCAGGAGCTGGCCACGGTTGTGGAGAACAAGATCAACGTCGTTTCCTGCATCTTCAACAACGGCTATCTCGGGATGGTGAAACAGTGGCAGGATCTGTTTTTCCAGAAGCGGAGGTCGGAGGTCAGCCTCGGAAAGTCCCCGGATTTCGTGAAGCTGGCCGAGGCTTACGGCGCCTGGGGCGACCGCGCGGTGAGGCCCGGCGAGATCGCACCGAAGCTCCGCGAGGCCCTGCGCTGCGGCAAACCCGCCTTGCTCGACATCCCGATTGACCCGGACGAGCACGCGCTGCCGATGGTGCCGTCGGGAGGGAGGCTGGACGAGCCCATACTCACGTAGGTGACTGAAATGAAGACAAGAATTTTCTCCGTGCTCTGCCAGAACGTCCCCGGGGTCATGATGAGGATATCGCGCGACTTCACCCGGAGACAGATCAACCTGGACTCCATCACGGTGGGCATGGAACCCACTGGGCTGGCGCGCATAATCCTGATGTTCAAGGCCGACGATCACATGGCCGAACTCATGCGCAGGGTGCTGGCGCGCTCCGAGCCGATAGTCGACGTGGAGGTCATCGAGCCGGAGAAAAGCATCGTGCGAGAGGTGGCGCTGCTCAAGACGAAGAGACTCGATGACAAGACGATGTGGCAGGTCGTGCAGAAGGTCGAGAGGGCAGGAGGGCGAGTGGTTGATTCTAAAAATGGGGTCCTGATAGCGGAGCTCAGCGGGCAACACGAGGAGATCGAGCGTGTCGTCGAGGCATTGGGCCCGGATGTGTTGAAGGAGGTCGCCCGATCAGGACAAGTTCTTATATCTCGAGAATCAACTTAAGGGGGATAAAATGGCGAAAATCTATTACGAGAAGGACGCGGACCTAGACGTGCTCAAAAAGAAGACCATAGCGATAATCGGCTACGGCAACCAGGGCCAGGCGCAGGCGAAAAACTTGCGCGACTCGGGTTGCAAGGTGATAGTGGGGAGCATAAAGGACGCCAGCTACGAGCAGGCGGTGAAGGACGGTTTTGAAGTTTATGACATTTCGGAGGCGACGAAGCGCGGCGACATCGTGCACATTTTGGTTCCCGACGAATACCAGGCGCAGGTCTACAAGGAGAAGATCGCCCCCCACCTAAAGAAGGGCAAGGCGCTCTGCTTCAGCCACGGCTTCAACATCCACTTCAAACAGATCGTGCCGCCGAGTAATGTGGACGTGATAATGATAGCCCCGAAGGCACCTGGGGCGCTTCTGAGGCGCATGTACGAGAACGGTTCGGGGACGCCGGGCATACTCGCAATCGCGCAGGACGCCAGCGGGCAGGCGAAAAGCATCGCGCTGGCAATGGCGAAGGGCGTGGGGCTGACCCGCATCGGCGTGGTCGAGACGACTTTCAAGGAGGAGGTTGAGACGGACCTCTTCGGAGAGCAGGTCGTCCTCTGCGGCGGGGTCTCCGAGCTGATAAAGGCGGGGTTCGAGACGCTCGTGAAGGAGGGCTACCAGCCGGAGGTGGCGTACTTCGAATGCCTGAACGAGCTGAAGCTGATTGTCGACCTCATCTACGAGCACGGGATGGAGGGCATGTGGAAAGCGGTGAGCAACACTGCAGAGTACGGCGGACGGACGCGCGGTCCTAAGATAATCGACAAGCGGGTCAGGGCAGTGATGAAGAAGATACTGAAGGATATACAGAGCGGGGCGTTTGCGAAGGAGTGGGTGGAGGAGAGCCGGCAGGGCATCCCGAACCTGAAGAAGATGCGGGAGGAGGGGAAGGAGCACCTCGTCGAGAAGGTCGGGCGGGAGCTGCGGAAGTGGGCCGGGATCGAGAAATAAAAACCAAATTCGGAAATTACATTCGCTCCTAGTTTGCTTGGCAATATCAGATTATTGGGCTGCACAACACGCATCAGCAATATGTGAACTACCCCGCCCTAAAGGGCGGGGCTTCCTGCTTCGACAATCTGACTTGCCCTTGCGGGCAGAGGCCCGATCTCCACAGGCGCAAATTCGGCTGGTTCCCAACCTATTTTCTTCAGTCCATC
>Ga0315296_10000453_pt1 | contig 37487 bp, 27 predicted proteins | sample YL17G14_18_MG_FD_203921 | JGI IMG/M metagenome (GOLD analysis project Ga0315296, IMG submission 203921) | Sediment microbial communities from Yellowstone Lake, YNP, Wyoming, USA - YL17G14_18 | ecosystem: Environmental > Aquatic > Freshwater > Lake > Sediment | place: USA: Wyoming | collected... | reverse complement strand
AGGGTATAGTGGTTTTTGTGTAACCTAATGAAGTATAAGTTGGACAAATCTTCGCATGCGGTGTTCTCGCTTCAGTATCATTTAGTGTTGATTATTAAGTATAGGCGAAAGGCACTTTATGATGAACTAGTTAGGGAACGTTTGAAGAACATCATCTGGGAGTTAGCAAAACAACTTGATATTGAGATAATTGCTCAAGAGCCTGCTGAAGACCACATCCACGTTCTTTTCAAGGCTAAACCAAGCACAGACCTTGTGAAAACCGTGAATATTCTGAAAGGAGTGACCGCGAGGTATCTGCGAAAGGAGTTCCCAAAACTCAAAGAGCTACTATGGGGCGATTCGTTCTGGTCTGGTTCTTATTTTTTGGCAAGCACTGGTCAGGTTAGCCTTGACGTGCTGAAGAAATATGTTGAGGAACAGCAAAGTGATGAGCCAAAAGTTTAGGCTGTATCCTTCCAAGGCTACGGAAGGGAAACTCGCTGAACAGCTTGAATTGTGCAGGTGGCTCTATAATCGGTTGCTTGAAGAATTAAATGCAGCGAAGAAGGCAGGGCAAAAGCTCACCCAGAAAGGAACGCAGCATTTGATTGTAGAGTTGAAAAAGCAGAAGCCAGAACTTAGTGATGTGTATTCTAAAGTTTTGCAAATGGTTAACTATCAACTGTGGGGTAACATTCGTGCGTTGGCTTCGATGAAGAAGAAAGGCAGAAAAATAGGCAAGTTGAGGTTCAAGGGGAAATGGTTCAAAACCCTGAATTATAACCAATCAGGTTTCAAACTCGTCGGAAAGAAGCTGCGTCTTTCCAAGGTCGGCGAGATCAACGTGAAACTGCACCGCCCCCTTATGGGCGAAGTCAAGGGGGTAGTCGTAAAACGTGAGCCTTCGGGAAAATGGCATGCCATATTTCAGTGTGAAAACGTGGCAAAACCGTTGCCCAAAGTGAACAAAAGTATAGGCATAGACGTTGGCTTGAAACATTTCTTATCAGACAGTGATGGGCGTCAACTTGAGAATCCGAGGCTCTACGAGAAAACCCTGAAAAGGGTACAGATGGTTCAACGTGAGCTTTCAAGGAAGAAGAAAGGCTCCAAGAACAGGGGCAAGCAAAAACTGAAACTGGCAAAGCTCCATGAGAAACTTGTAAACCAAAGGAACGATTTCCTGCACAAGCTCTCAAGGTTCTATGTGAATAACTACGATGTTATTGCAGTTGAAGATTTGAACATAGTACACATGGTTAGAAACCGTAATCTCGCTGGAAAGATTCATGATGCCTCTTGGGGCAAGTTCCTTCAAATGTTAGCCTACAAAGCTGAAAACGCTGGCAGGCAACTTGTGAGGGTGAATCCAAGAGGGACGTCGCGGGAGTATATGTATGGAGAACTTGACCGAGACTATAATGCCTCTCTGAACATTTTGGAGAGGGGTTTATCGGGGTTGGGACGACCCTTTGAGCCTGTTGAGGTGAAGCCTCTACTGGTAGGAATACCCGCAAGCAACATCATTGAAACAGGAAGCCCTTACACTTCAGGGTAGGGTAGTTCACGACATACCACTGATTTTGAGTGCTTCAAACACGTAAGCAATCCTGGAGGCCCAGGAACGCATATACCGGTTGGCGGAGTTTGGGCTCCAATAAACAAGTTTCAGCTGTTAGCTCCATGGATAGGCTTGGTTTCACTAATAAATGCAACTGTAATATCCGCCGTCTATGTTTAACGCAGAAGGAAGCAACAAAACTAAGTTTCCCCCTTTTTGTATAATCAATGTCTAAAACTACTCATATTTCATCTTAGATCTAACAGCTCAGTTCTCTTACGAGGTTGTCTGTCTTTTCTGTCTATTGTTTTCTCTTTACACGTCGGTTCTCATTTATGATGGGGAAGCGCGCGCGATATTTCATTGTTGTTTTTCCTTGCTGCTCTAACTGTCGGAGCAGCAATAGTTGCGTTGACAAGAAGAAAACTTGTGCCCGCCTTGTCTGGATAAAACATCAATATGCTCTTGTCTACTGGATCAGGGCCTACTTCGTTCATGGTTTCTTTAACGGCGTTTTTTATGGTCTGGTTTTCTGTGATGAGGTGGCGGAGTAGGAATGTTGTTGCCTCGTCTGTGTGGCTTGCTGATACTGACCCGTTCCAGCTTATGTAGGCTTTTGCCCCTTTTTCAACGAAGGCTTCAGCCATGGTGTTTTCTTTCAAGCCGTCACAGCCCATAGAGATGATTATGGTGTCGTTCAATCTTCCTTCCATAGAGGCCTCGATGAACAGCGGAGTTATCCCGAAGTATCCTGGTGGCTCGTTTTCAGGGAAGTTGACATATACCAGTCGCATGTCCAATTGCTCGGAGACGTGTTTCGTGGTGCTGTAGGTTTCTGATGTGAAGAACACTACGTATGGTGGTTGTCCTTCTGCGCTGCATTCGGCTGTGGAGTGGACGCGGAAGATTATTAGTTTGTAGTTGTGCGATGGAAGTTTTCTGTAGAAATCAACAGTGATGTCTTCGTTTGGATAGTACTCGACTTTGAGGCTTGTTTCGTTTAAGATGGTTTGGATTGTCTGCAGAAAGTTTTGGTCGGGCCACTGAATGCTGAGATGATCTACTATGGCAACTGCAGGGGTATAGTCAACAAACGGCGGGTTTCTTGGACCTAGAGTGGAATAAGCAAGAATGCCTATCAATGCTATGGCGGTGGTCGCTGCAAGAAGATAGGTTAGTCTTCTCTTAAGGGAGTGTTTCTTGAATCTTGGCTTTCGACGGCTTTTTGCGGTTGCCATTGAAGAATCCTTCAGACCTTCTCCTGCTTTGTTTGATTTGGTATTTACATGAAAACAAACGGGAATTTAGGTCTATTCCTCAACATGCTTTCAGATGAAACACTTCTGGTAATCCATAGAGCCTGGCAAGCCTCGCGCGGTCCCTTTCAGATATTGGAATTCGGCGGTGTACCTGCTGTTTGCGAGGTGTCCGACCCTTCAAACAGCCTACCCCCCTACCTTTTTTTATCCCAAGACTGCCAGGTTCCAGGGTGTTTTCTCTTGTAAGTCATAGTTGCCATGAATGTTGCTACCATAAAAGATAGTATAATAAGAGAAGTTAGGTGCTCAGGGACTATGAGTATTTCGTGTGTCGAATGTGGATAGGTGAAGTAGATCCATCTGTGGGTCCCATTGTCGTACAATGTGTTGTTCATGAATAGCACTGGTGTTTGACCGTCGTCGATCACGACCACGATCGGACCGTTGCTTGGATCTATTAAAACGTGCGGAATGCTTACTCTGCAGAAGCCGTGTGTTTGATTTGTGTTGGTGCTTGAGACCTGAAGCTTGATCGTGCTGTTAGGCCCGATGTATTCAAGGTCGCTTATGGTGGAGTTCGACACGATATCCACATCATAGTCGAGTGAAGTGTCGAAGCTGTGAAACATGCCCATCAACGGAAAGTTGTCTCTGTTTGTTGAGTCGATTATCTGTGGTGTGTCGCCTATTCCGTCAGGGTTTGCGTCGATGCCTGCATAGTTATTCCAGAAGTTGCCTTCAAAACCATTGTCCCAGAAATTAGTTGAGTTATTGTTTGAAACTTGGTTGCCTTTTGCTAAGAAACTATTGTGGAAAAAAGAGTTGTTGTTCGACTGCCAGATGAAAAGTCCATGAGCGCCGAGGAAGGAGATGTCGTTGTCAAAAAACGTGTTGTTGTCAGAGTCTGAAATAGAAATTCCGCTTGTGAAGCTGGAGAAGATGTAGTTGCTGAAGAATATGTTGCTATGAGAGTCTGTGGTGAAAATTCCCGCTAAGTTGGTGTAGATGGTGTTGCCCCCGAAAATGCTTTCCGTAGAGTTGTCTATCTCTATTCCGTCAAAGGCGGTTATGTTGTTCTCAAGCACCGAAATCTCAGAGGAGTCTAAGACAACAATGCATGCGTTGGCTGTATGTGTGATGTTGTTATGGGCTATAATGACTTCTCTTGCCTTAACCACTTTGATTCCAAAATCGTCAGAGACTAGGACATTGTTTGTCACATTTATGTTCTGACTGCTGGTTATGTTTACTGCACAATATCCGTCGCATGCGCACCCACGGTATCGTATAGTGAAGTCGTTGATTGACACGTTGTCGGCGTTCACGTGCAGCGCCGTTGCTGTTGCATCAATTATTGTTGAGGACCTGTTCTCTCCCATGAGCGCTATGGATTTGTTAACGGACAGTTGTTCACTGTAGAAGCCAGTGGAGACGTAGATGGTATCTCCATCTGTGGCGTTGTTTATGGCTTCCTGAATCGAAGCATACTTGACGTAAACCGGGTACTCTTCATGAGCCCAATCTATTATTCCTCCAATCATATTATAGACATGTGAGAAGCCGTTTGTCGCAAGGATGTGGCTTGCAGTAGCACTTCCGTCTCCCGCGTCGCGGTACACTAGGATTTCATCAGTTTTGTTCAGTTCATTTAGCCTTGCAGCCAGTTCCCAGACGGGAATCAGCTTTGCGTTTCTGATATGTCCGATCTCGTATTCAGTCTGGTTTCTAACGTCTAGTACGTCTAGAAAAGGGTTGGTGTCAAACATAGTTTTTGCTTCTGTAACGGTGACGCTAGAATAACTAGTATCCGCATGTGTTTGCAGAACAAAAGATGAAATGGGTCCAGCGAGCAAAAGTCCGATGAGTACCAGTAAGAGCGGTCTTCGACGCATACCACATCATCCATTACTTCGTACGCGTCTTTTTATCAGTTGTGGAATGAGAGCGTTAGTCAGTTTCATGAAAAAACATTGCTGAATACTGCTTCTGTTCCGCTCCGAAGGCTATAGAAGAAGATTCCAGTAACGTTAAAATCAAACAGAACAGAAGGTGTTTGTAGTGAATAGTGTTTGAAGCGAGCCGCAAGCATATCTTGCATGTTGATAGTCATGTCAGCCGTTTTGGCAAGCGTGAGTGTTGAGTCTATTGGCTTACACAGTGTCGGACAATCTGTGCAGACTGCTACAAGCCGTGATCTTGGAATTATACCGCAATTAGAGCGTAAAGACACTGGAATGCTGTGTATTGAAGGCTGTCCGTTATATGGACCTGATGCATGGGATATCCCGCATGAAAATAGGAGCTCCCACGATTCTGAGCGCTGTATAAAGGCAGCAATTTCCATGGTGAACTCTTACTATGGTGGACATTTGAGTCAAGACCGCATAGCCTATTTTGTGTATCATGAAACACTCGGGTATGAATCTCCACAGAATGATCTTGGACACGGAAAAGGTATAATTGGTTTGAACCTTCCGCCTATACTTTCATGGGCGTTGAACGGGGCTTCTGTGGCACGTATGCAGGGAAAACCTGGTTTTGATGAGATAAAGTATTGGATAGATCACAATATTCCGATCATCAGGGATCACGGCGATAAACATTGGATGACTGTGATTGACGGCTACGACACAGAGGGTCAGATGATCCATGTAATTGACCCTTTAACTGCATCTGAAAGCAGCATTCCACATGAGAATCTCGACGTATTCGTTGTATGGATTGCCATAGACAGCAACATTACGGCCAGATCGGATGAACCAACAATCTGGATTGACTCCGATGGGGACGGTGTTGTTGACTTTGACGAGATCAACAGATTCCGCACAGACCCTTATAATAACGATACATATGGTTTGGGGATAGGCGATAAGGCAGCAATAAGATACATGTACATTGATCATGTTACTTTCCCTATGGCAAGTTTCAGGTGCTTCCCAGAGAGATTACAGGTTAATGAAGAGATGACGTTCAATGCTTCAGAAAGTAAGGGAAATATTACGACGTATGAATGGGACTTTGGAGACGGCAACATAACTGTCGTGACAGAGCCAATAGTACATCATACCTACGATCAGCTTGGAATGTACAATGTGACTTTGACAGTCAGGGACAGCAATGGCTTAAGGAGCATTGCCACCTCGTTGGTGGTCATCAGATTAGATGTTTCTGGCAGCAAGTTTGAATGTGCGTTCTACCGACAGTCTCTTGATCGAAGGGGATATGCATCGACAGAAGGTCCGGAAACGCCTGACCTCCTCTGGATGTCTTCTCTCAATGATTCGGTGACAACGTCCCCTGCAATAGCTGATGGAATGGTTTTCGTTGGGACTATGGGCGGGAAGTTTTATGCAATAGATCTGAGGACTGGTGAGATCAACTGGACATACGACGCAGGAAGTCCTATATCCTCGTCACCCGCTTTTAGAGACGGAGTGGTTTTCTTCGGCACAGGAGAACCCGGGAAGATCTATGCAGTTGATGCATACACGGGAGTTGTTAGGTGGGCGTATCCGATTCCTGGGGGTCCTGCTGTTTATTCTTCGCCTGCGGTTGTTGACAGTGTTGTTGTTTTATGCTGTTCTGATGGAGCTGTTGTCTGCTTGGATCAATGGGAAGGCCATGTGTTGTGGGTTGCTCATTTGGGCGCAACAAATCTTACGTCACCTGCAATTCAGAACAACACGGCATTTGTGACTTCGAGCCGGGGAGTGCATGCGATTGACATGTCGACTGGAACGGTGATCTGGGAAAACGCGACAAGATGGCCTGTGAGTTCCTGTCCTGCTGTGGCCGACGGTCTGGTATTTGTTGGGGCGGAAAATGATGACAGAGTCTATGCACTAGAACAAAGCAGTGGAAATCAGGTATGGAGCTTTCGGGCGGGTGGTTGGTTTACTTCAGCAGCGGTGGATAGCTCGAAACAGCTTGTGATTGTGGGATGTAAAGACTTAAGGCTTTATTGCTTGGATGAGCACACGGGCGATCGCGTGTGGGAGTACATTAATGGTCCGAACTACGAGTCAGCACCGACGATAAGTGCGAATGGACTGGTGTATGTAGGATCTGTCGATGGAAATCTTTATTGTGTGGAGGAGGACACAGGCAGGGAGGTCTGGAGGTACAATGTTTCTGCTGCTATTGTTTCTTCGCCCAGCGTTATATATGAACACGTTGTGATAGGATCGGCGGATGGGAACATCTACTGTTTCGGACCTCCTTTTCCTGTTCATAACATTGCGGTTTCAGATTTGACCTTGTCAAGGCTTGAAGTGGGACAGGGGCACAGCTTGGAAATGAATACAACTGTTGAGAATCGGGGAGATTCAGTGGAAACATTTAACATAACAATCTTCGCAAATGGAACCTCAATCAAGACACGCGAAATGGTGTTAGTGAATGGAAGCTCCACAACTGTCTCTTTTGTATGGAACACTACAGGCTTTGCCTGTGGCATATACTCCATAAACGCTAGCGCTTGGTCCGTTCCAGATGAAACAGACACCACAGACAACTACGCCTTTGGAGGTTGGGTACTGGTCACGATGTTGGGTGACTTGAATGGTGACTTGACGGTCGACATATTCGACGCAATCACATTAGCGAGTGCTTATGGTTCAGAGCTTAACAGTCCAAACTGGAACCTTAGCGCAGACCTGAATGAAGACCATGTAGTGGACATATATGATGCTATAATCCTCGCAAGCCATTACGAGCAACACTATTCGTAGACCTTCGAAGCTTGTCGGCGCTTAAGCTTTGCAGTTTGGATGCATGGATGCATCAATGAATCATGTGAACTGCGCTTGTTGCTCGCACAGTACTTTTAGTCTCAACGATTATGTCATAGCCGTGAAAGTCACGGTCAGGTCTGTGGATGGGTTGCGTTGACATGGACTTTGAACTCTGTTTTTGTCTTTCTTGAGCTTGAATACTGATATAGAACAAGTTTCCACTAAGTTTAAATATTAAGAATGTGGTTAAGTAACTTGCCGATAAAAGAAAGGAGAAGGAGAAAAGGAGAACATGAAATATAAGGCTTTAGCTTTAAGCTTGCTACTTCTGCTACCACTATTGGTAATCTTTGCACCAAAAGCTGAGTCTGTCAACCAACCAGCACTATGGCTTAGTCCCAAAGAGAACAAGTTCTATGCTCCCTGCATCATTTCAACTGAATTCACGATCAACATAAACCTGTTCAACAAGAAGGAAATGACGGGCGTTGGCATATATGCTTACGACTTCAAAGTGACTTGGGATCCACTTGCGGGCATTTCGCTCAAGAGCGTTCAAGTGATCTATCCATGGCCTACAGGCAGTTATTACACGATAGCGAACGAGTGGAACAGCACTGAAGGCTGGTATCATCTTGCTGTCACGGCTGTTGGTCCTGAGACGTTGGAGCTCACCGAGGTTCAGGTAATAATTGCGAAGCTGACGTTCCACATAGACGAGGAACCCTGCTGGCCTGAAGACTATACTACGGACTTCTGCTTTGAAAACGCTAAGTTGAGCACTGGATGCGGTCAGCCAATCGAGGACTTTGAGACCGACGGAGCCACGTACATTATAAAATCCAGCCAACCGGACATACACATACTGCCCGCGACAAACATCACAGAGAAGTGCATATGCCACACACACACGATTACCATCATGCTGTCCAACATATCAAACGCATATGGCTTCGGCTTCCTTCTGACGTTCGATCCAGACTATCTTGAGACCGACGTACAGAAGATAACGATATGTCCATCGTTCCCACCGCCCTACGAATTCCTGTACATGTATGTTGGAGACGGCTACGTCTGGGTTGAAGTGATTAGGCCCTGTGAGAAACTCGCGGTCTGCAGCAAGGACGTATGTGCAGTGACAATCGATTTCCACTCTATAGCTGATCCGCAAGAAGGTGTCGTTCCGTTCGATTGGGACTTCCTGTTGTCAATCGAGTGGGCTTACGTGCTATCTAAGTGTCCAGACCCAGTCTGTTACGACTACCCAGGCGACCTTCTGTATGGTGGAGACGTCTGGTACAACTTCAGACCGAACCGTGCGGATTTGAACTTGGACTGCATTGTTGACATCCAAGACCTCGCTGCTCTGGCAGGGGAGTACGGCAACGTTCACCCGTGGAGTGACTTGAACACCGAACCCTACCCAGCAGCAGTAGATCTATACGACTTCGTCTACGTTGCAAAGCATTACGGAGAAGACCCGTAGCAAGCTGAAAACAGTCGTGGCTAGCAGAGTCACGGCAATCCTTTCCCCTTTTTGTTTTATCAAACAATTAAATAGTAAGTAGTATCCATCGACCGTTTACACTAAAGGCTTATTTCGCACAAAGCTGAAACGTTGAGAGGGCAAGAGAATTTGAAAACAGAAAAGCTGAGGTTTCTCCTAACACTCGTGCTTATAGGTATGACCACACAGGTTGTGAGGGCGCAGCAAGCCAGGGTCTTCCTGGCGCCACCATCGTACACAGTTTCGAACGTAGGTTTGACTTTCAATGTAAACGTGACGATTGAGAATGTCGACGACCTCTATGCATGGGAAATCAAACTGTACTACCCAAACGACATCCTCAACGCAACCGCCGTTGCAGAGGGGCCCTTCCTCAAGACTGGAGGTATGCCCACATTCTTACATCTGCTCAATTTCACAGACAACTACAGCGCCACCCACGGTCTCCTACATGTCTTTTGCAGTCGTGTCGGAAATGTGTCAGGCATCAGTGGAAACGGAACTCTCGCAGCAATCACTTTGAAATCCATCGCAACAGATGGACCAAAAGCTCTGCACCTTGACGACGTAAAACTCAGCAACCCCAACCCAGGCCAGATCGCTTACACAACAGCCGATGGTGAAGTAGCAGTTGTTCCAGAGTTTGCCACAGCCCTCATCCTCCCAATGCTGATGATCTTGACATTGTCAGCCATCATATTCCGAAAGAAAACACGGACAAAACTATAGAGAAATCTTCCACAGCGTTTAAATAACTTGCATGAAACTTAGTTCAAGTATGAGGGGAGAAGAAGAATATATGTGGAGGAGACTTGTTCTTCTGTCACTTGCACTCATATTCATGTCATCCGTGCTTCCTCTTCACCAAGCAAAGGGAACGACGACAACCCTCAAGGTTGACCCGCCAGGGGTTTCTGGGCTAAATCCCGGGGACATCTTCTCAATCAACATAACCGTCTCCGACGTAACAGATTTGTTCGCTTGGCAGTTCAGACTATTCTACCAATCTGCAGTCCTAAACGGAACCGACATTGCACAAGGACCCTTCCTCGCACAAGGAGGAGTCACGCCGTTCTTTATCATCACCAACTTCACAGACAACTACAACGCCACCCACGGTTTTATGTGGGTCAGTAGCACCCGCAAGGCTGACGAAGGAGGAGTGAATGGTACTGGAACCTTGGCAACTATCAGTTTCAAGACTGTAGGCGGCGGAAACTCCATCTTGCACCTGTTTGACACAAAACTGATAGACTCAGTCAAGCCTTTCGGCAACCTCATCCCACATGAAGTCTTTGATGGTTGGGCCTACGTAGGACTCGTAAACATAGCCGTCACTGACCTCAAAACTCCACTTAACATACCAAACGGCACAAAGGCATACATCAACGTAACCGCTCAAAACAAAGGCCAATTCACCGCAAACTTCGACGTAACGCTATATGACGATTATGACCCAATCGAAACAAAATCAGTCATAAACTTACCCGGAGGAGGAACACAAATCCTGAATTTCACGTGGGACACGACACCAATACCCGTAGGAGAGTATACGCTGAACGCCACGGCGACTCTCGTTCCAGGTGAATCAGACACATCCGACAACACTTTCAGCGTCAAGGTTCACGTGGGCATCCGAGACGTGGCAGTCACTAGCATCACACCAAACAGAACCTCAATACCACCAGGCATTCCAGCTATAGACCTAAATGTGACCGTTCGCAACAAAGGCGTAGTTCCAGAAACACTCAACGTAACGCTCTCATATGGTTCAAACATCATTGGAACACAGATAGCAAGCCTAGTCAGCGGAGGCGACACAACACTGACCTTCACTTGGAACATCACAACCTTACCTTACCCCAATTGCACAGTCCGAGCCTACGCTCTTCCAGTCCCATATGAGACGCAGATAGCTGACAACAACTTTACAAAAGCGATATCTACGATGCAGGGAGACATCAACGGTGATCTTACTGTCGACATCTATGACGCGATACTACTGTCGGGAGCCTATAATACTGTGCCAGGCGATCCAAACTGGAATGCTAACGCTGACCTAAACAGCGACAACGGCGTGGACATCTATGACGCAATACTGCTAGCAAGTCATTACGGAGAATAACTTCCATATTCTGCAGAAACCTTCAGCACGCGCATAGCGATAGACTTTGCAAAGCTACTGAGCTACAATGTTGCAACTGAATCGTCAAGGCGCCCATCATGAAAACGTTTGCTTCACTCTCAACTGCTCTTTTTTCTATCTAGATCATTGGGAGCCACATAGGCACACGTGTAGTTGTTGTCTGACATCCCATGATTCTCAAGAAGGAATTTTCTTGGTGCGCTATTTTGTTGGAATACGTTTTCTCCAGTACGCTACAGTTACCATGACTGCCACGGTCATGAATAATGAGAGAACCAAAGACATTCGATACTCTGGAACTATTAGTATTTCGCGAATCGAATGTGCGTAGGTGAAGTAGATCCATCTGTGAGTACCATTATCGTACAACGCGCTGTTAAGGAATAGGACTGGTGTCTGACCGTTGTCGATGACGACCAAGATTGAACCGTTGCTTGGATCTATTAGAATGTGCGGAATACGTATTCTGCAGAAACCATACGTCTGACCTGCAGCCGTGCTTGAAACTTGAAGCTTGATTGCTCTATTGGTCTCAAGGTATTCAAAGCTGTTTATGGTGGAGTTTGACACGACATCCACTTTCCAGTTCAATGACGTGTTAAAACTTTGAAACATGCCCATCAACGGAAAGTTGTCTCTGTTCTCTGAGTCTATCACATGTGGCACGTCGCCTAGTCCATCAAGGTTCACATCGCTTCCTGCGTAGTCGCTCCAGCAATTCCCCTCAAAACCGTTGTCCCAGAAATTGGTTGAGTTGCTGGTCGAAACTTGGAGGCCGTTTCCTAGAAAGTTATTGTGGAACATCGAGTTGTCATTCGATCGTGAGATGTGGAATCCGTAGAAGATGTTGGAGGAGAGATAGTTATCGAAAAAAGTGTTGTTGTTGGAATCTGAAACAGAAATTCCAGTCACACTGTCGAAGACAACATTCCCAGAGAAAGTGCTTTCACTAGAATTGTCAATTTCTAATCCATTGAAATTGTCGGCTATGTTGTTTTCGAGCACAAAGACCTTGGAAGAGTTTCGAATTGTGCAAGAGTTGCTTGTGGACGTAATGTTGTTGTAGGCTATTGTCACCTCTCTTGCTCCGTACAGTTGGATTCCATAACCATCTGCCACGAATATGTTGTTGGTTACATTGATGTTCCGATGGTAGCCTTCCACATTGACTCCGCAGTACCCTGAGCATGCGCATCCGCTGTTTTGTATAGTGAAATCGCTGATGGACACATTGTCGGCATTCACATGAAAAACCGTGCCATTGGCTGTTCCATCAACTATGGTCGTGTGTTTGTCTTCTCCTACGAGCGCTACAGACCTGTTCACGGATAAATGTTCAGTGTAAAACCCTGCAGAAATGTAGACAGTTTCACCGTCTGTGGCGTTGCTTATTGCTTCCTGAATCGAAGCATACCTGACGTAAACCGGGTACTCTTCACGCATCCAATCGGTCATCCCGCCGAGCATGTTGAAAACGTGCAAGAAGCCATTGTCCACAAGCGTCTGACTTGCCGTCGCACTTCTGCCTCCCGCTTCACAGTATACGAGAATCTGGTCAGACACGTTCAACTCATTCAATCTTTCCTGCAGCTCAAAGAGTGGAATGAGCTTTGCATTCCTAACGTGGCTCGCAAGGTATTCACTTTGATTTCTAACGTCCAACACAACCAGAAAAGAGTTCGAGTCGATCATGGTTTTTGCCTCTAGGACAGTAACGTTGGCGTAGTTCACTGAGTCAAAAACTGTCTTCGTAGCCGAAACTGTAACATTGGTGTAATCCGTGGACAAGGTCCCGCTGAAAGTGGAGGATGAAACTACTATGACCAAGAGCCCAAAAAAGACAGAAACCAGGGTTCTTGAGTTCATGTTCCATCGCATCAATAGATTTCGGCAGGGTTTTTATGAGTTGTGGAATAATCTTCGGGATCAAAAGACAGTGCGAGTAGTGAGAAGCGCGCATCTTATCGTCATTGAATCAGGCTTTGCGTCCAAACTAAATCAAGGCGTTTATGAGATTAATGAGATTCGCATGTAACAACTAGCTGTTACTCATCGTTTAAAATGGTTTACCTCGCTTTGGAATCCAAAGAGGTTTTTTCAAGGAAGACTCTTGTATATGCGTTCTTTGAAGCCTTACGTGCGTTGCGCATTGAGTCACATGAGAGTGTCGGTTTCCATAGCGTGTGTGAATCAGTGTCCGTGTTTTAGATGTAGTCGCTATTCATAGGAGCCGTGGAGGTTTCTGAACGATTCACGTTCTAGTGTATGTGCGCTCGCTACAATCCTTTAAGCTTGACCGTTATCAAGCCTTTTCTCCATAGTGACCAGCTAATATGATGGCATCGTAGATGTCAACACTTTGGTCGCCGTTAATATCGGCATCTGGGTTCCAGTTTGGACTGCTAGGATTGGAGCTGTAGGCTCCGGATAACAAGATGGCATCGTAAATGTCCACGGTTCCGTCTCCGTTAACGTCGCCTGGAACAGCAGCACTCGTGCCCGCACTAACCATTCCGTCTACTGTGGTGTGGAGTATGTCCTGTGGGAACGGATACGTATTATCAAGTAAGAGAGTATCCTGGAGGTGCAACAATGTGGTCCCGAGAGACTTGACTTTAAAATACAATGTGGCCAAAGTGGTCGTACCGTTGAACGTTCTTTGACCTCCAAAGGTGCAGACTATATCTATTTGACCGTGAGTTTCGTTGTAGTTGTCGGTCCAGCTCTGGCTAAAGATTACCGCGTTTGGAGAAGTGAATTCCGGTCCAGGAGTCCAGTTTGAGGCGTTTAGTATTCCGGATCTGTAGTATAATTGGAATTCCCAAGAGAAAAGGAGAGTCACGTCAGCTACAGTTACGTTGACAGGGAAGGTTTCATCGGGCAAAAGGCCCTTTTTTGATGGAGGGTTTATGTAGACTGTAGGTTCTGCAGCCTCGACGCTCAAAGGAGTAATCAAGACCGATACGCAAACTAAGAAGCAAAGGAGTAGTGACGGACCCCGTTTCATACGCGTCGCAACCTCTCGTGCATAGAGATTTTGTTGACTGCCTATAGGACACTTTCTCTGTCTCCTTAATAAAATTATAGATTGTGAAGTCGATTTCAACAAACGTTGCCGATTCTCAAATTGACTTTGACATTCTCACAAGCTTGGTGTTGCATATTAAAAACCGTTAGAACTAAGTTCCACAAAGCTTTTAAGTGCACCACATGATTATACCAAGTTGCGTGCGTGAAATTAAATCGCACGTACAAGAAAGGAGAACAAAACAAAATGAAAGGTAGAGTACTCTATGCGTGTTTCTTGATTGCATTGTTTGCTCTGTACACTGTTTCAATGATGCCCCCAAGGGCATATGGCTCAGCAACTATCTGGACGGATAAGCCAGACTACTCTCCAGGCGATACCGTCATTATATCTGGAAGCGGATTCTTAGGTAATGCGCAGGTTAGGGTAACCGTTACGCGTCCAGATTCAGCCTTGGACACAATCTATGCTTCCACAGACGAAACTGGTGCTTTCACATGCAATTATCCACTGGACGGGATCACAGGAACGTATACTGTAACCGCGACGGACAGCACAAACACAGCAGCCACAACATTCACGGACACGCAAAAGGATTTCACGGCAACAATATCCCCGACAACAGCCAACCCCAGTCAAATCCAGACATACACAATCACAATTACCAATCATCCCTCGAATCCGCCGGGAAATAAGTTGGGCTCCGCGAAGGTAGACATTCCTTTTGGCTTTACGTCTGTTTCAATCACAATTGTGACTGCATCAGCAGGGAAGAGTTGGACGGCAACAGTTGTCTCTGGGCAAATAAAACTCACAGCTGCAGACACGAGCAATAGGCTTGATCCAGGGCAATCCGTTTCGGTCAGCTTCTCTGCTACGGCCCCCGCAACGACCGGAACATACACATGGACCACAACAGCATACACGAATCCAAGCTGGTCCGGCGACGTATTCCACCTAGTAGGTTCCCAGCCCAAGGTAACTGTGACCGCACCAACTTACAGATATTTCACAGCAACGATATCTCCAACCACATGTCTTACTGGCGAAACCGAATCCTATACCATAACAATTACCAACGACATGTCTAGCTCATCAGGGGTCACGCTGGGCTCTGCAAAAGTGACAATTCCTTCAGGGTTTACGGCTGTCACCGTAACAAGCGTGACGGCTTCTGCTGGAAAAGACTGGACCGCAGGCGTTGCCTCTGGAAAAATAAACCTCGACGCCGACCATTCGTGGGATGAGTTGAGCCGCGGGCAATATGTATCAGTGACTTTCTCTGCTACTGCTCCGGGAACACCGGGCACACGCGAGTGGACCACAGAAGCATATGGCTGCGAGGAGGTGTTCACGATAATACCTCCTCAGCCCACAGTGACCGTAAGCGCTCCGACAACGGTTTCAATTACAATAACCTCAAGCCCAGTCACAGGTTCAGGCTTCGTCAAAGTTGATAACGTAGCTATCACGACAGCAACAATATTCACTTGGACCCCAGCGTCAAGCCACAAGCTTGAAGCATTATCACCGGTTCCAGGGCTAATAGGCGTACAGTATGTTTGGACAAGCTGGAGCGACGGCGGACTTCAAACCCACTTCTACACTGTTCCAGGCGCAAGCGCAACCGTCACAGCGAACTACCAGACACAATATTCGGTGATCTTTACTGTGACCGGAATGGATGCGACAGCGACTGGTACGGTAGCAACAATCAATGGTGTGGCAAAGGATTACTCTGACTTGGCGTTTGCCTACAGCTTCTGGGCCAACAGTGGTGATATTGTCACGTACGACTATGAGAGTATTGTTGCAAGCACTACCATTGGCAAACAGTTCAGACTCGACAGTGTTACAGGACCAGCATCCCCCATCACCGTGACGTTCCCGGTCACAATAATAGGGCACTACGTGACACAATACTATTTGACGGTGGTTTCGCCGTACGACACACCTGGCGGAGAAGGCTGGTACGATGATGGTGATACTGCGTACACTACATTGGTTTATGGAACAGAGAATCTTGGTGCAGGAACCCAGGCTGTTTTCACTGGCTGGAGCGGTGACGCTTCTGGAACAGATCTCACAAGCGACCCAATCGACATGGATGGACCCAAGACTGCAATTGCCGACTGGCAGATTCAATACCATCTGGATGTGGTTACCGACCCGTCAACCCTACCACCTATACCCGGCGCAGACTGGTACGACGAGTGCACTTGGGTTCAGTTGACTGCGCCTGAATACGTTCCAGACGAGGCAGGTGTAGGCGGCGTTCGCTATAGGTTCGACTACTGGGACGTTGACGGAGCATCACAGGGCACTGGAGTTAACCCGATTGATATCCACATGAATGCACCTCACACCGCAACCGCTCACTACGTGACACAGTACTATCTGACCGTTCAAACGAGTCCTCCAGGTGTTAACGCTCCAACAGGGGAAGACTGGTATGACACTGGAACCTACGCTTCCATTTCGACCGCTCAGTACGAAGACATCGTGCCTGACTCTTCACGGTACCGCTTCGACGGATGGACAACGGGTGACATGTCCGAGATAACCGACCCGTCTGCCACTTCAACTACAGTGCTCATGGATAAGGCTAAAACTGTGACAGCAAACTATGTAGTCCAGTACAAGGTTACATTTGATCAGACAGGTGTTGGAACCGACTTCACAGACACGGTGGTAATCATAGACGGCATTAACTATGGGGTTGCTGGACTTCCTGTTTCATTCTGGTATGACAGTGGCTCATTGCACAGCTTCGCATTCCAGTCGCCGCTAGTTGTCATACCCGACGCAAAGCAGTATGTTTGGGCCTCCACGACAGGGTTGTCCACTTTGCAGGCAGACACTATAACAGTAGGAGTCTCAGGAAGCATCATTGGAAACTACAAGACTCAGTACTACTTGACAGTCAAGACGTTTCCACATGTCCTGGTACCCCAACCAACAGGGTTCCCCGTGAACCCGCCAAGTGGCTGGTACGACGAAGGCACACAGGTAACGTTGACAGCAGCACCGTCAGGGCAGGCGTTCGGCACAGAATATTGGTTTACTTGGTGGGTAGTATACGCCTCCCCCGAACACACGTTCAGACACAACCCGATAACCATCAGCATGAACTCGCCAACAACAGCAACAGCTAGCTACTGTGATTTTATTGATCCAGAAGATCCACTCGGAGACGTTAACCTCGACGGAAAAGTAGACATGACAGACTTGGTCACCATAGCCCGCCACTTTGGAGCAAAGAACGGCGAACCAAACTATAATTCTTCATTTGATCTCGACAGAGACGGACGAATAGGTCTATACGACCTTGCCGCAGCAGCAAGAAACATGCAGGCATGACCACCAAACACCATTAACTCCTTTTTTTTCTATGAATTCAAGTCGATATCAAAAGTCATTCTTCACCACGAGTGGACGCTAGTCTTTTGTTGACGCTTCAGCATCAGGCTGAGAGCCAGTGTTGGCATAATCGGGCACGAAAAACAATCGTTTAGACTTGGAATCTCATGCTGAGGACTTTGTCCATCATTCCTGCCTCTCTGAAGTAATGCACCAAGTACTGTCTAACCTCGTTGTTGCCCACATCCTTTCCAACAATGACGCCTGAGAGCTCGTGTTTCGGCTTCGTCCTAAACTTAGGCTCAATCAACTCTTTCTGAACATTGTACTTCTTTATGACCTTTATCTTGAAACGTTCCAATCCGTGCTCGGGGCAGGTCATCTCAACCCATATGGCTGCCAAACTTGCCTCTCCCCTACCTTATAGTAATACATCTTCAATTTAAAATCTTGTTGGTCGGCACTCCATTTTCATCATCGCCATTGTCAGAAAACTACGTGTGCTTGCTCAAACTGACTGTTCGGAGTCGTCAACCGCAGTGGCTTCGAGTCTGGCGTTCTGCTCCTTCACATCAGCCACAAACGATTGCATGATCGGAATCAAAACAATGTAAGTAACAATCATAAACGGATTCGTATATTCAAGTGACGTTGCTTCGAGAGGCGTAAACCTAGTCAAAAGTGCAACTGTCGCTGCAAAGGCTATTGGACACAAAAGAGTCTTTGTTTCTTTGAAGAAGAAGCATAGGAAAACGCTGGCGGCGAAAAGAGGCAATGCTTGTCCAAGAAGCTGCATCAAATCCGATGCTAAGTACAATGTGACTGGAAGCATATACAATGTAAACATCGCTGAAACGGTGACAAGAGCCACAGAAAAACCGAAAACATCTGTGAGTTTCGTCTGTGCATAGCCTCGAAAGACAGTCTCCGCTGCGAGGCTAGCAAGTAGTATGCTGCCTCCAGAGAACAGAAGTTCCCAAGACCAAGGTACACCTGGCAAAGCCTCAAAACCCGATAAGCCTCCAGGCACGAACAGAACTACAATGACATAAAGAACCGCGAGAAAAAAGGAAATTGTCAACAATCTCCGTACTCTTAGCGGTAACATGAAACCGTGTTTTTGAAAACTCAAACCCTCATTTTTCATAAGGAACGCACAACTCAAAACGATCACAAATGACGCCAACGGAGGAAGCCAGCCGAAGGAAGGATTAGTGCTGAAGATGAAATTGCCGGCCTGATGAAGCCCAAAAGCAGCAACAAAAAGGACTAAGCATCGGATGGCTTCAGCCTTGTTTGTCACGGGCTTCACACAAAGACCAATATCCCGACTACAAGATAAAATCCTGTCGGCTCATTACTGACCCTGAAAAACGTGGAATCGTCGCAGCCACAACACCGGTGCCAGCCACTTATTTGCCGACCTTTTCTTACTCCTCAAGTCCAGCTACATAGTTGTAGGAGAATAAGAAGAATGCTGCTAGAACATAGGCCACTACGTATCCAGTCGCGTAAACATGCTGCAGAGGAATCATCACTGTGACGGCGACCGTGAAGGAGGTTGTATCTTCAAGATAAGCTATCCCATTACAGAACCAGTACAACTCGATGCGAATTTCCCGATTGATGGGACGCGTGGCACTCCAGCCCCTGATCTCGTAGCTATGAGAGATCGTCTGTCCCTTATTGCACAGCCAAGTCTTGTATCTTGAAGTGTTATACTCATCAAAATACAAGTCACGGTCGAGGAAGAATTGGAAAAAGAAGTGAGCTGTGCCTTGATCGTCTTCTGAGCAGTTTGCATTGTAGATGGTGAAGGTCCAAGTGTCAGTGGTCTGAGATCGAACTCTTGGGCTGTATGTGGCATGTGTGAATCTGGCATCTTTCTCAATTTGGGACTCAGCAGGATGTGACCATGTCAGAGCGATGAACAAGAATAGAAAAGCAGTTAGCAGCACGAGATTGCTACGCCGATTACTCATACGATTTGACCCGCTACCTTTTTTATCAGACATTCGAGACGCTATATGAGTAGGGGTGAATCTCCGTTTATTTAAGTTCGTTGATTCAAGAAATTCTGCAACACAACGCTGCAAACAAGCTGCTTCGCTACACTGCTCTAACTATTTTCTAACACTGCGCAAGACATTCCATTCTGTTCATCGTCTTCTGCTCTTCAGGTTACCTCGCAGCTCTTCTCGACATTCTGAACGCAGCAACAAACTTATCAGTCCGTTTACATTACTCTCAACATCGAAAAACTCGGTGACACCTAAGGAGAACATGGATTGCGAAGACTATCATATTTTGGTCTGATTCTCTTGCTCATCGGTTTGGCTTGCGTAGTCTTCGGTGCACTCGGCCTGAGAAACGTGACGAAGATCAACGTTGGGCAGTCTGATGATCAAGTATGGTCTTATGCTCGTGATTTGACGGCTGGCAGAACCTACATACTCTACATTGAGTCGGGCGACGCGTGGGGTGTGCCATTTGGAAAAGGTGATTTCGATTCGCCAATGCCTGTGAACGTTACGATAACCTCACCCAGTGGCCTCGTTACGAGTCTGCAAGCCTTCTTTTACGGTTTGCCCACAGACAGCCCATATTATCAAGAAGGAACACCGCCTACCACAGTTGAAGTTAGATATCAGAACGTGGATGACAGCAGTTTGAGTGTTGACACGTCCTCGGTGGAAATTCGTTTCACAGTCAAAAAGGCTGGCAACTACTCTGCTGAAGTTCTCCATGAAGGCTTGTGGAGTGACACGCCGCCGAATTTCTTCGTGTTCTACGAGGAGTTCGTTTCAAACAGAGAAGCCTACTCTCTTCTAGCCTTCGGCGGAGGCGCTGCCGGCGCAGTCGGAGGTGTCACTTTCATAGTAGCTCGCTTTGGGAAAGAAGGTTTCAAGCGTAAAAGGACAAGAAAATAACCGAGAATGAATGTTTTGAAGGAGTCCACAGGATCCAGAATGTTCCTGAATGCTCTAATCGAGGCCTAGTTGCCTTATTCAAGTGGTCTCCGACAAAGTTATATGCACGCGTAAGGCTAAACCTACTCGATCGAGAATGGGCTTACGGACTTATGTGTTGAGAAGGCTCATACTTGCGATACCAGTGTTGTTCGGTGCGGTTGTATTCATTTTCGCGGTGGTGCAATTCCTTCCGGCCGGAATGCGAGCCTCATTATTTATTACTGATCCTAAACAGGCCAAGCAGCTGCCTGAAATAGCAAGAGAATATGGGCTATATGATCCTGTCTATGTCCAGTTCTACTACTGGTTAAGAGCGTTGCTTGTGGAACGCAATCTAGGCTTGGATATCAACCAGGACCCTGTATTCAACGCTGTCTTGCGGAGGTTGCCTGCTACGGTGGAAATTGTTATGTACGCTTCTCCAATTATAGTCACGATAGGTTTAACACTCGGTGTCCTCGCAGGGTCAAACAAAGACAAGCTTATCGATCAAGGTTCAAGAGTCTTGGCGATCATGGGAACTTCTCTTCCATCTTTCTGGTTTGGCATAGTCTTGCTTTCAATATTCTACGCCGGCTTGGGCTGGTTCCCTCCACAAAGGTATGGGCAAGAGGTATTGAACTACATTAGTGCCCCAAACACAACTTGGCAATGGCACACTGGGCTCGTGACAATTGATTCCTTAATAAACGGGGAATTTTGGATTTTTCTCGACGGGGTTAGGCATCTTGTCCTTCCCGTAACTGTTCTTAGCCTGCTTAATTCCGCTGTGATGGTTAGGGTGACACGGTCGAGTATGTTGGAAGCCCTGGGAAAAGACTACATAACCGCTGCGAAAGCAAAGGGTCTAAGCAGGAAAGAAGTGGTCTACAAACACGCGAGAAGGAATGCTATGATTCCGGCGATAACAATATCAGGTTTGATGGTTGCTTCGTTGTTGACAGGAGTCACGATCACGGAGACTGTATTTAGCATGGGAGGCATAGGACAGTATGCGGCTCAATCTGCAGCCATACTTGACATACCTCCGGTGATTGGGTATGCTCTCATGAGTGCTGTTGTGTTCGTCATATCAAACCTGATTGTGGATGTTCTGTACGCATACATAGATCCCAGGATTAGGTTGGGATAGAAATGGTACGAGAAAGACCCCTAACACTAACGTTCTTTGCAGTAGTTGAAACAATACTGGCCATCGTCGAATTGAACATAGGCACTCTGCTGCTTACAATCGGAAACCCTTTGCCAACTGCGTTTCCTAATCTGAATGTGTTTTTGATCGGCATTATACTTCTTGCGACAGGAATACTTGCTCTGCTTACCGCCTACTACCTATGGTCAAATGAGGCACTCGGGTGGGTGTTGGCCAGCGTGTTCTTAGCCACCGATGCAATTACTAGAATACTTCTGCCCATTATGCTTGGCATGCAATGGATAATCTTCGCGGTCTTTCTGGAAGTAGACATTGCCATATTGTATTATCTAACAAGACCTTCCATAATGACCTTCTTTGGGGGCGAAGACATCCGCGGAGTACTCCAAAAACTGAAGATCGAAATGGAGCCAAGGATGAAAGAACTGAGGTTTACAATGAAACTTGTGAGAAAAACCCCCTTGTCAATCATAGGCGCGTCAATAGTGATGTTTTATGTCTCTATGGCAGTTTTCGCTCCTTTTCTTGCAGCGCCAGGGCACATATCTCAAGGAGGAAATCCTGAAATGATGCCTAAAGAAGGTGCTTCCCTTATCCCACGTGCCCCAAGCCCGGCGCATCCTTTCGGCACAATGCAAGGGCAGTACGACATATATTATGGTTGTATCTGGGGTGCGAGATCCGCTTTGCGTATAGGGCTTTATGTAGCAGGAGGATCTTTGCTGATTGGTCTTGCAATCGGAATTGTTGCCGCATACTACGGCGGATGGTTGGACGAGGTGCTGATGCGATTCACAGACATCATTCTTGCCTTTCCAGGTTTGATACTGTGTATGGCTCTGGTCGTTGTCCTTGTGCCAATGGGGATTGAACGCTTGGATGCCGTAATGATCGCGTTGGTCATTGTAGGATGGCCTGGGTACTCGAGGCTGATTCGAGGGGAGATCCTGAGAATCAAGAATGAGGACTATGTTGAGGCGGCGAAATCGGTCGGTTGCTCAGACCTAAGAGTTATCCGCAGCCACATACTGCCGAATTCCATCTATCCAGTTTTGATAGTCTTCACATTAGACTTAGGGACAGTCGTCTTGGCAGCCGCAGCTTTAAGCTTCCTTGGGCTCGGAGCCAGCCCTGGCTACGCAGACTGGGGTCAAATTATCGCCCTCTCACTCAACTGGATTTACGGTCCACCCAGCAACCCATTCCAATATTGGTACACGTTCATAATGCCTGGCATATTCATATCGCTGTTCGTATTGGGCTGGAACTTGTTGGGGGATGCGTTGAGAGACATATTGGATCCGACACTAAGGAGGAAATAGGATGGCCGAAGAATCGTTTCTACGAATAAAGGACCTAGACTTGCGCTTTTACACCTACGAAGGAGTAGTCGAAGCTCTCGACAAGGTCAAGCTATCGATAAAAGATGGAGAAACTCTCGGGGTAGTTGGTGAGACTGGCTGCGGCAAGTCTGTGACCGGTTTATCGGAACTGAATTTGATCCCGCCCCCAGGAAAGATAGAAGGCGGAAGAATACTCCTGTATAAGAATGAGAAATGGGTAAACCTTTTGCGCCAACGAGACGCCTACCTCAGAAACGTAAGAGGAAATGATATATCGATGATTTTTCAAGATCCCAAATCTGCACTTAACCCCGTATACACAGTCAGGCAACAGATTGCTGAAGCAATCATGCATCATAGGTTGGAAGAGTTGTGTCAGATACTACTGGATGAGAGCAAGAATGCAATAGAAAGCTTGAAGAAGGGCGGTCTCAGCGACCGTGAAAAGGCAGCGGCTGAGAAAAGTGTTCTGAACAAGCGTGAGAAGAGAATGCTAGAAAGAATGCTTGAGGATCCCAGCAATCCAATCGTTAGAATAGCGTCAAAGATTCCGGGCCTCAATCGTTTCAAAAAAAGGTTCAACAACAAAGTGACGACCGAGGTTGTCAGAATGCTAAGGGACATGAGAATACCTGATCCTGAAAGAGTGGCGGACATGTACCCACATGAACTGAGCGGAGGTATGGCTCAGAGAGTTGTCATAGCCATGGCTCTTTCCTGTAACCCGAACTTACTGATAGCTGATGAACCGACGACCAACTTGGACGTCACGGTGCAGCTTCAGATTCTGACCTTGATTAAGGACCTGAAGAAGCAGTATGGAATGACCATTCAATACATTACGCACGACATGGGTGTCGTAGCAGACATGTGTGACCGTGTGGCAGTTATGTATGCAGGAAATGTTGTAGAGTTGGCTGAGGTCATGGAAATATTCAAGAATCCTCTTCATCCATACACGAGAGCCCTCCTAGAGTGCATCCCGAGACCTGGGACAGAGTTCAAATCAATAGAGGGTTTCGTGCCGAGCTTGATAAGCCCGCCGAAAGGATGCAGGTTCAACGATAGATGTCCTTTTGCCATGGACAAATGTACAAGACAGAAACCGGAATTTGTGACTGCAAAGAAAGACCATCAGGTCCTGTGTCATCTTTATGCAGGTGAGACCAGATGAGCTTTTTGCTTGAACTGGATGATCTCAAGAAATACTACACGCTAACGGGTGGATTATTGCGAAGGAAGGTAGGCGCAGTCAAGGCAGTTGACGGTGTTTCTATATCTGTGAGAAAGGGGGAGACCTTCGGTTTAGTAGGGGAATCTGGTTGTGGAAAAACAACTCTTGCAAAGACGACGCTTAGACTCATCAACCCCAACTCAGGAAACATACTGTTTGACGTGCCCGATGAAGCGAAGGAAAGGATAAGGACACTTCAGCGGGAGAAAAAGGGCGGCTTTGAACTCAGATCGCTCAGAAGGCAGTGGGATCTCGCCGTATTCAGGGGACGCAGACTCAGAGAAATGAGGAGAAAAATGCAGCTCGTCTATCAAGATCCCACACGTTCCTTGAATCCGAGAATGCTTGTCAAGGACATCCTGCTCGAGCCATTAGCCGTTCAAAACATAGCCAAGGGAACTGCAGCGTTGCAGAGAGTAAGCGAAATGCTGCAAAAGGTGGGACTCGGCGAACGACACCTATATAGGTATCCCCATGAATTCAGCGGCGGTCAGAGGCAGAGGATAGCCATAGCCAGAGCTCTGATTACAACACCTAGACTTGTGTTTCTCGATGAACCTACGTCTTCGGTGGACGTATCTGTCCGTGCTCAGCTCTTGAATCTGTTTCAAGTACTGCGCAAGGATTTCGACTTGACGTACGTGTACATCAGCCATGACCTGAGTGTGGTCGAGTGCATAGCTGACAGAGTTGGCGTAATGTACCTCGGAAAGATAGTGGAACTCGCACAGACACCAGAGCTTTATGCAAGGCCGCTTCATCCATATTCTATAGCCCTATTCTCCGCCATTCCAATACCCGATCCGACCGTGAAGAGAAAACGTGTCGTACTCAGCGGCGAGGTTCCAAGTCCCGTTAATCCGCCAGCAGGCTGCAGATTTCACCCCAGATGTGAAAGTTCCATGCAGGTGTGCCAAACTCAGGAGCCCAAGCTTGTGGACGTTGGAAATGGGCACTTCGTTGCCTGTCACTTATTCTCCAAATAAGCCTATGCAGAGGGTAGAATCACTTTGGTTCATATCACATTTCTCAAGAACATCGCAGCGGCATTGGCTGTTCTTTCCCTGATCAATGCGTTAATAGGACTACTTTCTATACAGTTTTTTCCATTTGGATTCTTTGCGCACAAACCAATCATGAGCGTAGTATCTGACCTTGCGTTCGTGGAAGGCGCTGCAATATTCTTTGTCGGAGCACTCTTAGCGTTTGTTTCTTCACATCTCAGTCGGCGAATATCGACTCTGATTATGGTTGGGGCTGCCATGATAGGCATATCTATCATTTTTGGGATTTTTAGATAACAGCATTAATGCTTGCCCGAAGTATTGTTTTCCCTTTAGAATGTGACACATCATACGTTCAAGGAATCAACGTTTCAAGCACCATTTGTAGCCTGCAGTCTTCACGTTAACACAGGCTACTTCGCGGATTTTTTGGCGTCTGGATTTGTAGCGAGCTATAGAACAATTTTCCGTAAACGCTATATACGAGCATAAGTCATGTTCTTGTTGCTGATATAAAGGAGAAATAGGAGAAAAGAAGGGATAACATGAAAAACAATAGATTCTTAATATTGATTGCGATGTGTTTGCTATTGACAAGCATTTTTGCAGTGGTACCGGCATTCTCAGTCCAACCACCAGTTGACACATCAACTTACTACATAGGAACAATAGGTCAACCCAGATCTGTTGACCCAGCCCGCTCCTACGACACTGCCAGTGGTGAATTGATATTCAACGTTTACGAAACACTGATTTTCTTCGCTGACAAGCCACTCGCGCCAATACCAGGAGCCAACAGGTCCACAGAGATCACAAGTGCCTACATTGCAGACCTAGCCGCGTTTGAGCCCATGCTTGCCTCAGCGATGCCGACGATAAGCGCCGACGGAAAGACCTGGACCTTCACCATTAGACCCAATGTAAAATTCCAAGACTGGAAGAAGGCAGACGGCACTGTTGTTAGCGGACAGATTCTTACCGCAGATGATGTTGAATACTCGTTCAAGAAAGGGATGGTTCAGGATCTGAGTGGTTCGCCTCAGTGGATGATCAATTTGCCAGGAGTGGGAAGAATGAGCTACGGCGGTCTCGACAAGGATACGACGGTTCCTGGAATACAGCCTGTTGGAGTTGACGGTCAAGGAGAAAGACTGGCAGCTTCGCTGATAGATAATTTCATAACTGTCAGTGGAAACGAGGTGACCTTCCACTTTTTCAGTGCTTGGCCAGAAGGTCCGCTTATGCAGATTTTCGCTCAGAGTTGGGGAAGCATCGTTAACAAGGCGTTCAGCATTGAACACGGATGTTGGGACGGCGAATTCACCGACGGCTGGAGTGCACTCTACAGGAGAATGCCAGCGAGCGGATATGGACCAGTGGACAGATTCTATGCTGCCAAGTCAAAGTTCACCACCGACACTACACCAGTCATGTGTGGAACTGGTCCTTACAAATTCACTTCTTGGGACAAAGCGAACAAGGTCTGGAGAATCGACAAGTTTGACAACTACTGGAAGGGATGGGCAGGCTCACACCTAACCACGGTGATCTCAAAGGGAATTGACGCCTGGCCCACGAGAAAGATGCTGTTCCTTGAAGGAGAATTTGACGTTCTTGCGGTTCCAAGAGCCAACATGTATGACTTGCTTGAGCCAGGTCAACAATTCGGACCGATCCAAGGAATCCACCTGTACTACAACCAACCAGCTCTGTCACTCGACTGCCTGCACTACGTGCTTAGCGTTGTCGACGGGAGCCCCTACATGCCGAAGGTAACGGGTATGTATGTCCCCACGTTCTTTGGAGACATGCATGTGCGACAGGCTTTCAATCACGCGCTGAACTTCACTTCATACCTTGCGGACGCGTGGTTCAATGAAGGAATCCAACCATCTACATGGTGGGTCGAAGGACTGGCACCTAACTATAAGGACTATACGTTGACTCCGCCAGACATCGACACAGCTAGAATCGAAGCTGAGCTGAAACAGGCGTTTGTCCCAGCAATCAGCAACACCAGCAGTCTCTGGGACTTGGGCTTTGAAACGTACTTGATATACAACCTCGGAAACGACCAGAGAAAAATCGCGTGCGACATGATTCAACAGACTTTCCTGACTCTAGGAGCAAAGTACAAGGTCAACGTCATAGGTCTAGACTGGCCAGTTGTCTTAGAAGGCTTTGAGGAATTCAGATTTCCAACCTTCATAATAGGCTGGCTGGCCGACTTCGCTGACGCCGACAACTTCGCAAGGCCATACATGCACAGTGAAGGAGACTTTTCATACTTCCAAGGATACAGCAACCCACACGTTGACGAGCTTATCGACGAAGGAATACTGACGCCAGACGGCCCTGCAAGAGAGGCTATTTACAAGGAACTGCAGGCCATATTCCTAGAAGACGCGATAAGCCTACCCTTGGTCCAAGCTGTCGGTCGCAGATGGGTCAGAGACTGGGAAAGAGGCTACTACTACAACCAGCTCTATCCAGGAGGCTACTACTACGACAGATACAAGCAAACAGGCGCACTTGAGTCAATCGACTTGGACGTTTCACACAGCATTACACCAACCAGCGCACTGTATCCAGTTGTATACTTCTACAGGTACGGAATGAAGATCGGCAACGGAGACCCGAACCCAGCCCTAATGACCTACAGCATCACCGTGCAGAGAACCGACTCCAACACTAACATCGGCTTGCTCTACACATCGGTCGGCCTGAAAAGACAAAACACGACTGGACCCCTCCCACCGCGTGACGCCACCACGGTCCCGCCCACCGCAGCCTTACCCGTCGAATACCCGAACGGCACATACGTGATACTGCCTCCAGGCGGAAGCGCAACCGTGTCGCTCAACTGGTATGAAGAAGGTGTTACCCAAAAAATCGTTCAAGCAGTATGGCAACTAGGCGCCGAAACGTTCCCAGTCACAAGCAACGCAAATGACACCAACAGAGCCAACAACTACATTGCCGACGGCACTGTAGATGTAAAAGGCCCACTGACAGGCGACATAAACCAAATCAGAGTAGGCGGTGTAGTCGTAACCACAGGCGACGGTGCTGTGGACGTCCTCGACGCCATCACCCTTGCCCTTTCGTATGGCAAGAAAGCTGGTGAAACAGGATACAACGCAGACGCCAACCTGAAGAAAGGAGACGCTACACCCGAGGAAATCAACATCCTCGACGCCATCGTGCTTGCAACCAGCTTCGGCAAACACATTCCGTAAAAGGTCAAGAACAACCCCTTAAATCCCCCTTTTTATTTCAAACTTGTCAAATGAAACACATTGAACTCTGCTGAATGATTTCCAACTCCCTCAATATTTTACCAAATGGTTATTCTTGACGGCTAGAAGATAATTCCAGAATCTTTAAATGCATAAAGGAAAGAGAATACTACATGTACAAAAGGAGAAGGGAGAAACAGTATGAGGAATAGTATAGCGAAAGTTCTTACCGCTTTCATGATTACAACCACAATTCTCGGATTTGCCACAATCTTCCCGATACATGCAGTGAATGGAGCGACAGTCTTCGTAGATCCCAAAGACAACACATTCCCACCCCCACCCATGGGAGTCGGCAGCACCTTCAAAGTCAACGTCACAGTCGCAAACATCACAGGATTGGCTGGTCTCTCATTCAAACTCAGGTGGGACCCGACTCTTCTGAACTGCACAGCCATCCAAGAGATCCTGTTTCACACAGTAACACCGGAGGCCTCTGTGACCAACATATGGAACCTCGGCTTGAAATTCAACAACACAGCAGGCACCGCAGACTACTCGCAGACATGGCAAGACTTAACCACAGCGCAAGCTGATGGATACGCACCGACCAGTATAGTTCCTGCAAACTTCACGGAAGGAAAGCTGGCCGCAGCGATGCTTACTCTCAAGATTCTGAAAGCCCCTGGAGTAGGGCAGTCTTTGACTTGTGCCCTCGACCTCAGTGACGTCAAGGCAGGTGACATAAACGCTGGCGCAATCGCAGTTACAGTTGTGGACGGAACATACACACTCAACTATCAACTGCCTACAGAGAAGCCGTTCTTCTCAGTTGAGCCCGCAACTTACGAAGCATCAAGCTTGGATGAGCTATTCGATATAAGCATTAAAGTCAACAATTTGGAGCCTGGCTGGGCAGCAGTGGGCTTCGAATTCAAACTAGCCTATGACATAACAATGCTCGACATTGTGAGTGTGACTGAGGGTCCGTGGCTACCTCCGTTTGGAGCAGCACCAAACCAAGGTACATTGCCCATGAGCTTTGAGGGATCGATCAACGCAACTCACGGGTTTGTGCAGTTTGGAGACGTTGTGATGCCAGACGTCAACGGCAATTGGAGTGCACCATTCCCATCTGGCACTGGAGTATTGGCAATCATTCACTTCAAAGCCATAAGACAAGAACCATTCCCAGCAGTTCTAACAAGTGGGCTTGACCTCTACGACACAAAGGTTGGCGACTTCACAGGGAAAACCGTCGAACAGAACCCACCTGTGGATGGCTACTACAAGATGAGAGCAAAAGTCTTGGGCCGCAGGATAGACGTTTTCACACAATTCGGTGGACAAGGACAACTCGTGCCGAGCGACATGTTCTGGCCACAGCAACCAGTGTGCCTGTACGCAAACGTAACGTACAACGACTGGCCTGAGCAACTGAAAGACGTAGCCTTCCAGATAGTCGACCCACACGGTACAACTTGGGGAGTCATCTACGCTAGAACAAACGAAAGTGGTATAGCAAAAGCATGCTTCACACTGCCCTGGCCTGTTCCCAACCCAGAAGACTACCTTGGTGTATGGAACATAACGGCCACAGTTGACATCGCAGGCCAAATCGTCAGCGACTTAGTGCAGTTCCATTACGACTACTTGGTACGCATATGGAAAGTCACTACTGACAAGACATCCTACAAGCACAACGACACTATAACCGCCACGATTGAATTCGGCTCACACAAGCAGACCCCGAAGAACGTGACGATCGCGGTGACTGCTTTAGACGAAACAGCAGTTCCATTCTACATCACCGATGTACAGTGGGAGATTGGCGGAGCAGTCTTCTGCCAATACAAGAACTCTACCGTGCAAGTCATGCTGCAAATACCTGTGTGGGCAAGAGCAGGAGAGGCCACGATAATGGTGGGCTTCCTAGACAATTGGCCATTCCTAGGCGGAACAGTCGTAAGTGGATACAAGACCGATGGCACATATCAGGGATTCGCTGATAAAACGGTGATCATAGAGGCTGCGTGAGCCTAGATCATCACGTAAATGGAAAGCGCGCGCGCAAATCCCCTCCATTTTTCTGTTTTGAAAATAACAAGTGGCGAAAATGAACATTGTACCGCCGACGAGCTAAACAGGTCAGATTCTTAGTACCTCAACACAACTATTCCAGTAACAAAAAGTAATGTTTCTCAAGGCTTATAATCACGTTCACGACTGTCATACCCACTGAACATGAGGCAGAATCGTTTATGCAAAAAACCAGATTAATCGTCCTGACTGCTTTTCTTGCCTTCACAATTGCTACGCGAAGTGCATCTGCGGCTGATACACTCAGCCTCACAGTCATCTCCAACAAACACCTATACGTACCCAATGAAGTTGTGTACGTCAGTGGAAGCTTAATGTGGCTTCCCCACACGATCCCGGTCAACGATGGACTAGTAGGAGTTGAAGTAAGGGATCCCTTAGGACTACCATTTATCCTCAGAACAAGACCGACAGGTACCATCACGTCACAAAAATGGACGATGAATTTCACTCAGTTCTATCCATGCGACTCTAACAGTGTACCAAGGTACAGTTTTAGAAGAGGAGAGACCCTGTACATATTCGCTGAAGTCAAAAACTTTGACGAGATGCTACCACACTCCGCAGTCATATGTATCGTGCTCTATGACGCCAACTCCGTGCCAATAGGTATATGGCACCCTGCTTCCGGCACGATTTCCCCAGGCGCAGTTTCAGCTGTATTTTTCCAGTCCGTGACGCTTTCAGGCTCAGCATTTTCTGGGAATTTGACGCTGTACGCAGGCGTCTTCTCAGATTTTCCGAAGAACGGCGGCTACCCCTATTGTCCTGAGAGGACAACGACTTTCACAGCTTCAACGTCACAATTCAGCTCCCAATCAAGAACAGACAGCTCCAATGCCCCATTTGCCACCGAAGGAGCCTACGATCTGTCATTCAAATTCCCGATCAGCGGGGCGCGCACTGGAAACTACACTGCATATGTGAGCACCTTCTACTATGACACGCTAGGCACGAGTAACTTCGAGTTCACCTTCTCACTTATAGGCGACATAAACGGTGATGGAGCAGTAGACATCTACGACGCAATTCTTCTCGCGGCCACATACAACATCACTCCTGGTGGCCTCCGATGGGATTCCAGAGCAGACCTGAATCAGGACAAGGTAGTTGACATATACGACGCTATCTTGCTGGCTTCTCACTATGGAGAAAGCGCTCTCTGAGGCTCTGAGCAACGCTCTAGCAGATTCTTTCACATTAAGGAAAAGGACCAATCTGTCAGCCTTTCAACGTCTTCGTTGCAGTTCTGAGAATCACACATGTAAAGAAATCAGGACAGAGTCCACTGTCTGGCGAGATTGTAACTGTAGAACAAGCTTCCAGAATGCATTTATGCTTTCTATTGCTATAATACTCTGAACTGGAGAGGAATGCCAACGATCCGGAGACTAGGATCCGCAATTCTCTTGGCAACAGTAGCATTGGTCGTGTTTGTACGACCTCTGTTTGCAGGGGATACATTGAGCCTAACGGTCGCCCCTGCCAAGCAAGAATACGAATTGTCTGATCTTGTACATATTAATGGAAGCTTGATGTGGGTTCCTCACGGGATTCCCGTCACTGATGGGCTCGTAGGAATCGAGGTGAGAGACTCAGCTGGCGAGCCATACATTTTTAGAACAAGGACTACTGGAAATACTACGAATCAAAACTGGATCGTCAACTTCACCCAGCTCTATCCTTGCGACTCCAATGCAGTACCAAAATACAGCTTTCACAGAGGAGAATCTGTCTTCATATTTGCTGAATGGAAAAACTTTGACAAGATGCAGCCTCACACTTTGACTGTGTGCTTTGCTCTCTATGATGCAAATTCTGTTCCAATAGGTGTGTGGTACCCCTTTTTTGGCTCCGTTCCACCAAGCTCTGTTTCTGCTGTTTTCTTTCAATCAATCACAATTTCAGAATCAATGGTGACCGAAAGCGCAACAATGTATGCAAGTCTATTCTCAGATTTTCCCAAAAATGGCGGCTACCCATACTGTCCCGAACGGGCAGCAACGTTCGCGGTGTCAACCTCACAACTTGCATCGTCAACGCAACATGGTCGATCTGCACTAGTGCTTAGTTCAAACGCCCACGCTCTGGCTGCTCAGTACAGTGATGTAACGATTGATATCATTGGAGAAGGTTCTTGTGTACCGGCTCCAGGACATTATCCAAAGGTCTATCTCATAGGTGACAGTTTGACGTTTCAAGTTTCAGCTGCTGCTGAGTGGCATTTCAGGGGTCTGACACGGAACACTGTATCTTGGCCAAGTCTGACCGTTCCTAATTTAGGTGCCATTGAATTTTTCTCAGTTGTGTTTGAGGAAAATGTTGTTCCGCCTCCACCTCCCCCTCCGCCTTCGAATGATTCTACTCTCGGATTCTACGACCTGTCATTCAGATTACCATCAAATGGCGTGCGTTCCGGTTACTACAGAATTTACGCAAGCACGTGCTACTACGATATGGTAGCGTCTAACAGTGCGGCATTTAAACTGCCAGGGCTCGTAGGAGACGCAAACGGAGACGGCATCATCGACATCTTTGACGCCATCATACTCTCAACAGCGTACGGAGCCACTCCCGACAAGCCCAACTGGAATGCTGCCGCAGATCTCAATGGTGACAACGTTGTTGACATCTATGACGCAATCGCCTTGGCCTCCAATTATGGCAAGGTAACGTAAGGCGGGCTCACAGAAAAGACCCTGGAATCTTTGAGACAAAAACGATTAATGCGCTATGTTCTATCAAAGATTTCCAACATCAGTCCCGCTCCAAAAAGGTATTTAGTCTCAGTCTGATGCTGGTGTTGAACATGCAAACACCGCAACCAGACATTTCCTTGTCCCTGAGAAACGTTCTGACTTCGTAATTCGACATTTCCGCAGACATGTCGATAAACTTAAATGTTGCTCTCCCCACTTCTTGTTTCAAGGTGTTAAATTTGAGACAATCCAAGGCGCTTGTGGGTTCCATTTTGTTCGTCCTGATCATGCTGCTCAGCTTTTGCCTTTTCGTTTCAGGATCAAGCGCCGCAGACCCAGTCGTTCTATGGGTAGATCCTTCAACACAAACCGTGGGTCTACAAGAAACTTTCAACGTCACAATACAAGTCGGTAATCTTCCCTCTCCAGACGGGGCCTGTGGTTATGAGATCCTTCTAGGATGGGACCCGGCGATCCTGACAGGAATTGACGTAACGGATGTGCTATTTCACTCGGTAATGCCTGAATCTGAATGGGATAACATCTGGAAAATAAAAAGTGAAATAAATAACACCGGCGTCTGGTTCGCATTTTCTTTCCAAGACGTACCCAGAGCATTGGACGGCGGGTACGCGCCGATTTCAGGCAACCATACACTGGCAGTAGTGACATTGATGGGCGCAAGTACTGGCACTTCTGCCTTGAGGTTCTTGAAAACCCTCATCGGCGATGAATACGGGAGTCGCATAGAAAACATCCACAGTGTAGGAGGTTCAGTGGTGGTGGGCAACCCTCCTCCAATAATAACAATTGTCTCACCGCAAAACACTACATACAGCACGACCTCTGTCAATTTGACGGTTGCCCTGAGTGAGCCTGCATCGTGGATCGGCTACAGCCTAGATGATGACACAAATGTGACCGTTACGGGAAACATCTTTGTGCCAGCTTCCAATGGACCACACACGCTTGTGGTCTACGCGAACGATACAACAGGAGAAATGGGAGTCTCAGAAAAGGTCTACTTCACCGTGGACGCAGAACCCCCCGTTGCCTCGTTCACATATTCTCCGCAAACACCTGAGGCAAAACTGGTTTTCGGAACCTTCATATGGAATTTCACCTTTGATGCCTCTGCAAGCTATGACACTGTCTCAAGCATTGCAACGTACTTCTGGGAGTTTGGCGACGGTACGAATGCAACAGGTGTCACAGCGATTCATCACTATAGACAATCCGGAACGTATGACGTGACACTTAATGTGACAGACCAAGCCGGGAACAAAGCAATACAGACCAAAACCATAACCATTAACCCTGCGCCTGAACCATTGGACGTAACATTCGGGCTTCTGGCAGCAATAGTAATTCCCGTCGTGTGGGTGCCTGCCCTTTGGTTCTACCTAGCGAGAGTGAGAAGAAAGACCAAGAAAACCTAGAAAACACGTCCTTTTTTCCATTCCTTCCATACAGTGCCTATGCAATGAGAATTCTGTTGTCAGCGAAATTTCCACCAACAAACATTCAAACCCAGGCCTCTTCTTGAACAATAAGTGTTAAATACTCCCAATCAAGAAATCATAAAAAAGGTGTAAATAGAAATGGCTCCCAAGAACATAAAGTTAAGAAGCTTTCATTGGATCCTTGTCGGCATTCTGACGGTCCTAGCAATCCTTTACTCTGCGACAGCAATTCCTACATGCCTAGCCACCGCTTCACCAGAGATCTTCGTCGATCCGCCAGAATCTATTCTCACTACAGCCACTGTCGGAACATTATTCAAAGTGAATGTAACCCTCTACAACGTTACAGGACTCGTCGGCCTGGAGTTCAAGCTCTCTTGGAACGCCAGCCTTTTGACCTGCACAAACTTCACTGAGAATCTGTTTGCAACCGTGACACCAACAGCTGAGCTGGAAAACATATGGAACATCAAGAAAGCCATAAACAATACAGGTGGCTACGTTCAGTACGGATTCACTTACCAAGACCTGGGCAGAGCATTGGACGGTGGATACGCGCCAATCAACATTACGCAACTCGAATATCCGAACGGCAAGCTGGCAGCCGCAGTCCTAACCTTTAACATTACCCAAATTCCCCCGATAAACATGTATTACGACTGCAACTTCACAATATCGGGATCCAAACTAGGCGACGCAGAAGCAAATCCAATTCCACACACTGTCACAAACGGATACTATAAGATTTATGGACCCCCAGAAAAATCCACCCAAAGCATCATATACAATGGCACAACCTACACTACTGCAACCGTGAGTAACGCTTCTGTAGTATCAGGTTCCATGGCCTACAACGCTTCGGGATATACTCTAAGCTTCAACCTTACAGGCGCTGACGGAACGACTGGATATATCAACGTGACTGTTCCAAAAGCTCTTGTACGCCTCAACCAAACCACCGACCAATGGATCGTCAAAGTCAACAATACGGCCGTGACACCAACAAAAACCGAAAATGCTACACACACATTCTTATACATTACAACCACCCTAAGCACGAAGCCAGTAACGATAACAGGAACTATCCCTGAGTTTCCATTCCTTATGGTAATTCCACTGTTCATGGTCGTAACGCTAGTTGCCGTCGGGATTCGCCGCCGAAGACACTTATAGTCTATGCTAAGTGCCAAGGTTGAAAGAAGCACCATCCTTTTTTTCTATTGAACACACCAAGCGTGCCGAGAACATGATACTTCTGTAGTCTTGTAAAACAACAAGTTAAAATATTCAAGAGCTTACTATAGGAAGCCAAAGGTGAACATACTTGAGAACGAAAGCGCTGTTCCTCGTGCTTGTAATAATCATAGCTGTTTTCGCATATCTCTACTTGCGCCCGCAACAACCAGTTCTGAGCATAGACAAAGTTTACGATGTTACTGAGGTTGGGGAGACAGTTGTGATCAACGTAACCTTAAGCAGTGTACCTGCATGTGGAGGGTGGATGCTGGACCTGGTCTGGGATCCTTACATAGTTAATCTGACAACAGGCGGACCCAACAGCACCCTGCCAATCTCAGGAGGCCTACCTGTAGTCATAATTGAAGGTCCGTTCTTGAAAAAGGCGGGTTCAACACTCTTTGTGATTAACTCAGCGAACAACACGAGAGGCGAGGCTGTTGTCGCCAGTATCGTTTCAAGCCAAGGGGAAGGCGCGAGGGGAACGGGAATGATCCTCATGCTCAACTTCACAATAGTCCACGTGGGCACTACAACCATAGAGATGAAGCCACCCAGCCCTACCGTCTTGAACCAGAGCTTTATTGTGGACGCCACAAACCACCCAATTGAGCACATTGAAATCAACGGCTTGATCACCGAAAAGGAACCGCCACCATTCTGGGCGGGCACAGATTTCCAGAACACACTGATAGTCGGCGAAGTAGTTGTTCTCTTGGCAGCGTCCGCTATCGTTTATCAACGGACACATCCAAGGCCACCTAAGTCGGTCAAAAGGAGAGCAGAACTTCAGCCTGTAATTGAGCCAGAGGACCAGGTTGAATCTGACTGACAGAATGACTGGTCATCCTTACAGAGTTTTCGTTCCTTCAATGCCATCCAACGTTGTGCTAAATGAGCGCTATCCATCCATTTAGACGTCATGATATGCAGCACTGCCGGCCTATTTGGCACAGCTTTGGCCGTTTCAAACAAAAAAGGAAATAACAATCGTTTTTCTTATACTCCCACCAACTAGATCAGCCTGCACTGGTGTTTTCACTAATGACAGCGAAGACCCGCAACCGAACTGGAGTGTCAATTCATAATAGAAAGTTGACTTATCTTGCTGCTGCAATAATTGTTGTGGTGGTTCTGACCCTCTATTTCTATTCCACCTCACTCACTCACCCAAACCAATGGAAAGCAGCGATAATAGATCAATTGAGCAGTTCCAAACTTGACGAGATTATTCGCCATGAAAACCAGACTTTCCTCGAAGCAGCAAAGGAATCGCTGTACAAACGGTTCTCCACAGTAGACTACTTTTCGGACAACGCAACAGTTGAGGAGTACAAACGCCTGCCCTACGCGAACTACAAGCTAATAGTCTGGAGAGCTCATTCAGCTCTCGACTTGGATTCAAAATATGTTGCCATATCGACCACCGACAAGTACGGCTCAAAAAGCTATGACCAGTACTTGAACA
>Ga0315296_10000452_pt1 | contig 37516 bp, 23 predicted proteins | sample YL17G14_18_MG_FD_203921 | JGI IMG/M metagenome (GOLD analysis project Ga0315296, IMG submission 203921) | Sediment microbial communities from Yellowstone Lake, YNP, Wyoming, USA - YL17G14_18 | ecosystem: Environmental > Aquatic > Freshwater > Lake > Sediment | place: USA: Wyoming | collected... | reverse complement strand
TTTCCACGTTGCAGTAACGTTTGAATACCAGAAATTAACCAAGTAAGTGGTGGTAATAAGACTCGAAAGGTTAACATCTTCAACATAACAAATAACGTTGTAGGATTCACCATACGCCGACCTGTTGATGTTTGTTTCATTTAAAGGATATTCATTTAAAGGATCTTTTATATCCACACTTGCCCAACCAAACAAGTAGACCTGAATACTTTTTTGACTTGAATTATAGAATTCTCCTGTTGCATTTGCTGTTATAGTTAAAATTTGTGGTAAGCATACATTTGGAAGTTGCCAAGTTGTATTATCTCCAGTAGCAACATTTGGGTTCGTCAAAGGACATGTCCCAGACCCAGAATACCATTTAACAGTATAACTTTCACTCGGAGTTCCACAAGAATCTGAGACTGTAGAATTCAAAGTGACATTCTCTTTTTCATGAACTATCAGATTTGAAAGAGGTCTTATTATAGTTACATTTAGAGTGTCTTTCAAGGTCACGTTAGTATTGCTTTGATTATTTTCAATGATGTAGTAAGAGGATGCACTCCCATTCAGAGTAACGTTAACAGAATAAACTGCTAAATTCGAATCAAATCCTAAGTTAGGGCAATCAGTATGCCAAGTATAATTGCAGTATCCTAAACTGTTAGTCGTTGACCTATTTTTAAATGTGTTGTTTACATACCATGTACAAGTATAATTTGGAACAGCAGCGATGTTATTGCTATCATCTATAAGTTTTGCTGTAAAGTTTACATCGTTTCTTCTAGTGAAGTTCTGGTTGATAAATGATGCTGTAAAGTTAATGCTTAATCCTCCTATTATCGACACAGTGTAGTTTGTAGAGTTTGTATCATTGTAATAATTATCTTGGTAAGTTCCTCCTTTCCACAATTGTTGTCCTACAGAATATAATGCGGTTGGATCAAAATTGAAATTACAGAATCCTGATGTATTCGAAATAGTAGAATTGGATAGGATGAAATTGACACCATCAGTAGTAACCCAGAAACTACAATTAGCATTGCTCACATTTACGTTAAAGTCTGTATCGTTAACGACAAAAGAAAATGTAGTGTAATTTGAACCAGTCCTGTTTACAGATGTATTGTTTCCAAGTATATAGATTATAGAAACATCATGCTTCAAGACAGTTGGATTAGTATAGTTGGATGTATTCTGCCAAGAATGATAAATATATCCTGTTGTAGAGTTGAAATCCCTGTACTCAAACATGTAGTAGTTTGTTCCAATCCAGGATTCGTTAGCAGTGTAGTTAAACCAAGCTGTTCCATTCCCGGATATGTTCTTGGACTCTTTCATTTCCCAGTTTAAACCATCGACCTTCAGCCAGAAGTTAACTGTTACATTATCACGATCGACAGAATCGTTGACGAAGATAGAGAAATTAAAGTTTGCTATGTTCCATTTCCCTGATGATGGTGTTACGTTTGCATAACTCAACAAAGCAAGATGATTAGTTGTACCGTTAACGATGTAGATTGTTGCCGAAGTATGAGGCTGTTTCCATTTGAAGAAGTCAGCTTGACCATCGCTACTTGTGTCTTGTTTACAAACATAAAAATTATCTGTTCCGGCTATTTTTGGATCATATGTTGGGTTTGATGAATTACAATCAGGAGCTAAATTACTTGGAGTTATGCTGTAGATGGTTCCATTCCATTCGACATACAATCCTGCATCAGAAATATAACCTACATCTATACTTGTATTTGCAGTAACATTGTAGAAAATTGTTGCTGTTTCATTCCAGATAGTAACATTCTTAGTCCAAGTGCCTGCCTCATTTACATTAGAAGAAGTCTCAGTCGCATAAATAGCAATTCCTGAACCCATCGTGTTATCCCAAAGAATATCTGATCTATTTGAAGCTACAGTATATGTATTTATGTTACATACATTCTGTCCGTTGACTGTTGTATTGGAGTAAGTCATTCCACCAAAATCACATCTGACTGCCCCATTGTTTATTTTAACATAATTTATTTGAATGTTGTTTGCAGGATTTACATTATAAGATATATTTATGGTTCTATTTCCTATAGTTTCATTAACGAGTGTGTTATTAGTCCTTGACCAAGCAGTTATGTTTTGATAGGTGATTGCCTCAGATGCATTATAATCGTAAGTGATGTTGATGAAAGTTATATTCAAATCTCCTCCAAAGTCAGAATGGAAAACTAGAGGGACATTACAATTCTGAGAATTGCAATTGTTAAGATAGTTCTGAATCGCTGGAGTAATGCTTGAATTTGGTATGTTAACACTTGTCCTTAGTTTTCCTGAGTTATTCCAATCATAATCACCATCATTTTCTATGTCAAGAGAAACGTTGGTTGGATAGTATTCGAAATTTAAGATGTATATGTCACCTGTAATCCTTGTTCCAGCTACCACTTCATTCCCAGGGTCTGTTGTTATATTACCCACATCTATACCACGAACCCAGTGGCTGGCCGTGTAACTCCAAATTAATTGACCTGTTGAGTTAAAAACATAAACCTTCTTATCATTAGCTCCAGCTACCACTTCATTCCCAGCATCTGTTGTAACATCACCTATAGTGATAGTATCTACGGTAATTCCAACAGAATAATTCCATAATTGATTACCATTAGAATCCAACAGATAAATAGCAGAACTCGTAGCGACAGCTATCTCGTTATCTGAAGTGGAAGTGTTGACGTTTCCTATTGCTACATCGTTCACACTATCACCAATCGATACATTCCAAATCTGCTGACCAGATGCATTTAATAAATAGACCCTACCATTAGAATCAGATGATCCGCCGACAACTTCATCACCTTCGTTAGCTGATAAATTCCCGATTGCAACTCCATTCATACTTCCTGACAAACCAGAATAATAACTCCATAATTTATTGTGGTTAGAATCCAAGAGTAATAATGTGTTGTTTGCAAGTCCTACAGCTATCTCGTTATCTGAAGTAGAAGTGTTGACGTTTCCTATTGCTACAGACATGACATTGCTCCCTATTGTATAGTTCCATACTTGTTGACCAGATGCGTTCAAAACATAAACTCTTCCGTCACCTGATCCCGATCCAGCCACAATTTCATTTCCTTCATCAATGCTAATATTCCCGATGGCTACATCATAGAAAGCTATACCAAGTTTTGAAAAACTCCATATATTACTCCCAGTAGAGCTCAACAGATTTACTCCTTCAGCAACAGCTACAGCTATCTCGTTATCTGAAGTAGAAGTATTTACGTTTCCTATTGCCAGACTCCACACTTCATCAGTCGCATAAGTTTTTGAGGGAAAGCTTTCACCCTTCAAATTAATGTTAGAACTTAAAACAGTTGAATTCTTCGGTATTGTTATCCAGACAGTTTTATTTTCTACTGTCGTGAACAACAAGTCCTTTGCAGTACTGCTATCATTCAATGCGTATTCCTCATACCCAAAAACAGGGTTATCCCAGTTCAAAGTAAAGGTTTTTTGTGTGGCTGAATAGCCTATTTGGATAGTAAAAGCTAACGCTATGAAAAAGAATACTAGAATTAAACTGATTCTTTTAGTGAGCCTCATACTCTGCCTCTTCAAAATTTTTATGAAACTTCTCCAAAAGACTCTTCAAGTAATGCAATGTAGCAGAACCAACTCTTCTTCTGTAGAGGATACCAGAACCTTTCAACTCAAAGACGTATTTGATGATTGTATGCCTACTAACACCAATACTGTCGGATAAAGCCTGTACAGTAACTCCTTCCGGGTGGTTTTCTAAAATCCTAAGTATTTCTTCTCTAACATTTTTTCCATTAATGGTAATCACTAATAGTAACTATTAATGATAATAATTATAGTTTAATGACAATTTAAAAGTTTATGCTTGACCTTCGGCAGGTATTCTCTCTATCCTTTTCTTAGCTTCCATTAATATTTTTTCTCTTTTTCGCCTTTTTATTATCCTGTAGTATATGAGTAATATTATCATCAAAATTATCAATACGACAACCATTATAGGCCAAAAAATCAGTCCTGCTAAGACGAATCTTCTTATTTTTTCTATAGGATCACAGATCTTCTCATAATTTTTTTCTGCTAAATAATTTCCTGCTAGCAAAAATTGTTCTTTTGAATCGATGAATGGCGGTATTAGAATTTTAGATGAATTCGAAGTCCTCAACTCCATCTCAAGGGTCATATCAACCCTTTGAACAACTGTTTCTTCTGCCAGTATGGCAAATCTAAACCATGTTATAGCCTCTTCGTAATCTTCTTTTTTATATTCTTCTTTTCCTCTTCCTATCGCATATTCTGCATCATCATAGAATGTCTTCATTGCCGATACGTCTAAACATTTCTTTATGAGCAATGACCTTTCTGCTTCTGTTTTAATTTTCTCTATTTCTTTCAACAACAAATCAGCTATTTCTTTAAGATCCTTCCCTACTATTAACGTCAAAATCACTGTATTGCTCTCAACTTCATCAGTGGCCTTCACCTTCAGTCTGTAAATTCCTGCTTCAGTGGTACTGGGTACACTTATAGTGACCATGTATTTCTCTTCTTCTCCAGGATAAACATCCTTCACTGATGGGAATACGTTGATCCATTCTTTTGGTATACCTTCGATTGAAATTTTTACTGACTTAACGACTTCACTTCCCCCATTTTTTACTGTTGCGATAAAACTTGTCTTGTTTCCCAGGATGACTGTTAATATTGTGTCAGAAACATTCAAAGTAATGTTATACATTTTTGGTGGTAACACCTTTTCTCCTGGACCACCGCCTCCACCGCCACCTCCAGTTTGTGTTGTAGGTAAAGGACAAGAAATCACTTCAAAATTGTCGTATGCTTTTACTAAAGTCAAGTTACGTTCTAAACTAACCAAGAATATGTAATTGCCAGTTAAAGAAGGAGCTCGTAGAGTGGATGAAGTTATAGTTTCATTCTCAGTTATCAAGACGTCATAATCTTTTTTCTCATCGTAGATCGTACCGTTGATGTCTATGATCTGATAGGTCATGTTAACTCTAACTGCTCCAGGCGGTAAAATCTTTGTTATGTTCACTCTTGCATCGACGTTGTTGCCTTCACACACTTTCTTGTTCAATACAGTAACTTTCAGATGAAAATCAAAGTAAGAAACAGTTATGTTTAACCTAACATTCACACTCTGATCACCAGCGTAAGCGAAGATTGTTCCATTATCGTATACACCTTCCGGCGTTAATGGAGGAACAGTAATGTTCACGTTAGTAGAATTAATAAAATCTGGTGTTAAGTAAACGATACCGGGAGATAAAGAAACCCAATCTCCAGGTTCTCCTGTTGATTTGTTTAGAATCACATTCGTGCCATTACAAGCTTCACTTAACCACAGTTGAATAGCAGAAGGATAAAGTTTAGATTCGCCTGGCGAAATAGTATCAGTGATCACAGGTGGATATCTATACAGAGTTCCTATGCCTTTCTTTACCCTAAACTTGCAAGTTGAGTTCGTTGAATTTCCATTAAAATTGAAAATACTGAAAATCCTATACATGCCGGGCTCATCCGTATCTTTAATCGTGTAATTAGTGCTTCTGTACTCGACTCCACCTATAGATAGGTTGACATCCCAAGTTTCACGATGAATTTCTTGATTGTTTGTGTTGTTGATTAATGTCGAGAGATTGCCAGTGAGATTAAAACTCCTCACATTCTCCAGCTTGTTAATTATGTACACATTTTGTCCAAGACAATAGCTGTTTGTTTCAGGACATTCTACACCATCTATCAAAATAGAAAGTCGTGTATAGTAAGGAGGCGGTACTACTAACCTACCAACGATTATGGCATTAACAAAATTAATAAAAACATAGAAAAAAATGAAGAATAAGAAAATTTCTAGAAAAATCTTATTTTTTCTTCTTGTTAAACCAGTAGACAAGGCAAATCACTAGTATTACTAGAATTATTATCGCTAATATCGGCAATAAATGTATCGTTGGTTTTTGTTCTTCTTCTGTAGGAAGTTTCTGTTCGGCCTGTTTCTCCATAGAGGCAACAACATTTACAACGAAAGGTACGGGAGTTGTTTTCTTTATAGAAGATCCTCCACTCACTTCTGCATACGGTTCACAGATAACTGTCAGCCAACCTACATAGTTTTTTGTTGGCGCATCTGCTGGGACTGAAACCGTTCCGTATATTTTCTTTATCTCACCTGCGTTCACCACAACATTCGTTTGATCAAAATCCACTTTCAGAGGATCCACTCCACTCAACGACCACGCACAGGATTGTTTGTATGTATAGCCTACAGCTTGGATTTCAAAGTAGAACCTAGAGCTATCGCCATTTAACATTGTACTTTTTTCAAGGATTGGCTGAGTAACTCCTAAAACCTTTGTAATTTGGAATAAAAACATTACTAAGATCAAAAGACTTAAAACAACCTTAATTTTTTTCATATCACTCACAAAGCTCCGGTATAGGTGTATATTCAATTACATTATCATATGCTCCTGAAGGTAAAGGAGGCGGTGGGACAAAAATATGCCACCAAAGATCATACTTTGCTCTAGTTGAAGTACATAAAAAATCTTCACATCTAGCAAGTCCGTAAGATGGGAATGAAATTTGTACTGAAGGAGTCTCATTAATGTAACCCGCACCATTTGTCCTGTTAGTATCATCATCTATAGCATACGTAGTGTTACCATCCTTAGGAACTATTGGTATAACGTCTGTACCATAAGTGAAATTAGTTGCATTCCAGAGTAAAGTAGTAATGTTTGTATTTCCAACATTCTTAGTTGTGTTTATACCCATTCCATCATTCCATTGATCCAGTACAACTTCTCCCATGTAAATTAGAGCTCCAGAAGGATATGGATACCGCACATCGTTATTCATATTATCTTTCCACCATCTAACAGTAGTGTTTGATAATAAGCTAGCATCAAATACAGTAACATTAACATACCAGTTTCCACATCTTCTGAAGTATGGTAAGTCATAAGTAGCAGTATAATTGCAGTAAAGATTATTTTTAGCACCACCGTACTGAACATAAGGGGCTGGAACTGTTACAAAAGCTACATCATAATTCTCATCACAATAATTAGGCTCAATAGAAGTTTCATTCGCACAGATGTAGAAAGTTGCTGTACCATTACAATCTCCGTTGATATCGTAGACTGTTGCATTGAACCTAATTTGTCGATTAGAATTTGCTATCGTATCGACTGCAGGCTTATTGATTCCACCTGGTTCATCACAGGGGTTGGAATGTCCTGGAGCATCTTCCAAATAAACGTTAATGACTTGAGGGGAAATTCCTGGAACACTTAACCTTCCTATAAGTTCCAATTTTAGTAAACGTTTGAAACCATCAAAACCAGGTGTTAAAAATACTAATAACAAGATGACTAAAACAACACACAACAAAAAAATCCCAAACTTTAAATTCATCTGTGCACCATTAACTAAATCATATCATGAGGTTTTTTCATTTCACTCTTTTTGGAAAAATAGTAACCAATTATCGCCAGTATTAAAACGATGACTATTACAATCAACGGTACTGGAAATGCTTCGCGTTTTTCTTCTGGTATTTGATTGATCACTCTCTCTTCAGGTTTTTCAATTACATTCACTACAAAAGGAACCACAACATTTTGTTGAATAATTGAGCCACCTTGTGCCCCTTCAGGTTTACAACTTACAGTAAGCTGTCCATTATAAGTTGTTATAGGTGCATTATCTGGAACGTAAATACTCCCGTAAAAATTTTTCTGAACTTCTGGATCTAGCACAACTCCCTTTTCATCGAAGTTTATCACCAATGGTTCTAGACCACTAACAGAATAACTACAATCTTGTTTTACTGTCAAAGTCGCTGTTGAGATGTAGAAGTAAAATCTGGCTGTATCTCCTCTAAGCATTTTCAAATCAACAGGAATAGGCTGAGACACGCCTACAGATCTTGCTATTTGAATGCCCATCAACAGAGTTAACGATATTATCAAACCAAAATTAATGATATTTAATCTTTTCAAATCATCACCTTTATCCCTCACGGTCGTCATAATAAACATTTTGTTGAATAACATTCGAGTAGTAAGGGGTAGTACAAACCAGTGTCCCACTGGAAACGTTTATATGCCAGTATATAGTATAATTAGCCAAATTACCAGGAGTGAGGACAAGATTTTCATCCCTGTCACAAGTAAAAGTCCCACACCTGCGCATACCACCGGCAGGATAGAATGGTCCAGTTATAGTTGGATTAGCATTTATAAATGTATAATTATTATTATTCGGACCAACCATATTACTCTCATTGCCGATAGCAAAGTTGTTGTAAGGGCTATTAATAATATAGATGTATGGTGCGGCACCACCGCAACTAAAAGACGTTGTATTCCAAGTAAAATTAGCCCTTATGTTTCCCAAATTCCTCGTTGTGTTTGCTCCTCTTCCCACACTAAACGAATCAAAACTACTAATCGTACCTAAGTCTATGTTACTACCGGCCGGATATGGATAAGCTACTTGCACACCCTTGACATAAGTAGCATTTCTAACTATTGAATTAGCCTGATTTTGACCATTAATCGCAGTAACATTTATCCTCCAACTACCATATCTTCGGAAATATTCCATTCCGAATTTTCCAGTATAGTTACAATATACTCCACCAGTTCCAAACTTAGTTGGTGAACCTAGAACAACATCATAAATATCAATATTTTCATTACAAGCACTTTTACTGAATGTTTGATTACATACAGAAGCATGCACATTACCAGTAGGCCAAGTGTCACAATCTCCATTTTGCGCGTATATGGTTGCGTTAATAACGTAACTGTGATTCAAACTTAGGGTATCAATTGTCATCGAACAAGCACCCTCATTAACAGGATCACATCTCCATATCGTACCTTCAGTATAATTGATAAGATAGATATCTTGAACTACAGGTGGCTGCGACTGTATTCTCAAAATTCCAGTGGGTGGCCCCAATCTAGCGATGACATTCCAGAATGCAAAACTACCGGTAAAAGCATAAGAGACTAAGAATATTACACAAATTGCTATGACGAACAAAAAAAATATAGACTTGCTAGGCAATTCAATCCCTCGATACTTATTAATATATAGTAACTTTGATTTATAAATCTACTGTCATTATTTTCCAGGAAATACATTTTTACTTGTTTGGTTAAGTGTTTTCGTAGGTTTAAAACTTAATCCTTTTCTGAATTTAACAAATAATAGAATAACAACTAAGACTGAAACAAAAGTCAATAATGGTAAAAAATTTGTTCCTTCTCCAGCTTTTTCTGATTTTTCAACTTTGACATAGAATGGAAACGCAGTTACTTGCCCGACCAAAGAGACTCCAATAGACGGTATGTTAGGCTTACAATTGATTACAAGCTCTCCTTCATACGACTTTATAGGCGCGTTTGACGGAACTTCTAGAGTTCCGAATACATTCATTTTGTTTCCTGCTTCTACTAGAGCTTCCTTTTTTTCAAAACTAAACCTCAAAGGATTCAATCCGTTTAAAGAATAAGTGCAGAACTGGTCTTCTTTAGAAGTTAAAGCCTGTATCTGAAAACTGAATGGTAAGGATTCTCCTCTTTTAAGAGTAACGTTGGAGGGAAAGGGTTGAGCTATAGCTAGAGCATGAGCAGTTTGAACGTTAAGCAAAAATATCCAGAATAAAAATAGAAATTTTAAACTTAACTTCAAGCTTCCACCTTGTCTCTACTATATTGTTATTATAAATTGAGACTTTAAAATTTTCTCTCTTCTCCTAGTATTCTGGCATAATCAGAATGTAGCCTATAGTATTTTTGATTTTATTGGTTTTTTTCAGTTTCATTCATTTCGCGGCTCGGGAAGAAGGGTTGTATTGCAATTTGAACTCATGTTAGAGAAGAATGTAAATCGTAGTATTATAGAAATGAAGTAATACTAAGAAAGAAGGTTATCAGAAGGGATTAGATAGTATCTTTCATGTAAATTTTGGTGATGACCATTTCCCACAAGGCGTATTTCCTTGTTCATTACAACCAAAAACTTTGGCTATTCTTGCTATATCGATAATATCAACTTTACAATTGCGGTCAAGGTCTGCAGGAACGATGCATTTGCCCTTTATACAGTCTGGATCGTATTTACCAATTTCTAACGGACAATCTGGATCGCATTTGCCATTTTCATCGCGTTCACAGACACCATCTGAAGAAAGCATGCTAGCCGGTCTACAACAGATATAATCTCCTTTACATTGTTTATCACTGCTCTCCAGATTATTGGGATCAAAATCACAACCTCCAAATAATGTAACGTTACTCGGTGCAGGCTCTCCACAAACACCTCCAGAAGGACATGGACAAGCTACCTCTTTTCCGTTGGCAAGCCATACACCTTTAACTGCTGCTGCTGCTCCTCCTGCAGGTGGTGTAACAGTACACCATTGTTGTATCAAGGCTTGGTCATTACAAACTGCTCCACATACTTTTATCTCAGAACACTCTGAAAATTGAATCCATGTGCCACACTGATTTATTGCATCGGTACAATCATTCTTAGGAAGGTATGCTTCAGTATTAGCACTTTCACAAGTCGAGCAATGTTCAAGCCTAGCAGCTGCACTATCTGGAAAAATATGACAAGAACCTCCAGCTGAACGAACAGGAGGACCTACAGTTATCAATAGGAATGAAACGAAGAGAACAGCTAATACAGTTAAAATACAAAAACTCATCATGGCTTTCTTGTTCATACTATTAATTTAGTTAAGGTATTATAAAAAGTTTTATTAACTACTCTCCAATAGTATTTTAGTAAATATATTTTTCTGGAAGTAAGAAAACACCGGTAGACGGACTAATAAGATGAAGGAAGCACTTGGGTGTGGCGAAACTTGAAAAGAAACAAAATATATCAGTCCATTCTTTCTTGTTTTGTGTTGGCTGATGAGGGAATATAACATAATTACAATTTATCACAAACATAGGGAACAAAGAAGGTGGATTTCCCATAATCTCTTTGTACTTTTCTGTAGATACTTTGAACTTAATATCAGAAGGACAATTTAATTTATTAGGATTCCAATCAAAACTAACATTCACAGATGTCCCATTTCCAACACATATGTAGTATATAGGCGAAGTAATGTAATGGACATAAACATCTTTAAAACTTAAATACGTATCAAGAGCGAATTCTGACTGCATTAAATATATCTTTGGTGGCGCAAATACCATCACGTTCTTTTCCTTACACAATTCAGGGAATTCTTTATTTACAGTAAAAGCTGTTGGTTTATATACAAAGAAAAATGGAACTATGGAATGGTTTGGAATGGCGTAGAAAGCATAAGCAAACAAAAAACCTAAGATTAAAAGAGAATATTTTATCTTTTTCCTTTTTTTAAAAAACTTCTTTCCCAGAGTGTAGAAAAAAACAGGCCAGAAAATAAACCAGATGGGTTTGAATGCTGAATGCATAACAAGAATCGAGTAGAAGAAAAAAACAAAATCTGAAAAAAAAGTTGAAGAGTATTCTCTGTATATAGGTTTAACTCTTGTAGGTACTACGACGTTTGGTTTAAATAAGTATATGATTATCAACAAAAAGACTGATATCACAAGAAAGTATAATATTTTCTCTGAATTCGGCAATCTAATATTTATTTCGTGGTATTTTTTTGATTTAGAATTCATGTATAATAGAATTGATTTTGTGCATAAATTTTTAAATACAATTTGTTTGTTTATGTATAACATTAAGATTGTAGGTTTGTTTTTTAACCTCCTTTAGTATAGTTAAATATCCATGTTTCATCTATCCCTGGTCCATTATAAATTATTTGCCCTCCAAATCTGATAATCCTGTCGTTTGTAGATCCTATGTATACTAGTGAGTGGTCGTTTATTGCTGTTGGTATAGTACCAGCACTGTTCGTAATATTGGACCATAATTTACTTGTATAGTTAAATGCCCATGTTTGATTAATAATAGGTGCTGGTAAAGGTCTTAGTTGCCCACCATGCAGAATTGTCAGTTTACTCTCAGAATCATATGCCATGCTGTGTGAGTCCATAGTTGGTGGACTTCTTGGATTAGTTACATTATACCAACACGAATCTGTATAGTTAAAAATCCAAGTGTCATTAAAATAAGTAGTGCCCACTGTTCCACCAAATTTTATAATCCTATCATTATCAGAATCGTAAGTCATCCAATCTAAACTTCTGACTGGGGGTGTGCAGGAATTTTTAGTGATATTGTACCACTTATTTTCAGTATAGTTATATTCCCAAGTATCAGAAAAATAGGTACCGTTATAACCACCATGCAAAATTATTCTATCATGAGCTGACATATAGACCACGTTCGCCCAATCTCTGGGTGGTGGACTCACACTTGGTTTCCTGTTGTACCATCTCTCATCAGTGAAGTTGAACTCCCAAGTATCACCATAATAATTTGAAGAACCGTTATAACCACCGAAGAGAATAACCCTGCGGTTGATTGTATCATAATCCATCGAATTCCCTATCAGACCTCTCCATGGAGGAGAACCAGACTTTGTTACATTATACCACTTCAAATCTGTATAGTTGAATATCCAAGTATCGTTTCTGTAACTAGGATCATCACCACCAAACATTAACACTTTATCATAATCTGGAGCATAAGTCATCGCATGCCTTTTTCTTGCTGGAGGTCGATATGTTTTATCGTTTTGTGTCGCGTTGTACCAATTATTATCTGGCTGTCTTGGTTGTCCAGTGCTACAGTTACCATTATCACATTTCTTATTACTACCTTCACATCCGTACAAGTTAGCACCAAGAGATGTGGTCTGAGCTTGGCATGCTCCATTTACAAACTTATAGCAGATATTACATACTTCAGTGGCCTTGGATTTAGTAACATGTTCTATAGTGTTGTTATAACGTTGAGCCCTAAAACCAATCGGAACATTAGCTTTGTAGTAAAGGTATCCTGTTTCTGTGGGAGCTAAATAGGGATTGGATAAACTATAAACATGTGTCAGGTTCCTGAAATTTCCTGTTCCGCTCTCGTTGTAGCTTATGTTACCAACTCCTATCTTTGGAGATGGATAAGTTTCCCAGTCAAAATCTGTGCCGTTAACAGATATGTTAACATAAACGTTCCCTCTGTTCTCTATCTTTAAAGGAAAAGCATTGTCAGAAATAACATATTGTCCTGGCAAACCAGTAAAGTTTATCGTACTTACATTTAACGTGGCTGAGGGTAATTGACTGTAATTAAAATTATTAGAAGTAAAGTTACTCAATCCAACTGTTAAGTTCAAATATACGCTGACATTCCAAGCAGGAAGACAAACATCACAACCCCCAGGGGTTCTCCAGTATTCCATGATCCAATTTCCAAAACATTGTGTTCTTGAATTGACTATTTGGATAGTTCCCGAAAGATTGAAAGTTGGGTTTGTATAACTATCTAGTGGGCTGAAAACTCTTATCGCACATTTATCTAGACTGGTTGAGTTTGTTATGTTAACTGTAACATTCATGTTTACAGTACTGTTCTCTTGTGGATCGATTGTGGGACGACCTGGATCTGTAGGGGGTTTTATCTCTACTGAATCTATTATCAAGTACTCTTCTCTTACTTTTATCTCATGTTCTGAGTTCAAGTTAATGCTAAAGCTAGGTAATGTTCCAACAGAATCAGTCTTTAATACATAAGTTGACATGGCATTGTTGTAAACGACATACCAAGTGTTTGTTTTTAAGCCTGTCAGGTTATATCCTGCAGTTATTGAAGAAGCAGAATCGTTCCATTGCATTAGTGTTTGGATCCAAGAGGTTAATTTTCTTGTTATTGTTGCTTGAACAGAGACATTTGTTTTAAGCCAGATGTCGCCAGTATCATTTCGATAGTCGAACCAGGAGGTTACATCATTAAAGTATATTTTTCTTAAGGAAGTGAAGTTTGTTGCCGTGAAATTGTTTGTAGAACCAGCTGAACTAAGATAATAGTCGCCATTTGTGTTGTCTAATATAGAACCATTTTTTATGTCATTGTTGGAGCTAGAGTATATGTATAAACCGTACTGTGTGTTGCCCTTAACTGTGTTATTGGTTAGAATGTTGTTGTTTGAATTAGTGTCAAGACGAGTGCCGTTTGAGTTGCCGTTGACTATATTATTGGTTAGATTGTTATTGCTAGATGAATATAGAAAGAAACCGTTGGTATTGCTACTAACTGTGTTGTTGATTAGAGTGTTGTTGTTTGGTCCATTGTACAGATAAACGCCATTTTGAAAATTAGTTATTTTGCAATTCTTTACAGTATTGTTCTTAGTATTAGTTCCAGTCAAGTAAACTCCATAAGTACCTGCAATATTATTGCTATCTAAATTATAGCCTAAGCAATCTAAGGTAGAATTTATAACTCCAGAATTAAAGTTGACAGTATTCTTCCCCAATACTTTCTTGTTTCCTTCCAAGCAATAATACTTGTTGTTTTGATTAATCGTATAAGTCGCATCATTGCTAGGAATTGCATAATCACAATAACTTGGAAGAGTTGTAAAACTAAATTCAGAGACATTCCAGTTGTTGTTGCTATCGTTCGCAAAATATCTCCATTTTACAGTACAATATGCAGTGCTACTTATAACATATGTCTCGTTGCTCCAGTTTCCTGTTGTAGATAGTGAACGTTGAGTAATGTTTTGAAAACTGCCAGCACAGTTATCCAGAGAGAAAATATAGGAATCTAGTTGGAAATTGTCTGTCCATTTTAAGCTGAAGAGGGTGTTTTTACCCGCTATTGTGTTGTTGGTAGAATTACTAGACCATTTAGGCGGTTCCACATCTGCTTTATTGCTTAAAGGAAGATAATCTGTGTTGTTAGTTGTCGCAGTATACTTTACAATATAAAGATTATCGCAGAAACTGTCTCTGTTGGTATCGTTACAAGTATCAGAATAATCGTTGGCAGTGGAATTAGTCCAATAATTACCACCTATGTATGGTCCGTTGGAGTATATCCTTGTTCCTGTCTGAATAGAAGTGTTCCAATAGTTGTTTTTAATAGACGAAAAAAAGTAAACATTAAGGGTGTTGTTGAACAGATTGTTATAGATTAAATTTGCTGGGCTTCCTGTAGAGGTCATATTAATACCACTTAGTGAACTATCCTGGATTTTTGAATTTGTTATATTGTTGGAATATGAACTGGAAAGATAAAAACCATTTAGATTAGAAATAGCAGTTATGTTCGTGAAGGTAGTTGAATAAACAGAAGCTGTATATATTCCAGATCCAAATAGTATAGCCCAAGAATTAGAATTGGAAGTTATGTTTGTCAATCGATTATTATATACAGTAATAAGTTGTATCCCTGCACCAAGGTTTGCCAAATACGTATTACTTATATTTGTGTTATTATTTATCACCAAACGAATTCCATTGTTTTTAGTCCCAGTCCTAATCATTCTTACATTATCGATAACACTATTATTTGCATTGCAAAGGACTATTTCACTCACGTTGTTATTCCAATTTTGAATCTTAACTGAGTAATTGTAATAGGCTATAGGCTTATTATCAGTCCCATTAACATTATATAAAACCTGATTACAATCTTTACCACCATCAATACCAGAAATGTAAAAATCGAGGTAGATGTTGTCAGATAAACTTGAATTTGCTATTATATTATTTATGGTCCTGTAGAAATACACCCCACAGTAATTATTAAAGCTGGAATTTATGTTTGTAAAAATACTGGAATTCGTCAAGTAAACATACAATCCATAGACCCAATCAGTTAGAGTACAATTCTTAACCGTTATGTTTGTGAGTTGTGGATAAGGGGAGAGACGTCCTGAAATATAAATTCCATAACTCTGACTAGGATAAGTTAGACCGACTCCGTCTATTGTATAACCTTGACAATCTAGGATTACGTTGCTTGCTGATATGTTCATACAGTATGATGGTGGATTTCTGTCTGGAAGATTTTGAGTCAAATAGTAAGTTCCTGGTGTTGTAAAAGTATAACAATCACTTACTGGGGTATCTGCTTTTGCTTCTTTAACTAGAAGAATAAAAATGCTAAAGAAAATTAAAGCAAAAACCAGTAAAACTCTTTCTCCCATATTTCTCTATTTTCAATTTGAATTTTGGTTTAATTAAATTTCACTGAAGGAGAAGTCATAAATCTATCCAGTCTCACAAGTACAATCCGGTCGACAAGGTATTCCACCACAATCACTTTCATCATCGCATTGTACTCCACAGTATTGGATTGATAGAGTACAATTTCCAAAGTTCCAATCTCCGTAGGAACACTTGTTATCACTCCCACAAATCCCATTTCTGTATAAGAACATATTCCCCTCACATTTTGTTTGTTCCGGACAATCTTCGTTATTATTACAATCAATCATGCTTTTCTCTAAAAAAATAGTTGTTGATGTTATTGTTGTATTGGGTATTATCTCCAATGATGTAGTTGTTTCATTCAGTGTTTCATTGGTTGTTTCTTCAGGTATTATCTGCAAACGAGAAAGTATTGATTTCCCTTTCATGCTATTTATGTAGTAACTTGTAATAGCAATGATGAGGAGTATTATAGCTAAAAAAAATATAGTGATTCTGGGTGAACTTGCCTTTCTTCTTTTTATTCGAGACATGTTCATTTTTCCTCGTCTTCTGTACCTATCCAGTCTCACAAGTACAATCTGATCGACATCCAATATCACATAAACTAGAATCAGGATGAGAATCACATTCCCATTGGCAATTATTATTACATTTATATGTGCCGGTGCAACATCGTCCTTTAGAGCATGAGTCTCCAGTTGATCCTGGCTCACATCCTGTTTCTCCTAGACATTGTCCCCATTGACAATTGCTTCCACATGTTTGGGTTCCACTACTACATCTACCGCATGCTTCTGTTGACCATGGATGACATCCCTCTCCTTCACATGCCCCCCATTGACAATTGCTTCCACAAGTTTGGGTTCCACAGTCTCCGCATGCCTGTGTCGATCCTGGTGGACATCCTTCTCCTGCACAGATTCCGTTCGAGCACGTTCCACATTTTCCACAGTAACCTTCTTTTTTACCACAATCGCTCGTCAGGACATAGCCAGAGGGAGCGAACACTTCTTTAGCTGCAAAATACTTTTCTGCCTTATCGTCGCAGTATCCCTTGCCGTCGCAAGCAACATAACGCAGATAACCAGAGCAGTCTCCTTCCTTACATTTGTAAACTACTCCACAATTATAAGTTGAGTTTGCTTTGACCTCTCCTCCGTTCACGCATGTTGTATTGCTGGATACTGGCTCGTAATAATCTGTTTTACTCTCATCGCATCCTCCTGTGACTTTGTTGCATGTGTAACTGATGTTGAAGCCCTTTTTATTACAGATGTCTCTACAGCCAGTGAAATCTATCCTCCAGGCTGGACATCCTAGTTCTGTGCAGTTGGCGCATCTATCTTGGTAGCAACCCCATCCAAAACCGAAGATTTGAGAACAATTAACCTTTTCTTCTACACAAGAACCGCCAGAAGCATAGTATTCTATAAGATAACATGGCTGGGTAAAGTCTTTTCCATATTCTTTAGCCACCTTAGCAATGTCTAAGATGTTTATGACATCGTTTCCATCTAGGTCAGCTTTTGAGTTCCAGTTCGGATGCCCTGGATAAGAGCCATAAGCTTTAGCGACTATTGCAATATCCAAGATGTTGATTGTTCCGTCGCCGTTTATATCGGCTTTTCCGATCCTGGTTTTATCTTCAGAAGACAAACATGCCTCGGTGCATTTATCCCATACTGGATAATCTGATGTGCATTCTCCGTTAGCACAGCCTGTATATTTTATACAAGAACCTTTTACCTTGAGGTCATTATTGATTGTGCTAGAAAAATAACGAGCTTCAGGAGGAGGAGAGTTATCGCTGTCCTTAGCATCAGTCGGGCATTCTTTTTCTACCGAGTATTTGCAGAATCCATAAGCTCCCTTGCATGTATAAGTACCGCCTGAATCTTTTTTTAACAGAGTTTTCTTATCAGTATGACAGCACTTATCAAGACAGTCACACCATAAAGTTAGAGGGAGATAGTCTACGTTATTTTCATCAAGTTTATAAGGTTCGTTGCAGATACAATCTTTCTCATCAGAACATTTATCAGAAAACTCCGTATGAGAAGGATTCGTCCAGTAATTACCACCTATGTATTTTCCTTTTCCGAGTATATTTTCGCCTTCTTGCTTAGTAGTGTTCCAGTAATTCTTAACCCATCCAGGTGCCGTACCATAAATATCAACATTTTTTGTATTGTTGAATAAGTTATTGTAGATTATGTTGTCTCTGGAAGTGTAGTAAGTTGCTCCACCAGGAAGGTCGATACCAGCATTATTAGAATTTTCAATTCTATTCGAGACTATTTCATTTCTCTCGCCTGTAAGTTTTATGCCTATATGATTTGAGTCGATTTCATTTCTTTTTATTGTATTTTGTTCATTTATGACTCCACAAATATAAATACCATATTCCCGATTCGAATAGATTGTGTTGTTTTCTATCGTGTTATAAGTACTACCCAATGCTGTACCATAGCCGAGCTGACCTGTATGTGTAACTTTTACACCACATTGATTCGAATAGATTGTGTTGTTTTCTATCGTGTTATAAGAGCTTGCTTCAACTAGTATACCTTCCCTCTCGCATGATGAGATTGTGTTATTCTCTATTGTATTATGAGAGCCACTTATAACATTTATTCCATAGCACCAATTATTCACGCTACAATTCTTTATCTTTGCTCTATTAACACTTTCTAAAATAATCCCATATGACGCATATGTAGTGGTTGGTTCTGTTCGTATCCATCTTGTTCCGTTAATCGTTTTACCTTGACAATCTAGAATCACGTCATTTGCTTTTATATTTATACAAATATAGCGAGGCCCATCGTAGTCTAATATGTCATTGTTCAAATAATAAACACCTGGTTCAACAATATCGGTACACCCATAAATCGGCAAAGAACGACGACAATCTGGATCGTCAAGAATCTTTTGCATCCCTTTGTCAGGACAACTATCGTGTTTTTCACAGGGTTGACAAGAACCTATGTTATTACATTCACCGTGGGCGCAATCGTCAGCCCAACCATCGCTATCCAAATCTGCACAGAACGCATACCCTCCGCTCATCGCACAAGCGTATCCTACACAACCAATATCATTTCTACAGCAAGTTCCACGTCCCTTTGCCTCTTTGAGACTGGGATAATGAGGAGCATTCTCACAATATCCAGCATATACTAAGGGAAGCAATAAAAGGAACAAAAGGATCGAAATTAACACTAACACTCTTTTACTTAACATTCTCATCATAAGACTGAAGAACAAAAACTTCTTCATGATTAATTATTCCTTTTTTTAGCTTTTATTATTATTCATATGATGTAAGCACATTAAAATCGAGTTTTTAGACATGATCTTGCCGAATTGGAAAAGTGAAACTTTAAATATCCTAACCAATATATCATTGACATGCCAAGAGAATTTAACGTAATAATAGAAGAGGGAGAGGATGGTTACTTAGTCTCAGAAGTAGTTGAATTACCAGGTTGTCATACCCAAGCTAAAACTTTGGATGAGCTTATGAAGAGAACTAGAGAAGCTATATCCTTATATCTAAAGTGCGAAAAAGAGATAGCCAGAGAGAAATTCTTAGGCATACAAAGGCTTGCAGTATGATTAAATGCCTAAATTACCCATTCTTACTGGTAGAGAATTGATTAAAATTTTGGGAAAAATGGGATTTGAAATAATAAGGCAAGAAGGAAGTCATGTATTTTTACGAAATCCTGATGGAAGGACCGCTATTGTGCCGGTTCATGCTGTGAGGAAATAGACAGAGGTCTTTTAAATAAAATCATTAAGAAAGACCTGAAAATTAGCAAAGAAGAGTTTATAAGATACCTATAGGCTTTATTCACAGGAATTATGTCTTCATCCTACTATTTCGCGTTAAATCGATTCAATTTCTCAGGTATAGTGTTAATACAAACTCCAGATGCCCATTCTAATTTAGTATACCTTATCAAATGATACTCAGCGTTCGGTTGAACTGACTTAGTTTTAACTATCTTTTCATGTTCATCACTTGATATAGAAAAAACTCAACAGAAACAACCCTATCATCAATAACAAAAACTTCTTCATGATTAATTATTCTTCTTGCTGACTTTTATTTTTATTTTCTAGAAGGACTATTCAGATACTTCTTTTTATTCGAGACATGTTCATTTTTCCTCGTCTTCTGTACCTATCCAGTCTCACAAGTACAATCTGATCGACATCCAATATCACAATCATCATCACTATCGCATTGTGCTCCACAGACCTGAGAGCAGGTAGAAGTACAAGAGCCTCCGGAACAAGTGTATGATCCACAATCTACACAACTTCCTACGGATGATACACAAGCCCCTTTGGAGCAAGAATAATCCACATTTTGATAACCACAGTTGTTGTTACAACATTGAGATGTATCTCGGTTGTTACAATTTTCTACTGTTGTCGTTGAAGATGAACACTTGCATGAGCCAGTGCAGTATGGTGTTACATGCACTACTGTATCGCCATCACAAGTATTATATTCATTACCACAATCATCATCACTATCACATTCTGCCCCACAAGAGCCTTTCACACAAGTAGAAGTGCATTCGTCATCAGAACAAATGTGGGGAGAACAGTCAGTCACGTCTTTCCATTTATTCAAGTCATACTCACATTTTCCTTCCCCATCGCATGCGAACAACTTCTTTCCTACTGTACACTTATCCTTACAACTAGGCTTCGAATAGCAGCTTCCCTCTACTGATTCACAATTAGCATCGAAGACTTTGCCTTCAGATGCGTTTATCTGTTCTACCTCAAAGTATTTCTCTGCATTCTCATCGCAATTCCCATTCCCATCGCACTCAGGATAACGCCAGTAGCCATAGCATGAATTTGCAGAACAGTCAGGAACTCTGAAATAGCTGCCATAGCTGCCTTTACAGTTATAATCATAGGTGGCATTGACTTCTTTTCCCGCTTTACACGTTGTATTGAACGATACAGGGACTACGCATCTTTCATCGTAGACTTCACTGGAATCACATCTTCCTGTGGTAGGATTGCATTCATAATGGTTATAATACCCTGTTTTAGTACACTTGTCTTTACATCCTGTGAAGATGCATTCTGTATCCTCTGGGCATCCCAGCTCTGTGCAGTTGGCGCATCTATCTTGGTAGCAACCCCATCCAAAACCGAAGATTTGAGAACAATTGATGTTTTCTTCTTTTTTACAAACTTCACCAGAAGCATAGTATTCTGTTAGATTAACTTCATAGCATGTTTTATCGATAGTTTTTCCATAGTCTTTGGCTACTATTGCTATATCAAGGATGTTGATTATATTATCATTATTTACATTAGCGCTTGGGTTCCATTTAGGATCTCCTGGCTTTGTTCCGTATGCTTTGGCGACTATAGCAATATCAAGGATGTTGATTTTTCCGTCGCCGTTGATGTCGACTTTTTGAATATCATTTATTTTATTAAAAGGTACACAGTTCTCTTTACAACGATCTTCAAATTCCTCTATTACTTTCCCTCGTCCACATTCCCCATCGCTGCATGAAGGTTCATAGACAGTACACTTACCTTTTACCTTGAGGTCTCCACGCTTATCTGGTGTTATCCCCGTAGCGAAATCTTTATCAGTATCCTCAGCAACATTCTTGCATTCTTCTCTTTTGAAGTATCTACATCCTTCCCATTCCGGTTTATCAGCAGGTGTATCACTGCATGAATAAGGACCTGGACCTTTTTGAAAGAGTTTATAATGCTTTTCTCCATCATTGTAACAGCACGCGTCACGACAGATTGTCCAACAAGGAAATAGAGGGAGCTCGTCTTTATTGTTTTCACTTATGACGTAAGGTTTATCACAAAAACAATCTTTGTCTTCATCAAAAAATCCTTCTTCAGGAGTATCGTAGTCTGACCAATGATTTCCTCCTATCAATCCTGGTCCATAGACCCTCTTTCCCTCTTGTTCAGTAGTGTTCCAGTAATTTTCTTTTTTGTAAAAACTATAAAGATCTAAATTTTTTGTGTTATTGAAAAAATTGTTGAAAATTTTATTACCTGAAGTGTGCCAAAGAAGTTGAATACCAGCATTACTTGAGCCTTCTATCCAATTATCCCTTATTAAATTCCCATTCCCAGAAAGTCCTATACCAAACCCATTGGAAACAATCTTGTTTCCTATAACTTCGCTCGAGCTAGAATAACTAGTAATCCAGATACCAATCCAATTGGATTTGATTTCATTATCGATTACCTTGTTTTCTTTGCCTTCGTATACGTCGACTCCATAGGAGTTCGATTCAATCTTGTTACCTTTTACTGTATTATAATCGCTATAAGACGAAATAGAGATACCATCTCCATTCGAGAAAATCGTGTTGTTTAAAGCGTAATTATTACTTGACGAAGATCTAAACCATATCCCATTCGACCAGTCGCTGATTATACAATTTTTTATAGTTATTTTTGTTCCTCCGTGTACAGCGATTCCAGGAGTACCTGCACTATCAATTCCGTCTATCGTATGGTTATTACAATCTAGGGTCACGTCTAGCCCCCCTCTAATCTGCATACAATCACAGTATGTAGCACCACGATCATCCCAACAATACGGAGCTACAGCATCTTTGATATCCTCCGTCAGAGTATAAACGGTATTCGACATCAAAATAGAGCAACTACTTATTTTTTTATAATCAGCACTCAATACATTATTAAAACTCAACAAGAATATTCCTATCATCAACAACAAAAACTTCTTCATGATTAATTATTAGTTAAATTGTCTTATATTTTTATTTTCTGGAAGGACTATTCAGATACTTCTTTTCTTCTTTTTATTCGAGACATGTTCATTTTTCTTCGTCTTCTGTACCTATCCAGTCTCACAAGTACAATCTGATCGACATCCAATATCACATAAACTAGAATCAGGATGAGCATCACAATCCCATTGACAATCAGATCCACATTTTAGAGTTCCTGGACAACAATATCCTCCACTACAAGATCCTCCTGTATCTCCTGGTTTACACCCTCCTTCTACACAACTTCCCCATTGACAAGTCTGTGAACATGTTTGTGTGCCTAGATTACAGTTTCCACATTTTTGTGTTGATCCAGGTGAACAGCCTGATTCTCCTTCACAAAAACCCCATTTACAATCACTTCCACATGCTTGTGTTCCACTATTACATCTACCGCATGATTGACTAGCTGGTGGTACGCATCTTGCATTACACTTAGAAGAACATTGCTTAGTACAGCTGCCATCAGAACAAGTGTACGGGTTACAGGAAATTGGATCGTTTTTTCTCAAGAAAGAATCACATTCATTTGTTCGACCATTACAAGCATAGAATACCTCATTTTTACTGCAATCATCATTGCATTTCCACTCACTGCGACAGCTTCCTGGAACCGATTCACAATTAGTGTTATAGACTTTACCTTCAGATGCGTTTATCTGTTCTACCTCAAAGTATTTCTCTGCATTCTCATCGCAATTCCCATGTCCATCACATGCAGGATAATGCCACTCACCTGAACATGAATTTGCTGAACAAAAAGGAACACGAACATTCTGACCTGCACAATTATACTCATAGCTGGCATCAACTTCGCTGACTTGCTCTCCATCCTTACAAACTTTATTGGGTTGTACATTGACATCACACTCATCTGTTAAATCTCTGTATTTACAATACTGATCAGTATCGCAGTACCATTCACGAACATAGCCAGCTGCTACACATTTATCTTTGCAATGAGTAATGATACATTCTTCTCCCTGTTGAAGTGGTGACCCATCCTCAGTCCTATAACCATCGTTATTTATAAAAGCATAACAATCCTCATTATTTTGACAGCCAATACATGCTCCATTTTTACAGGACCATTCAGCTCCATTCAAACGACCTTGCTTGAATGTTTGAGAACAATTAATCTCTTGCGTGTCGCAAGAACCATCAGTATTATAGTATTCTATGAGAAGACCTGGCTCTTCAATAACTATCTTGCCGTAGTCTCTAGCTACTTTAGCGATATCGATAATGTCGACTTTTTCGTTGCCATCGATGTCAGCTACCGGATTCCAGTTTGTGTTTTCTGGCTTAGTTCCGAAGGCTTTTGCTACTATGGCTATATCAAGGATGTTGATTTTTCCGTCTTTGTTTATATCAGGCAAAAGCTCAGTACAATAGTCATTTTTTAGAGGGTCTTGCGTGCATTCTCCGTTAGCACAGCCTGTATAATCGATGCAATAACCTTTTACCTTGAGGTTTCTTTGCTCAAGAAAAGGAAGGATAAGATCGGCATCGCTTTTTTCAGCATCAGTCCTGCATTTTTCCATTTTGAAATATCTACAACCTCCATAGTCTTCGTAAGGGCCTGGACCCCTATCGGAAAAGGCGAATTGGCTTCCCTCTTTATCGGTATAACAATACTTATCCTGGCATAATCTCCAGCAAGGATTTAAGGGGAGATAATCTATGTTGTTTTCGTCTATGACATAAGGCTCTTCACAGAAACAATCTTTTTCAGTGCAAGTATCCGAATGACCATTTCCAGTAGGGTTTGTCCAGTAATTTCCCCCGATGTATTTTCCTGGTTCATAAGCTCTTGCCCCATAAATTCTGCCTCCGAATTGTTTAGTAGTATTCCAGTAGTTTGATCCATCTACTTCTGCATTTTTGGAGTTGTTGAATAGGTTGTTGTAGATGTTGTTGCTAGAACTACGAATGTAAATACCACTATCTTTACTTGAGCTGATCACGTTCTCTATGATATCATTTTTTTTACTCCCAATAACCCAACCATAATAACTATCTATATAGTAACCCAGGTAGATGCCCATTCCGTTGGATTCGAGATGGTTTCCTTTTATCGTACTACCATCAGCCCCCTCCATGTAAATTCCGCTACCTGTGTTCGAGTTGATCGTGTTACCAGTTATCATATCAGCGTCTTGATAATCCCATGCTCCATGAATGAAAATACCATTATTCCCACTCGAGCTGATTATGTTATCTGTTATTTTAACAGAGGTAGTTGAATCGATGTGAATTCCGTCACCTATACTCGAGCTGATTATGTTGTTTGAAATTCGATTATTATAACCGTACGTAAAGGAAATACCAACATCATTGGATTCGAGTCGGTTTCCTTCTATTGTAATTCTTCCACTCGAACCTCCCCAAGAGCGAAAGCCAATACCATTAGATTCGAGTCGGTTTCCTTCTATTGTAATAACAGCATTATTATTATTGTAAATACCTACATCGAAGCCAGATATGTTACAATTCTTTATAGTTACATTGTATGAATAGTCAGCAATAGAAATCCCGTAACTATCCGATTTTCTAGCTCCTGTTATATTATGACCTTGACAGTCTAGAGTTATGTCCCAACTCTGGATAATTAAACAAGTGGACCAGGTAGATTTAAGATCATTCTTTAAAACATAAGTGGTTTCCCTCTCTTTCAAAACTCCGCAATCAGAAACGTCAGCACTTACTACAATATTAAAACTCAACAAGAATATCCCTATCATCAACAACAAAAACTTCTTCATGATTAATTATTATCTTTTGGACTTTTATTTTTATTTTTCAAAATTAAACCCATTATACTATTCTTCCTATTTCAACTCCTTCAGAAACAGTCTTTCCATAACTTCTTGCAACCCTGGCTATGTCTATGATGTCGATGTTGCCACTGCCGTCAATATCAGCTGCAGGATTCCATCTTGAATGTCCTGGATAAGACCCGTAAGCTTTAGCGACTGTAGCTATGTCTAGAATGTCTATCCTTCCATCGTTGTTTATATCTCCAACTGGTTTACTACAATTCAAGGATAATTCATATCCTTCATTGCAAGGAGGATTTTTACAAGAAACAGTGAAAGCATATGTCTTTCCACCTTTTAAATTGACCAATCTCAAAGTCTCTTTTCCATCGGAGAGTACAGATTCATATTTGTGTTTGCCTGTGTCCATGCTTATGTTGTAAGAGGGAGATACGGTTAGAGTTACGTTTGAAGTAATCAATATCGTGAATGTATAAGTCTTGCTGTCTGTTTTTTCTCCTGGAATAACATCACCGCATTTAAGGCGAGAAGCTCCTATCGTTATACAATCCACGTTTATGTCAAAACTTCCGCCTCCAGTGCCGTGTGCTAGAACGTAGTAAGGGGTATTTAGATCATTTACACTTATAGTGACCTCATTGCTGTGCGGGTCACTCGTAGTAGGACAATAAAAAGAACCTCCAGAATCAACTGCATATAATTGATAATTATCTGCAGGATATATATCTATTGTTGCGGTTGATTGTTCACTGCATGTAAACCAATACCATTCTTTATCAGATTGAGCTGTTTTGTAATTATTTCCTCCGTTTAAATGACATTCACTGTAATCGTTTGTACATTTTTCACATGGGTCACAATCGACACTTCCTGTTACAGGACTACTTAAACAAGAAGTACCTGAATCATCGTAAACTTTAACCTCTAAACCTTTCGGTCCAGGCGAAGTTAAACTTTTGTTATTTAAATAAGGAGAAGGTGAAGGAGGAGTGACTTTTATGTTATTTGGATCATCATCTACATATCCATAGGCACCATCTATAAGTCCATAGGCATAAGCTCCTCCGCTCCACTCGAATTTCATCGTTGCGTTCCAATTTCCATCGGCTTGTCCTGGTTTGCTGTATGAACAGTTTTTTAAATTTGAAATTATCTCGGCTGTACATGGGATTGTTGTGGATGTGGTTGTACTCGTAGTAGTAGAGGTTGTTGTGGTAACAGTTTCACAAGTACAGTCAGCTTTACATGTACCTCCGCCTGGGCAATCAGCATCTTGATCGCATGGAGCAGCTGGAGCAGTACAAGTTCTAACACCATTATCAGATGGTATTTTAGGCCAATTATCTGTTGAATCAGCATCTGCACATGCATGTGTAAATGTGTAAGAGCCTTCTGTACATTTATCTAAATTCTCATCACACACGCTCGTAAACTCTGGTGCATAATCAAATGTGTAAGGATTATTATCTGGATTATTATCGCATTTGGTTATTTCTGGTTTGTTAAAATCTGAGCAATCATAGTCTTTCCAAAAAACACAGCTTCCTTTTCCATCGCAATGATCAACAGTGCAGAATTTTTCATCAGCTTCACAAGGAGTGCTCAATGGTTGGAATTGATCAGCAGGACATGCTGCTGAGGAACCAGTGCATTTCTCAGCTATGTCACATAGTCCAGTTGAAGCTCTACATACATAAGTGTTTGGTCTAAAAACATTTGCAGGACAATCATTGTTTGTACCATCACATACCTCAGCTAAATCACAATCACCAGCTGAAGCTCTACACTGTGCAGTTGATTTAGCATCTGTAGGACATGCTGCTGCAGAGCCAGTACATTTGTCAGCAAGGTCACAATCACCAGTTGAAGCTCTACATACATAAGTGTTTGGTCTGAAAGCACAAGCACCAGCTCCATTGCAGAAATCACTGGTGCAATCTCCTGCTGAACATTGATCTTTTAAGTCTTCACTAGTACTTTGATAACCACATGTATCTAATACAGTACATTTTTGACAGAATCCACAATCTCCATTTTGTGTCCCATCATAATTTCTAGCACCTTGATCACTACATTTACAACAAGTTCCACAATCATTTCCATTTGTAGAACAGTGTGTTGTATCACTATCAAGGATTGAATTGCATACATTAGTTCCTGCACAATTACCAGAACCACATGCTGTTCCTAAATCTCTACCAAAACAATCAGGATCACCACAATCTATATGTCCATCTCCATCATCATCGATATCATTGTTACAATTTTCTGCAGGTTTATATTTCCAAGTTCCAGCATCGCAGTATATTGTTGAATAATCCGGGTTTGTTGCACCATTTGCATAGCATGACCCTTTGTAAACACACTTATTATTTGCATTACAGCATGCATTATTATCACTTGCAGCAGCGCAAATGTCTTCTGTTACGCTTGACTTAGAACATGTTCTCTTATACTCAGTACTATCATCACCGCAACATGTAGTAGCGGCAATTTCTCCACCTATGTTCCAACCACCAGAATAACATTCAGTACAAACTGTTGAGGAAACATCTGGGTCTGCGCAATTTCCCCCAGAAGCATCACACATATTCTGACTAGTGCATTCGTCTGCAGCACATTTGTTTCTGTTCGCACAGTTTGCATTCGCATCACACCAAGTACAATCATCCACGCATAGATGTCCATCGTTAACAGATATCTGTGCATCACAGCTTGCATAATTTCCATGATCTACACATGCATGACATGCAGAACAAGGATCAGGACTTACAGCAGAACATCCTTCTTGTCTTCCTTGACAATAATCACAATCTCCGCTACATGAAACATCATCTAATCCCCAAACATCATGAGCTGTACATTTATAACAATCTTTTCCAGTCTCAAGTTGTCCTGTAGAATAACAAGTTCCATCAGCATCAGGATCACAACATCCAGTGCATTTTCCAGAATCATCAGTTGCACTTCCTATACAAGTATCTATAGCACTACATTTTTGACAAGCGTTACAATCACTATCTTGTGTTTCATCATAATTTTTATTATCGTTCGAGCCACATTTACAACAAGTTCCACAATCTTGGTTTTGGCAGACGTTTCCTGTTATATCTTGATCGTCTGCCCAACCACCAGTACAGTAGCCAGAACTACAAGACTTCCTGTGTTTGCGTGAATCACATGTTGATGGATCATTACAATAATCGGTAAATGCGCCACAACCTTTATCTTGGTTAGTAGCAGAATATCCCCAATTACCTGAAGCTATGCAACTTGGTCCAGAACGACATTCTGTATAGAAATTAGAATTATCAATTGCATTATCTTTGTCACATACACCTGAACAACACTTTCCTGGACTTCCTGAACAAGTTGTTCCGTCTAGTAAATTACTATTTTGACAATAGGAATTTTCTGTTCCAGGGTTTATACACTTATCCTGTGTACATTCATTCCCGTCATCACAATCAGGATGATCATTGTTACATTTACCAATAGTCACAGTCGTTGATTTACTATCACATCTTATCGTATCACTTGGATGTGTTCCAAAGATTCTACAATTCAGAGAACATGTACCAGGATCCCTATCATTGTCACACCAGTCTCTATCAGGATATAAACTTTGACAATCAAAATCTCCAGTCCAATCCCAGTCTCTGAAGTATACTTGGAAGAAACCATTTTTTTTCGCATTCAAAATTATTTTCACGTTGCTTCCACTATTCGCATTACATTCCACTAGTTGATAGCAACCTGAAGTTCCACATGTACAACTGTTACCATTGATATCATCACATTCTGATATCTCTGATCCAGGAATACACCCACTTATCGAAATATAATATGCAAAGGAAGAATCCCAGTGAAAATGAACTCCACCCGATTTTCCTTTATCATGAACATAATTCTGATTACACTGAAAGTTCTGATTCAATAAAGGCTTAAGATCACAGCCATACGATGACATGTGTGGAGCCCTTTCCTGAGTATAAATTCCTGAATTGTCTATCCTTGGTGGTGGGCCTGCTTTATCATCTCCAACAGAAACCAATTGGTCAGTCCACCATGCACCTGTTTGTTTCTTAACATGTACCCAAAAACCAAGATGTCCTCCCTCAGGCATACTCGAATAATCCAAAACTTGATGACTGACTTCAACAGTCTTACTCTCGCCAAGATTCAAGTCAAAAGTTGATGATGCTTCACTTCTTTCTGTGTCTCTATTCAATGGATTGGCATCAGAAGCATTCCAGTATTCAACACCTACCATTAGGTTTGAAAGAAGTTGATTTCCCGTGTTTTTAACTGTAGTTATTACTCTTATATTTCCATTGCAATCAAAGGTTGGACAGGTACTATCGATCCACGTTGGACATTGTCCTCCACTACACTGTTTAGAACAGCACTCTATAGAATTACAAATTTCAACATTAGTTATATCAACATCATAGATAGTAGAACCACAACAAACTTTCCACTGATATTGAGGGTCAGTCGTTGCACAGCTAGCCATGTGTGCATTATCTGCATGATCCTTGTTCAATGAAGCGAGACATGCCTCACCAGCAGCATCGCAAGAGGTTTTATAAGTGCATGTAATAGAACCAGTAGAAGGAACAAGACAAACATGGTAAAGACCATCATTATAAATATACTGTGCAGCATGAGAATTAGATGTACTATAGAGCGAAAGAACTGCTCCATCGTTAGAACTACAAACAGTCGTTGTCAAGCTACTTGTTAAACTTCTTCCTGGTTCTTTACAACAAACTTTCCAAGGACCATAACTACAATCACCTACGTGCGAATTAGTCTCTTGATTAAGAGAAAAAACACATGTTTCATCGCTCAAACAGTTTACATTCCTCAACTGACATTCTAGCGAAAAGACGGTTGCTAAGTTTAACGAAAAAATAATTAAGATTATAAAAAAAGTTAAATTGATTTTTTTATTCAATTTTCTCCCTCAATATCCATAACTTAAAAAACTATAGTCAGTAAATATTACTTAAAGTAAGCTGTTATTACAACATTTGGAGTTACTTCCTGATTATTTGCCTTGTCACCTCTGGATTCAATTTTTATAGATTTTATTGTTGTTGGTAGTATAAATGTTGTATAGTGTGTATAGTAATAGTTTGGACCACCTATTGGCCCTGTATAACCACCTGAAGCAATAAAGAAATTCATGTTCCCAACTTTTGTGCCAGTACAATCTGAGTTTGTCCAAAAACTGGCATCTCCATTATCTGAATAAAAGTCTGGTCTAATCATTATACCCATTGCACTATAACTTGTATCTGGTGAAATTTGTAAACACTCACCTACATTATCCCAACCACTTGAACTCCACGTATCAAAAGTTGATTTAGAGTTAACTATATTTGTTTTTCCACCAACATTCAAATTATCAGTAATCTCTGTATCACCAGCAACTTTGAGTTTTTTTGTTCCCGGATCTGTCGTCCCTATGCCGACGTTGCCAGCAATTATTGCTCCTCCTGAAGGCGAACCAGTCCCACTATAGCCAACTGTTAATCCACCATTACTTCCTAAAAGTCCAGTGTCAGTCCAAACATTTTTGGAATTATAAGTTCTAATCCAACTTGTATCGCTCATATACCAGCCACCGCCATAGGATTCGCTATACCACCCTGCACTACCACTTGTCCTAAGCCATCCGCCATTCGCATAAATGTCGCCTATAACATGCAATTTATACGCCGGACTTGTCGTCCCGATGCCTACATTTCCTTTGACATAAAGATTACCAGCATCGCTTAAAGTGAGTAAATTATTTGGAGTACTACTTGCATCCGTAAAATAGAATGATGAACCCGATGCCCCCAAGGAGAAATAAATAGTTCCTTTTAATAAAGATAGACCAGTTGGACCTCCTATCAATATTCTTTGTTTGTTTGCACTGTCGAGAAAAAATAAACCAGTAGGGCTTCCTAAAATGGATCCACCACTCGAAAAGTATAGACGTCCTGGAAATTTATATGAATCAGTAGAAGTACCTCTAAAGTCCCCAGGGCTCACCTCTGAAGCTGGATGATATTGATCCGCGAAAGCATTTCCCATGAAGATTAAACATCCCATAGCAATAGCAAATAAAATCTCAATTCTTTTCATCACCAGCACCTCCAAACTTTATTTATAATTTGTTAAAAACAGTATTTAATAATATCGTTAAACTCGAGATTTATTTTTACATTATTTATAACACTTTTTCCATCTACAACCTAAAAATTGATTAGCTCATGAAATAAATATAAATTATGAAACATTATTTATCAAATCTGATTCTTTTCATTTCATTAATTCTAACATTTTCTATTTTCACTAAAATTTCTTTAGGGTTGACATCAGCAACAAACCCCTTCTCTATACAACCTGTAGGAGTAACTCCAATTAACATTAACAAAGAATTTCATGTTAGCCAAGATTATAAACAGATTAAGCTTCCTGACAATTTAGTTTCATTGGAAATATCTGGCAGTGTTACTTTAGACAATAAAGATAGTTTTGCGAGAGTCATTCTGAAAGATAAAAATGATAATGAATATTTGATTTATGAAGCAAGCTATCCATTAACTCAGGAAAACACTCTCATTCAATTTACTGATGTATGTGAGGAAACATGCATTCTAAATCATGTTGATTATGATTCGTTGAGGATTGAATTATTTAATGCAAAGATAAGCATAAACTCACTAACTAACGAGACTGATTTTGAAAAAATAAAAATGGATGTTCAGAATAAAGGGATTGATGTAACAAAGGGAATTGATACAGCGAGAAGGAAAATAAATTCTCTCCAAAATAAAGCCAAAATTGATAGACTGAATAAAAGAAAGGATAAAAAATGGATTGCAGGAGAAACATCCATATCTCAACTATCTTACCAAGAAAAAAAGAAGTTATTTGGCGGTGAATTACCTAACCTTTACTGCTTTGAATACTATACAGGAGGGATTTTCGATATACCATCTACTCAAACTATTATGACTGCTCAAGAAACTAGTAGCTCTACATTACCTTCTTATTTTGACTGGAGATATAGGCACGGAGCTGATAATCCTAAATCCCCTTACTATAATGGTTATAATGGTTGGTTAACTCCAGTGAAGGACCAAGGTGCACCTAGTACTTGTTGGGCTTTTAGTGCTGCTGGAACAGTTGAAGCTCTAATAAACTTGTATTTCAACCAAAAATTAGATATAGATTTATCTGAACAGTATCTTGTTTCTTGTTCTGGTGCGGGAAATTGTAAAGGCGGATGGACTGATAAAGCACTTCAATTTATAAAAGATTCAGGGATAGTCAATGAAAGCTGCTTTCCATATTCAGCCACTGATGAACCTTGTGAAAATTGTTCAAATTGGCAAGAACATGTATGGAAAATTTCTTCTATGGGTAGTGTAGCATACAATGAAGAAGATGTAAAAAAAACATTGATACAAAAAGGACCATTGAGTATGGAAATGCCATGGGAACCCGGTGCAAAACATGCAATTGTATTAGTTGGATATGGAACAATCCATGAAGGGGATAGAATTCAATTCATAAATCAGACAACTGGAATAGAACAAGATTTACCAATAACTCAAGAAGATATAGGTAAAACTTACTGGATTATAAAGAACAGTTATGGAGCAGCAAGGTTTGGTGAAGGTGGATATGCTAGATTATTCATTCCACCGGATGTTTTTTCTCGAACATCTTTTTATTGGTCAGGACAACCTATTCCTCCTCCAGAACAATCGTACAATATAACTTGCGTTGATGAAGACGGAGATGGTTATTGCAATTGGGGTTTGGGTGAAAAACCACCGATATGTAATCCTGATATTGCTTTAGATGAAATAGGATATAATTGTTGTTCTTCTCTTTGCAAGGCTCAGGAAGATTGCGATGATTCAAACAATAAATTGGGACCCTTTACTACTGATCTAAAATGTTTTTTAAGTGACAGAGATGTAAACAAAGATTGTAAAATTGATATTTTAGACATAGCTTTAATTGCGAAAGTATACGGAAAAGATTGGAAAGAGGATGTGAATGATGATGGCAAAGTTGATCTTAAAGATATTAATAACGTGTTTGAGGCTATGAACTCAAGACCAGGAGATACAAACTGGAATCCAAATGCTGATGTGAACAACGATGGTGTAGTTAATGATTTGGACTTAAATATGGTAAAATCAGCCCTTTTGTGTGATTGGGAATACCGAAATGCAGATGTCAATAATGACGGTAAAATCGACATCATCGACATAGCAAAAGTAGCTAAAGAATACGGAAAGGAGTGCAAAGATTAAATTCGTTTTCTATAAATCAAATAAACAAACCCAGCAAGGAATAATATTTCTATTAACCCTAAAAGATTGAACTCAGACAAACTCACTGGATAATCACTCTCTATAATACGAAGAGTTGCATTTTTCTGTAAGGATGAATCCTGAGTTGAATTAACCATGAAAATAACATCACCAGTGATACTAGATGCCAACACAGCTATTCTGGGATAAAGTTTTTTTATTTCCCTTGGAGCTAAACTTCCGGTGGATGTAGCACCAGTTAAGTCAACAATAATAGTAGGATTTTTTGGATTAGTGTCATACTGCACTGTGTAGCTGTCAGTATAAGCTCCTTTATTTTCTATGTAAAGGTTTACTAAAGTTTTTACTGCAAGAGTAAACATCATTCTATCAGGCTTTACCCAAACATCAAAGTCACGACAACTGTTAAGATTCCAGTATTCATCATCTGTTTTCTCCAGACAACAAACTCCTGTCGAATAACATTTTCTCTGACCAGAGGAAGAGCTACAACAAAAAACAAGAGAAAAAACTAGATTCATTAAATTAAAACTGATCATTAAAAATACTAATGAAAAATAAATGATTTTTTTCATACACATGCCCCGGGTTTTATAATAAATCTTTCGCAAATCGTTTTCTTCAAGTTATCTTTCGTGAAACTCATGGTAAATTTTTCACCGGCTATTATTATATCTGGTGTTCCATAAACTTGATATTTTTCTCTCAACATTTTGATTTCTTCTGTGTCTGGTTGATCATCGGGATACATGTTGACTTTAATTTCTCTAACTTTTATTTTATCTCCAAAATCTAACTTCATTTCTTCTATTATAATATCAGTATTTTTTGTAAGTAAACATTTTGGGTTCGTGAAATAAATTATATCAACTGTTTGGTATCGTGAGAATAAGAAAAGAGTTATTGATAAAATAGTTAAGACGATTAATGCTACACTTTTAGCTTTGGTCTCCTTGTTAATAGCCATGCAATTATCACAATAATTATTATGAGTGCTGCCAAACCAATTAAAATTATATTTTCATCTAGAAAGGGTTTGGGTTCTTCTGGTGGAATGTAAGGTTTTTCTTTTATAGAAGCTACCGTCACTTTTACAGAATCATAAGCTCCTTCAGGTGTTTTCACTTCTATTAAATGTTCACCCGGTTCTAGATAGAGAATTATTTCATAACCGCCATTAGGAAGAAGTGCAGATGAAATAGTCTCGGATTCATTTCCATCCACGTATATAGTCGGGTTAGTTATTTTGACTTTTCCTATGTTATGAATAGTAAAAAACAATTCATTTGGAGTTTTTCCAAAACCAGTGTTTTCTATATTTATTATTGCTTCTTGGGCAAGAACTAATTCTAATAAAAACAAGAAAAATACGATTGCAATAATTTCTTTTTTCATGGTATCACGGTACACACTCTAGACAATAATTTGGAGAAAAAGGATCTGATGATTCACCAGTTTCACAATATGGATTTCCACAAACTGCTGTCCCATTTGGACAAGTCATCCATGTATGGTTTGCCCAGCCTCCATCTTGGCATGTATCATTTATTAATGTGATAATAGCGTAGTCCGTTTCTTGCGTCCAACAATTGACACCCCAAATGCATGGAATCCCTAGATTATTTGGAACATGTCCATTCTCACAATAGTCATAATAGTTGCAACCAAGCATGATTGGTCCGAAGTCTTCACATTGACAAGTTGAATTACATTTAGCAAAAGGTGGACAAGGTGCATCTTTATTTAGAAGTGATTTCTCACATTCTTCACCCTTCCACGGTTCAAACTTACTGTCACCACAATCTGGTGCATCAGAAAATTTTCTTATTGTCCATTCAAAATTGAGTGGGGGACCTGTGTTTCTGTCGTATCCTACAACTATGAAGTTATTATCTTTGTCTACTACAACAGATTTAGCCTCATCATCACCTGAACTTATGTTTAATGTGTAGTTCCATATAGAAGTTTTGTCCGGAGCCAGTTTTATTATTCTCCATTGATAATCAAACGGTGAAGTCAAGTTTTTATCATATCCCACAACTATAATATTATTATTGTTATCTGTGTCGACACCCCATGCATGGTCACTGTAAATGCTTGGACTATCCGTGTAGTTCCATATGGATGTCCCATTTGGAGCTAATTTCATTATTAGCCATCGCTGATCGGAAGAACTAAGACTCTCCGATCCTACAACTATGATGTTATTAAAACTATCTGTTACCACGTCCCAGGCATAATCAGGATTAGGATCAGGACTAAGTTTTGGCGTAATGTTCCATAGAGAATTTTTGTCTTTATCTAGTTTCATTATGTGCCATTCGACGTTACCTGTTGAATTATCGAATCCCACGACTGTTATGTTATTGTCTTTGTCGACAGCTACACCATAGGCTTTCGCATCATAAGAGTTTGGGTTATATGTATAGTTCCATAGAGAATTTTTGTTTTTATCTAGTTTCATTATTTGCCATTGATTGTGACCAGTTGAATTATCATATCCCACAACTATTATGTTACTTTCGTTATCTACTGCAACAGACCAGGCCCTATCTTCATAATAACTATGTTTGGTTGTATAGTTCCATAGGGAGTTTCCATTTTTATCTAGTTTCATTATTTGCCAATCGAAATCTAATCCTGTTTTATTATTACATCCAACAACTGTGATGTTATCATCTTTATCTACTGCAACTGATTGAGCCATGCTCTTATACCAATTAGAGTTTTCTGTATAGTTCCATAGAGAATTTTTGTTTTTATCTAGTTTCATTATTCGCTGTTGATAAATTTTTTGTAAATTGTCATATCCTACGACTATTATGTTATCAGAACTGTCATTCGCTACATCAAATGCTATATCAGAATTTGGAGTTATATTGACTGTATAATTCCAACTAGAAATTGGTTCTCCAAATGATCTAGAAATAAAAAAATAAAAAAAAGTTATTGAGAAGAAAACAAAAACCATTCTTTTCATTATATCAGCTATAAATGATTTTAGGTTTTTTATTTAATAAATTATTTGAGGTATGATTAAACCCATTATACTATTCTTCCTATTTCAACTCCTTCAGAAACAGTCTTTCCATAACTTCTTGCAACCCTGGCTATGTCTATGATGTCGATGTTGCCACTGCCGTCAATATCAGCTGCAGGATTCCATCTTGAATGTCCTGGATAAGACCCGTAAGCTTTAGCGACTGTAGCTATGTCTAGAATGTCTATCCTTCCATCGTTGTTTATATCTCCAACTGGTTTACTACAATTCAAGGATAATTCATATCCTTCATTGCAAGGAGGATTTTTACAAGAAACAGTGAAAGCATATGTCTTTCCACCTTTTAAATTGACCAATCTCAAAGTCTCTTTTCCATCGGAGAGTACAGATTCATATT
>Ga0315296_10000451_pt1 | contig 37534 bp, 4 predicted proteins | sample YL17G14_18_MG_FD_203921 | JGI IMG/M metagenome (GOLD analysis project Ga0315296, IMG submission 203921) | Sediment microbial communities from Yellowstone Lake, YNP, Wyoming, USA - YL17G14_18 | ecosystem: Environmental > Aquatic > Freshwater > Lake > Sediment | place: USA: Wyoming | collected... | reverse complement strand
CCCCTACATTTGATTCTGTAGGGGTTCGATTCATCGAACCCGTATCGTCTAAAAGACGATAGAGGTATTGGCAGTATTGAGTGAGTGGGATTTTCTTTTTCTGATAGGATTCTATCCTTGATTCTAATTCTTTCAATCTCTTGTTATACAGGCGGGTTTTCAGTGGGTTAATCTCTTCTCGAACTTTCCGGAGGTAGTTCCTCACCTCCTCCCCTGAAGAGAGACCTTCGTCAAAGGCTTTCAGGTTCTTTTCATATGCTCGTTTATCCTCCACCCCATAAATGGTAACACCTGGTAAAGCTTTCGCTTTACACTCCTGGAGTGTCAAACGAGAGTTTGACCTCTCTCCACTCTCGTCTTGAATTATGGCAAAATATTCCTCTCCAGTAATTTTCCCTTCCTTAAGAAATTCACTGGCGACTTCCTCTTTTATCTTCTTCTCAGGGAACCTGGAGAAAAGTGTGGTGTCAACAATGCCAGAGGAACCTTCGACACATATCAAAAGCGGCAGAGCTTGTTTTCGATTAGATTTGGAGTGTGAAACGATAGTTTCACCTTCTCTGGTCAAGCTCTCGCTTGACACTCCAGAGGTTTGGGCTAGACTATCGCGGAGATATTTCAGAATATTTGCGCTGTTTAACTGGGCTTCGGGACTGGAATGGGCATCCTGGATGTGAATGATGAGCTTATTTTCTAACCCCTGTCGGCTCTTACCCATTGTCTGTGTGTGGACTTCTTTTACCGTGCCGTATTCAGACGGAACCGTGAATAGATTGTGAGGAGCGATAAGAGAAGATACTTCACTTGCTACATCTTTCTCTTCCAGTCTTTCTCCAAAACCTTTCTGAGTCTCTTTAGAGTAGCTCTTCTCCCGGCAAGCAAGTAGCTTGTCCTTACTCTTCTGCCTATTTGCCCAAAAGCTCCTATCTGGAACGGACGCTCCCACAACTTGAGTAAAGAGAAATATGCTGCTTACACTCAGTGATAGAATTCTAAGCCAGATTTTACTTGTCCTGTTATGCCACCAACTAACCATCTTCTTTCCTCCTTCTGTACGGGTTCGATTCATTGAACCCGCTTTATCGGGCGCCATAAATGTCGCCCCTACATCCTTCCTGTAGGGGACGGACTCTGTGCCGTCCATTCATTCGGGCGACCGTAAAGGTCGCCCCTACGCGATCGCTCTGCGGGTACAACATATAAAAAGGCCGGACTACCCATAACGGGTTTTCCTGCTCGTTATCGGCAGCCCGGCCGGTTCAACTGCAATGTTGCCTATCTAAGTAACCCCGAGGCTTTGCGTCCCCCGATTGCTCGGGGTTTGCCCTTTCGGAATATTCGTTATTTCAAAATTGTCCCGATGAATCGGGACCTACAAATGTCATTGCGAGCGACTGAAAGGAGCGTGGCAATCTCGAGATTGCTTCACTCCGTTCGCAATGACATCAACCTTTTACGCCTGGACTTTATATATTCTTTCCTCAGCCTTTATTCCCTCAAGATAGTTCTTATCCACCGGTGTCGCCGGAAGAATAATCGTATTCCCCTTCTGTATCTGAGAGAGTAGCCTTGCTGCTTCCTCTTCAGAATATCTTGCCTTTATGAAATCTCTCAGCCACTGAGATACCTCACCCTCTATCGCTACCGCAAGACCCGCTGCTGTGGATACTACCTCTCCCTCTTTCGCCGGCTCAAGCAGCACCCAGAGTATCCTCTCCATCATCTTCCTCGTTCCATCCTTCGCCCACCTCGATTCACTGTCAGTGATAATCTTTATCTCTGTTCCATTACCATCTGAGTTCCCGGAAAGCAGGAGCTTCTCATTGATGATGTTGAATACCGCCCTCGTGCTTATCTTCGCACTCTCCGTTATCCCTACTATCCCTCCGCTGTCTTCCAGTTTCTTCCTATCAATCATCAAATCACTATCTATCACATCGGATATAACCTCTGCCTCAAGACCATACCCACTCATATAGTCCCTTAACATTTCTTCCATAACCTCTCCCGTCACATCTCTTCTACTGGAGACAAAGGCAAACTTCACTCCGTCTAGATTCTTCTCTTCCTTTGCTGCTTTTATTACCTTCTCCATAATCTTAAACACTGCCCTGCTCTTCGGCTTAACCTTAAGCTCTATACTCATCTTTGAAGGAGTTACCTCTTTAACTGGCTCTATATCAAATAGACTCTCAAAGTCGAACACAAATACCTTCGTGCCATTATACTCGAGGACCTGTGGGTTAACTGGATACTCGGACAAAGGCTCACCCTCCCTTATCCCCAAACTAATCGCTCCTCCCGACCACATCTTCTCCAGTTGGTAGCCAACGGCTTCAGCTCCGAAGGAGTCCGACGCCTCTTCGGAGTCCTGTCGAACCGACGACCACTCTCCTCCCTTGCTGGTTGCACTGATTCTCATAAGATAACTTAGGGCAGTAGCAAATTCTCCTTCATAGAATAGTCCACCTATTTCTTGCTTGCCCCGTAAAGGAATCTCAAATACAGGATATCCTGCCTCTCTTAATTCAGCCGTCACCCTGAAGGGCGACCGACCAAAAACCGGTCGGGCACTCTTTAGAGTGCCATCCAGCCTGATTGCAATGAACGCTGCATTCTCTCCATACCTTTCAGGATTGGAAACTTCTCCCTCCGTTATCGGAATAATTCTCCCACCCTCTCCCCAGAGACTCAAAGTCAGTTCCTGCATCGCCTCACCAAACCCTTCCAGTCCCTCAGGCAATACCATAAATATCTCTCGCCCTGACTCTCTCATCTTTTCCTGGAATAATGCCAATTGCATAGCCTGGTTCTTCTCAAAATTCTCTTCTTTACACATCTCCCTACCCTTCCTACCACTCTCCAGGAAGTGCTCTATATCCACCCCTGCCAGCGCCAAGGGCACTAACCCTTCATAACTGAATATTGAACGAGAAACGCCCGACTCTTCAGTAAATACCCTCAGGAACTCCTTCTCTCTGGCTTCCTTAACAAATGGCCTGTTAGCTTCCACTATTCCCACAAAGTGCCTGCCCACCTGTGATAGAATCTCCTCAGCAGAAACTCCCTTTGCTTCGTAGAATTGAGTTAACCCACCATAGAAATGTTCATATCCCTCTCCTGGAACTGGAGAGGAAACCACAAACACGGTCTTCTCCAGATTTATCTTGCTCTCAATCTCCCTCACTGCCCCTGGATGCGTAGCCTCCAGAGTAAGAACTTGTGGATATCCTCTCCTTTCTCCTATCGCCGCTGCCACTTTTGCGTATGGGACTGCTTCTCCAATCACCACTACATAATCATAATCTTTCCTTACACTCTGGGCAAACTCTTCAATCTCTCCCACCTTTCCTGCCATCTCCTCACCCGGATATGTCCATCCCAGCCAGGGATTAACTTCGGGATTCGCAAAGAAAGGTCCTCTATTCGTCCAGAACCGCGCTACTTCTCCTCTCCTTAACTTCTCAGCAAGTTCCCTTATCCTTAAAATCTCTTTCTCAGACAATTCTGGCTCAATAAGAAGATTAACCCAGCTCGTCCTCAACTGTTCCCTCTTTGTTGAATCCTGACGGGGAACAGCCGCAACAAACCTCCGTCCTCCCTCTAACAAAGACTTCACAACCTGCCACACAACATTGAGACCTAAAGCCTCAGTCAATCTCACTCGCTCCTCTCCCATCAGGCCACTTCTTCCCGAAAATGGTCGCTGTCCCCATTTTTGAAGAGCCAGTATCCCCCACAACCCTAATCCAAAAGAAAATCCAGAGATGCTACCCCATCCAGTTTGCTGCCCTTTCCTTATAACCTCCCCAACTGCCCCAAACAAATCTGAGTTAATAAATAAAGAAATTCCCAACCCACCAAATAAGAGTGACAGAAGTTTTTTGCCAATATTTCCAAAGCCCGTATTTCCTTTCTGGCCACGTTTCTCTAGAAGTTCCTTTCTTGTAACCACGCGCACAGATAAATTATCCACTTTAGTCTTTGATAACTCCTCCCTCAATTTATCTATCTCTTTGTCTACCAGACGCCTCGTTCCCTCTGGAACTCCTTCTGGCAATTCCACTTCACTCTGTCTTTGTATCTCATAGCACACTATGACAAAATCTCTCTTCTGGCCTTTGCCTGCTATGGCTTCGGGAAGATGGACAAGAGCAGGCCAAGTTTCAGTTACCATTCCATTAGATTGCTCAATAGCCCCCCTTATGGCTCTATCTACCTCCGCTCTGATTAGCCTACCCGAGATAGGGATAATAGCCATTATCTCATTGTGGTCCATAACAGTGCCTATTATATCTTCTTCTTTCAACTCAGGAAGCAAGTTTATATAAGGACTGTCCAAGAGAGAATAAATTAGTTTATCCTTTCTATCCCGATTCTCCTTGTCAGAAGCTAATATTAATCTAAAGGCATATAATAAGCACTGCATCTCCAACCTCTTCAACGTGTAGCCCATATTCAAGCCTTTCTGATCTTCCTCTTTTCCTCTTTCCAGGTGGGCCCGCAGATGCCAAGTTATTATAATTTTTACAATCTCCTTAAGGAACTCACCATACATCCCTTCAGGTATATAGCCATCTCTTTTTAACCCATCTATCACTGCTTCTATTATGCTCTCTTCTTTATCTAAACTCACTTTATCGGCCCACTCTTCATACCAAGGCTTTTTAGGAGGTACTTTTTTGGGTACTTTTTCAAGAAATTTCATATTCATTAGCAAAGCTTGTTCTTCGACCTTCATCGGTATACCAAATCTATGCGAAATATCCTCAACACTAATTCCCTCAGCTTGGAATATTTCTTCAATACTCTTGATCGAATATGTATCGAGCAAATTGGATGCCTTCTCAACATCACCACCATAAGGGATAAACGCTGTTAAATTTATTGGCTTACCGGTCTCCTCGGAAGCAAGTTGAACGAGTTTTGCATTGAAATAGAGATATCTTATAACATCCTTTGGAGAGCGACCTTTAAGCTCTCTTAAAAACCATGTAAAACCTCCCCTAAAGCGCATTATGCGAAGGAATTCGTTAAACATCTCGTTATCGCCTGATCGGCGAATTTCAGCTAATTCTTCCTCAACTCCGGGCCACTGGCTCAAATAAACTTGGGGGTCGAATTTTTCTATATCAAGAGATGATATATCCAATATTTCGAATACATGCTGACTTTTATTTCCAAAGAAACCAGCGGCTAATCTAATTTCTCCCCAGCGAAATGCCAATTTTTCGAAAATACTCCTATTCATTAAGATTTCAGCGTTCCTTAGAACCGGGTGGGAGAGGACGCCTGCACGGGCACCGCCATTATCCGCTAAATACAACAAGGAGGAGGCCTGTAAAAAGTCATTAACTTCGACACCACTTTCTCTTATTAAATATTCAAGCAAATAATCGGGCGCTCCTTCTACAAAATGGATCGTTCCAAAATCAGTATGAAGAATTACTAGCGCTTTGACAAGCCTTTTTTCTGCGTCAGTGATGAGTCCATTTCGCAATAACTTATTCAAAATTGTTTCGGTTATTCTGCCGCTTGCTTCCGCATCATCACCCCTGTTTAGAATTTTCCCGAAATCATGAAATATTATTCCTAAGAAACATAATTTGAGAAGTCTCTTGTTTGCGAATAGGCCCCGATATAACCTTAAAGTTTTAAGGACTTTTGAACGATCCAAGTCCGGTAGCTCCAACCATCTTTTCCCGTTAATGAAACTATAGATTTCGCCATCGCTAAGAGCACCATTAATCCATTTCTGTACTTTAGCAGCTACTTCTACGACCCTATAAACATGATGGTTAGAGAGTACCTTTGCATCCTTGACCTCTCTTTCTTTACCCAATAAATGGTCAAAACAAGGGAGAGCAGTCATTTTACAAAGCGTATCCCATAGTTCCTCAATGTCTACTTCGTCCTTCTGCCACACTTTCTCGAATGCCTTAATCCTCTCAGTAGATATTGCTCTATGGAGTTGCTGTACCAAAGGTTCAATCTCATCTGGAGTAGCGTCCTCTCTTTCTAAAAGTCCACCTAACTCATCCCTCATCTCATCAAAGTATGTTCCAGCAATAATCACATTTGTGTCACGGAGAATGTCCGCGCGCTGCTCTCGTCTTTCTGCAAAACGGTTTACTTCATTTACTTCAATCGGTACTGCCAACTCCCGCAGAATTGTAACAGCTCTATCACGTATATCATCAGTTGAAGATGTTATGATTAGGATACCCTCAGGCGACAACTTATTTCTAACCTGCTCAAATATCTGCTTCCACATATGCTGAGCTTCCTCGGAAATGCCTGGATTTCTTATTAGTATCACATCAAATTGGTCTGGAAGTTCGTAAACATCTAATTTCATCGTATCTCCTTCGATGAATTTGTAATTCGCTGAATTTATATTCCTGTGTTGGCTCAGCAATGCGTATCTCTTCTTAGCAGCCGTTACCTCTGTTCCTTTTATATCTATCCCTATTACTTTAGTTCTATTACTATCAGAACCAAATTCTTTTCCACCAAAGTAGCCACTTAAGACCTCATCAACTACTCCTTCTCCACATCCGACGTCCAGAATCGAAATCTCCCTATCTCTCGGTGGAATGTAACCACTAATAGGTACGAAATGTTCAAGCGTCGTCCAGAAGTGTACACGTTCCTGTAAGTCTTTCATTAAAGCCCCTCTTAGTTTTCTTATAGTTTCTTTATCCTCCCTAATAGTTCTGCCTGCTTTAACTCTAGAACTTTCCAGCTTACGCCAACTGTCTCTTATAATTTTATCCATTTCCATTAGACCATCTATTTCCATCCGTGTCATCTTCTGGTGAGCATATACCATTTTCCTATCTACCACCTTCTTTCCTTTCTCAGGCTGAATAAGTTCTTTAAAGGTGAACCTTCCAGCCACTCTCTGAGGCTCTAACTCGTCTGGACTTGCATCTATGGGAATAACGCTGGACAACATCCCATCTGTCTTAGTGCATACCGTGTTGAGAAGGTTTTCCCCAGTAAACTCTATACCTTCTTTTTCTCTCTTACCATAGTTATGGATATACCCTCCTGGCTCTTTGCCCCGTAATCTTCCCTGGATGAAACTACCAACAATGGCTGTATTATCCGGTATCTCTACCACCTCTCCAGGTTCAGCCTCTACAATTAAGAGACTATTTGTAATCCTCACTCCCTTCCCTATCTTCAAGGTCACTCCCTCAGGCACAATTATCGGGGCACGGTAACGCAAGAAATCACCTTGATATTCAATCTTACCCTTTCCCAAATCTGGCGATAAAATAGAATTATGCGCCAAATGCAGGCCGAGCATCCCTCGATAGAGTGCCCTCTCCAATAGATTATCCGTTGACACTTCTATATCCCCTGTTCTCTTACACTCCCTTGGACTACCAGCATCTGCCCACACTGGACCAAAACTTACACCAACTAACCCACCAGCTCGCTCCTTGACCTTCTGTGCATTCTGCCAAATCCTCTGCCAATCCCCCCTTGTATAAGTGGTATCCCTCTCTGCCACAGCATCAATCTCTTCTCGTTGAGTCTTTCTATCTATCTCACTGATAATGGCCTTCAGAATTTGAGACTTCATCTCTTCTTCACTAATCCCTTCTCCCATACCCTTTCTTACCTTCTTAGAATATGCCTTTTCTAAACCTATCTGCTCAACGAGTTCCTGCAACCTCTCAGTGGCTAACCTCTTTATTCCTCTCTCTGTATAATCATCCATCCATGCCTTTTCTGAAGTCACCATAGGAGAAAGGATAACCGTAGACCAGTCCAAGGCTTTTACCATCCGTGGCTGTTTACCTTCTGGCAATCTCCTGGCCCAGAAAGAGCCATTCTTTCTCTCTGTCTCCTGAGAGTAGGAAGAATATAGTTCCTCAGCTACTGGACGGCTGAGTAGAAAGTAGAAAGTATTGGTATAGCAATCTCTTCCACCTTCTTCTACCACCCTCTCAAGGAACCTTGAGACCATCTCATTCTCTTCTTTTATCCTCTGTGCCTCTTCCCAGAGCTCACTCCACCTGTTCTCGCTAATCCTTGACTGCAGGTCTGGTTCAAGATCTCGATACATATATTCCCAGACCTCTCTCCGGGTCAGCATAGGAGCAACCAGAAAGGCCAACGGGTCCTGGTAGTAATTCTTCTTAAGTTCTTCCACTCTCACACCAAGATATCCAGCTATGCTCTCTAGAAATTTACCTACGCTCTCCTGACTGCTCTCTTCCACTGTGTTCCGAAGGGTCGAGTTGACAAGTCTCCAGATAGTGGGCTTCTCTTCGAATGATTTCACCAGCCCTTCAGCAGTCCTGAACATCTGCCCATATGGTGGACCCCAGCGTTTCAACTCCTCTAAACCGGCACCCAGTACTTCAGTCCGCCTGGCATAGAGATAGAAACCCTTATCTTCACTATACGCAACTTCACCTGTGTACTCTGCAGGCATAATTAGATTATCACAAGGCACTACCATAAAGAATTCACCATATATCCCTTTCTTAATCAGTCCATAGGTCAGGGTCTTCACCTGCTCTATCCCCTGCTCCATTAAGGTGTGGTTATTGTCTATCACTACCTCTCCCTTTCCATCCGAAGAAACAGTGAGCATAGTCGCCCGCCGACCAATTCCAGAGTTTGTGGCCAGAATGTGGAGAATAATTTTCTTCTCTTTTTTGGCTTCCTTATCTCTGTTTGGAGCCGAAAGCGGCTCATCAAACATAGGTAATATTCCAATAAGATTCCCCCACTCTACTCCTTCAGGAAGAGGTGAAGCTTTCAGTAGTCTCTTATATACCCTCCCCGGCTTCCCCCGGTAAAATTCCTCATTCATCGCTACCTCTCCCTCATCCCCGGTACCTATCATCACCATATCAGCATCTATACCTTCTCCCCGCTCAAACCTTCGATCCATCTCTTCGTTCATTCGTATCATATCCAGACAGCTTATATAATCTTTAATCCTCTCACTTGAAAGGCCTATTCCAAATCCATACTCCCTTATCAGCCGGGTTATCTCCTTTCTCACGCTATCATGCTCACTTTCAGTATACACTGCCATAAGATGCATGAAGATACTCCGGTAAAGAGCAGGCTCTCGATTATAGGCAGCTCTGGCTTGACCAATGAGCATCCTTGTAGCCACCAAGGCTGTGGCTCTATCTGGATTTAGTGCTGAGGCCATAATGTTATCTATCTCCCCTTCAGATAGAAGAGCTGCTATTTTCGTCAACTCATAGACCACATATGTCTCACCGTGCCTGGTTATCTTGTCTACCACGCTGGCATTAAACCTCATAACCCTGGCTAATCCCAGCATACGCGCTATACCACCTGTCTTATCTGAGCAGGTAATTAATACTCGGCCGTGTTCGGTGAGATAATCACCGACTTCTTCCATAAATCGTGTCAACAGACGGTAATCCGGATCGTACAGCGCTTTCTCCTGCCAGCTTTCAACACCTCCTCTAAGAAGAGGAAGATTATAGCAAATCAGGTCAAACTTCTCATCCCTCCCAATGGCTTCAAACAGGTCACTCTCTCTTACCTCTACCTTCTTAGATAATCCAAGCCTCCCCACATTATACCGGGCGTTCTCTCCAGCATTCGGGTTGATATCTGTAGAAAGAACATACCCAGCGCCTCGCATAGCAGCCAATATCCCGATTACACCTGTCCCGCAGCCAAGGTCAAGAACTTTCTCCCCTTCACGAACATGCTGCACTAAATTATCCAGGTAGAATGGAGTAACATTGGTGAGAGTCGGATTGAAAACATCTCGAAAAACCCATATATTTCTGTCAATCTGAGGAATGTATGTCTCCTTCCTCGAATATTCCCCCATAAAAGCATAGTTCTTGGCAATTAGAACATCTGCCGGATCAACACATGGATACTTCGTTACTGGTTTGGTATCAAGATATTCCCTCCCTAAACTGGCTAACCCCCGATGCAGTAAATCGGCATTCGTCCTTTTTATCTCCATCAATCTGGCTTGTGTCCGCTCCCTTTCATCCTCAGCAGTATCTTCAGCAAATAGCATCCTTACAAGCCTTCTTACCTCCTCAATCTGAACAGCATCTTCTATTAAATATGGCTCTATCTCATGGAGAAGTTCTTGAAGTTCTTCTTCTGGCTCAGGGGAAATACCTTTCTTGAGCCGTTTTTCTTTTGAATGGCGGGACTCGTGTCTTATTACTCTATAGATTAACTCTGGCGGGGCATTATGCTTTCTTAAGATATCTATAAGTTCATAGGCCCAGTAGGCATTAGCATAATACTTGTCGGTGAGACTGTCATCCAACCCTCTTCCAGCATGGGCCATAAGATTATGCTCGGAAGAGTCAAACCATAGAAATCCAGGAGGTGCCCTCGCAGGATCATTCTCATCAGGCTTTACCAGCCAGTGCGTCGTCTTCTCTATGTCTTTCACTGCCTCCCCATCATCTATCCCTCTATAATAATCTATTGCCTCTCTTATTGCCTTAGCAAACCTCCCTTCAGGTGTGATGTCATCCTTTAACTTCGGGTCTATCTTAATCCCTCTCCCTTCAATTATCGCCCTCCCGACTATATCATTACTCCGTGGATGGTCTTCCTCTGTGACGTTCTTGCCAATAGAAGGAGCGGAGCTTTCAGCCTTTCCTTTTTCACTATTTCTCCTAAGAGCAATTGCTAAGCCATCCATTTCCTCTGTAAGGCATTCAATAATAGAAGTAAAAACTATATACATTACATCTTCTGATGTTAAGCCCTTTGCCAACCCCTTTGATGAAATAACAGTTGCCCCCCTCTTTCTCGCCATCTCTCTATCTGTCAGTATGCTCGCGTCTTCACCATCTCTTTCTTCGTATCTCTGTCGTAAGACCCTTTGGACAGCACTCACTATACCATCTTCCCCTTCCTTCCTTAACAGATCTATATATTCTCCTTCCCCCTTCCCAGTAATCTCATGAAATGCTCTCTTCAGTCCCACTCGAGATATTTCCTCTCGCGCTCTTCTCGCTGCAATCTCTTCATAATTAATATCAAGATATATCTTGACATCCGCTCTTCGTTCTATCTCGGTCTCACCTACTCTTCCTTCAACAACTACGCTTTTTCCAAGCCGATGAAGTTCATCTACCATCTCAACGATTCGTTCAATTACAAGTCTTCTATACTCTGCATTTTTACTTATAACTACCGCCATTTGTTCTACTTCAATAGTTTTCAAGCATGATTGGAGCTCAGTGTCGGCAAGCAAATCTTTCCCACCGTAACATAACCGCATTTGATCCCCAAACTTTTTGACTCGAAGATCCCCTAAGACCTGTTGAATCCTTTCCTTCATACGATCAAACTGAGTCTCATCCTTTGGATCTAACCCATCGGCTAAAACCGAATAGGCAATCAGCCTGAATATATGTCCACCTCCGATAGAAACAAAGTCTAACTTCTCTGCTATGTTCTGGGCTGTGGTAGTCTTTCCTCTTCCAGCCCCGCCATCAATAGAGATAAGAATAGGCTTGACGTGTTCAGCTAAGACCTCCTTTACTATTTGCTCCAGGATTTCTGAGTAATCCCGTTCCAATCGGATGGTCTCGGCTACAAATAACGATATATCTTCTGTCTCCATTTCATTTAGCTCACCTTCTAATTCATCGGAAGAGGGACAGTGTATTCCATTCATAATGGTAGCAGCAACCTCTTCATCCTCTATTCCAAATTCATCCCTCGCTCTTTCAATGGCTGGCCTCAAAGGACCTCCTTGACGCAGGCACTTACCAATGACCTCTCTCCTTAAACTGCCCGGGTGTGCTTGGGAAGGATTTGTAGCACCTATTACGATTGCCTTTATAAAGTCCTGTTCATCAACAGAATAAGGGTCGGCTCCATCCAATAGTGCCCTTGCTATTGGCTCGACAGTCTCCAAATCAAGCGTTCTTCCCAAAATGCCTCCTATATACTTCCGCATAATCTCCCGACGCGAACTCTTTCTGAATAACAACAGTTGCTGTGCGTTACCCTTCAAGTACTCTATCGCTCGCGACATTGCCTTATGCCCCAACTCGTTTGGGTCAATTTTCCGAGCTTCTGCGATCCACTTCTCAAGTCCTTCCACATTCTGCCTTCCGATAAGATCTGTGCCCTGTTGAATAAAAGATGGCGAAAATCTTGGATTTTGTGACATAATTCTCAATGGATGCTGAAGACCCGTTGTGCCCCACCTGCTGAGAACCCCTCGTATATCAATCTCCCTCACTGGAGCACTTATGACCTCAAAATCTTCGCTTAATTTATCCATTATCTCCCTATTTACTCCTGGTTCAAGTCCGCCTTCCCGGTCACCCTTAAGGAGGATAGTAGATAAGTGACCTTTTCCCGAATCCTTTGTTCTATCTTTTCTAATTAGGTCCAATAGTTCTCTATATCTTTCCTCGCGAAGGGGTCTGGCCATGAGCGCTCTCTCCCCGACTGATATTGCCCTTTCTATACCTCGCTGAAGCCTCCCTTGGAGGTTGTATATCATCTGCTTATCTACCACCTTCTTTCCTTTCTCAGGCTGAATAAGTTCTTTAAAGGTGAACCTTCCAGCCACTCTCTGAGGCTCTAACTCATCTGGACTTGCATCTATGGGAATAACGCTGGACAACATCCCATCTGTCTTAGTGCATACCGTGTTGAGAAGGTTTTCCCCAGTAAACTCTATACCTTCTTTTTCTCTCCTACCATAGTTATGGATATACCCTCCTGGCTCTTTGCCCCGTAATCTTCCCTGGATGAAACTACCAACAATGGCTGTATTATCCGGTATCTCTACCACCTTTCCAGGTTCAGCATCTACAATTAAGAGACTATTTGTAATCCTCACTCCCTTCCCTATCCTCAAGGTCACTCCTTCAGGCACAATTATCGGGGCACGGTAACGCAAGAAATCACCCTTATATTCAATCTTACCCTCTCCCAAATCTGGCGATAAAATAGAATTATGCGCCAAATGCAGGCCGAGCATCCCTCGATACAGTGCCCTCTCCAATAGATTATCCGTTGACATTTCTATATCCCCTGTTCTCTTACACTCCCTTGGACTACCAGCATCTGCCCACACTGGACCAAAACTTACACCAACTAACCCACCAGCTCGCTCCTTGACCTTCTGTGCATTCTGCCAAATCTTATGCCAATCCCCCCTTGTATAAGTGGTATCCCTCTCTGCCGCAGCATCGATCTCTTCTCGCTGAGTCTTTCTATCTATCTCACTGATAATGGCCTTCAGAATTTGAGCCTTCATCTCTTCTTCACTAATCCCTTCTCCCATACCCTTTCTTACCTTCTTAGAATATGCCTTTTCTAAACCTACCTGCTCAATGAGTTCCTGCAACTTCTCAGTAGCTAACCTTTTTATACCTATATCTGTATAATCATCCATCCATGCCTTTTCTGAAGTCACCATAGGAGAAAGGATAACCCTAGACCAGTCTAAGGCTTTTACCATCCGTGGCTGTTTACCTTCAGGCACCCTCCTGGCCCAGAAAGAGCCATTCTTCCTCTCTGTCTCTTGAGAGTAGGAAGAGTTTAGTTCCTCAGCTACTGGACGGCTGAGTAGAAAGTAGAAAGTATTGGTATAGCAATCTCTTCCTCCTTCTTCTATCACCCTCTCAAGTAACCTTGAAATCATCTCATTATCTTCTTTTATCTTTTGTGCCTCTTCCCAGAGTTTCATCCACCTTGTCTCACTGATCCTTGACTGCAGGGCCGGTTCAAGTTCTTGATACATATATTCCCATACCTCTCTTCGGGTCACCATGGGAGCAACCAGAAAGGCCAGCGGGTCCTGATAGTAACTCTCCTTAAGTTCTTCTACCCTCATACCAAGATATCCGTCTATGCTCTCCAGAAATTTCTCTACGCTCTCCTGGCTGCTCTCTTCCACCGTGTTCCGAAGGGTCAAGTTGACAAGTTTCCAGATAGTCGGCTTCTCTTCGAAGAATTTTACCAGCCCCTCAGCAGTCCTGAACATCTGTCCATATTGTAAACCCCAGCGCTTCAATTCCTCTAAACTGGCACCCAATACCTCAGTCCGCCTGGCATAGAGATAGAAACCCCTATCCTCACTATAGGCAACATCGCCTGTGTACTCTGCGGGCATAATCAGATTATCACACGGCACTATCATAAAGAATTCACCATATATCCTTTTCTTCATCAGTCCATAGATCAGGGCCTTCACCTGCTCTACCCCCTGCTCCATCAAGGTGCGATTATTGTCTATCAATACTTCTCCCTTGCCATCTGAGGAGACAGTGAGCATAGTTGCCCGCCGACCAAATCCAGAATCTGTGGCCAGAATGTGAAGGATGAGCTCCTTCTTATCTTTGGCTTTCTTATCTCTGCTTGGAGTCCGGGAAATTATCTCCTCAAACATAGGAAATATTCCAATAAGATTGCCCAATTCTACTCCTTCAGGAAAAGGAGAAGCTTTCAGTGTCTTATATACCCTTCCCGGCTTCCTCCGGTAAAATTCCTCTGTCATTGCTACCTCTCGCTCATCCCCAGTTGCTATCATAACCATATCAGCCTTAATACCTTCTCCTCTCTCAAACTTTCGATCCATCTCTTTGTTCATTCGTATCATATCCAGACAGCTTATATAATCTTCAATCCTATCTCTCGAAAGGCCTACTGCAAAACCATACTCCCTTATCAGCCGGGTTATCTCTCTCCTCACGCTATCATGCTTACTTTCACTATAGACTGCCATAAGATGCATGAAGATACTCCGGTAAAGAGCAGGGGCACGAGTATAGGCGGCTCTGGCTTGAGCGATGAGCATCCTTGTAGCCACCAAGGCCGTGGCCTCGTCTGGATTTAAAGCTGAGGCCATAATGTTATCTATCTCTTCTTCAGATAGAAGAGCCGCTATTTTCGTCAGCTCATAGACCACATATGTCTCACCATGCCTGGTTATCCTGTCTGCCATACTGGCATTAAACCTCATAACCCCGGCTAACTTCAGCATATGCCCTATCCCACCTGTCTTATCTGAACAGGTAATTAATACTCGGCCTTGTTCACTGAGATAATCACTAACTTCGTTCATAAATCGGGTCAACAGACGGTAATCCGGGTCATAAACTGCCCTCTCTTGCCAGCTCTTAGCCTCGCCTCTTAAAAGTGGAGCATTAAAGCAGATCAGGTCAAACTTCTCATCCTTCCCAATAGCCTCAAATAGGTCACTCTCTCTTACCTCTACCTTCTTAGATAATCCAAGCTCTTCAACATTATCCCGGGCATTCTCTACAGCATTTGGACTGATATCTGTAGCAAGAACTGACCCAGCACCCCGCATAGCAGCCACTATCCCAATTACACCTGTCCCGGTGCCAAGATCAAGAACTTTCTCGCCTTCACGAACATTCTGTGCCAGATTATCCAGGTAGAATGGAGTGACATTGGTAAGGGTTGGATTGAAAACATCTTGAAAAACCCATATATTTCTGTCAATCTGAGGAATGTATGTCTCCCTCTTTGAATATTCCCCCATAAAGGCATAGTTCTTGCCAATTAGAACATCTGCCGGATCAACACATGCATACTTCGTTATTGGTATGGTATCAAGATATTCCCTTCCTAAACTGGCCAACCCACGATGCAATATATCGACATTGGCCCTTTTTATCTCCATCAATCTGGCTTGCGTCCGCTTTCTTTCATCCTGGGTAGTCCCTTCACCAAATAGCGTCCTCACAAGCCTTCTTACCTCCTCAATCTGAACGGCATCTTCTAATAGATATGGCTCTAACTCGTTGAGAAGCTGGTGAAGTTCTTCTTCTGGCTCAGGGGATATACCTTTCTTGAGGCGCTTTTCTTTTGAATGGCGGGATTCGTGTCTTATTGCTCTGTAGATTAACTCTGGCGGGGCATTATGCCTTATTAAGATATCTATAAGTTCGTAAGCCCAGTAACCATTGGCATAATACTTCTCGGTGACGGTATCATCCAATCCTCTTCCAGCATGGGCCATAAGATGGTGCTCGGAAGAGTCAAACCATAAAAATCCAGGAGGCGCCCTCGCAGGGTCATTCTCATCAGGCCTTATCAGCCAGTGCGTCGTCTTCTCTATGTCTTTCACCGCCTCCTTATCACCTATCCCTTTATAGTAATCTATTGCCTCTCTAAGTGCCTTTGCAAACCTCCCTTCAGGAGTGATGTCATCCTTCAGCCTCACGTCTACTTTAATGCCTCTTCCTTCAACTATCGCCCTCCTGATTACATCATCACTGCGTGGATGGTCTTCCTCTGTGATGTTCTTGCCAAGAGAAGAATCTAAGGGTAGCTGGGTAGACGGTTGGGCTCGAGAGACATAAGTTTGATACAGAAATTCGCAGATTTGTTCACTGACTTTGCTGGATTTATCTCCGGCCTTCACCTTTTCATCCTGATGGATCTTGGCTGTTATTTCTTTCATCTCTTCTACAACGTTCATATCTTGACTGATCTCTTCTGCTAATGTCAAAGCATTCATTTTTGAGGGAAGATTATCACTTAAGGAGTCAGCTGCAAAATAGATGGCATCGATAATTTGGGAGCGGTACTGGGAGTAGGGAGCTTTCTTTAACCAAGACAGCTGCTTGGTTATTGCACCACCGAGAGTTTTGATGGGCCAACTTCTGAATCCATGCCAAACTGGTCTCCTCAGTTGGAACCAGAGCCAGGGGCGGACATTGGCTAAGAAGGGCATTAGAGGCCAGCTGAAAGCCATACCAAAATAGAATGCAGAAAAACCGAAAAGTATGAATACAGGGCTGATAAATATGCTTCCGGCCAATGTTGCTGCCAGCGTTCCAAAGAAACCGAGATAGGCCAAATAACCTTTCTTGATGAATGAGCCGATGCCCCATAGGCCTGCGAATGCAAAAATTGCTAACCAAATTGACCCATAAGAAAGTGTCCCCACTCCTCCCCATAGAAAAAGCCCGCTCAGGGCAAAGATTACCATCGGGAAAGAGAATAGAATTTGTAACCTTATCGGTGACCTTTTAGAAACATCTTTTGGCCAGATTTCCTTATCGTGGCACCATATTTTATACAAAATATAAATTAACGGGGAGAAGGCTAACACAACAGGCAACCACAACCATTGAGAAAACGGAGCAGGCAATAAAGGCAGTAAATGAGGTAAACCAAACAGCGAAACCACAGCAGCAGTTGAAATAAGAGCGGTCCGTTTGAGGATGCCTGTTCCCTTACCCCAGATGTCCCGGAAAAAGAAATGATTTAGCTGCCATTCTCTCGAAGACAAACTAAATCCAAATTTCCCCTCTTTTATTGCATTATAAAAATTGACGCTATAAGAAACAAGAAGTCCAGTATAGAATGCAAAAAGTTGTGGGAAAAGACGAATAAATCTTCCAATCCCCCTCACCCATCCCATTCTTTCTGAAAAATGGATAAACGCCTGAGTATTAATGGCCTGACTGAGAAAGAGTCCAAAAATTCCAAAGATAAGTGGTATAGGAAAAGCAACGTAACCTGAGACTCCTAAAAAGACCACCCAACCCAGGTAGATTATGTTAACAATGGGAATTAAGGGTTTCTTAAAGTAGAAGGAGAAACTGCTAAGTAAGACTAACATTAGCTTTTGTCCAATATGGAGTCTTTTGCTCCTGAGAACCTCGGGGATGTATCTACTTAATGCTATCTCCCCTGCGCCCGGGCACCATCTGGCAGTTGCAGGGGTCAGGTGACCCTGGAATGTGGGTTGTCTACTCTTACCAAATAGAGCATATTCCTTATGGGTGGTGTGATAGCCCTCCAACCAAAACGTTAGTGCCAACATAATATCTTCGCTTATGAAATCGACGTGGAAGCCTGCGCCTGTGCCGATAGCCTCGGTGTCAACAATTGCGGAATGACCATAGAAGCCTACGGCGCCGAACATACTCAGGATTCGTTGACCTACGGTGGTCCACACCTCATCGGCAAAAGCGGTCATGAGTGCTGGCCAGGAGTAGCCTCTGGTAAAGATGTACTCTCCAAAGAGGACCAGTTTAAGTTTTGGGTCCTTATTGAACTCGGCAAGACCAACGGGTAACTTTATCGCATTTTCCATTCTTACCGTATCATTAGAATCGAAGAAGAGACATTTTTCTCCTCTCAAAAAAGAGAGGGTCCCACTCTGAGTAATTCCTTTCTTAGGCGCCACCCAGCCAAGAGGTCTAACTGCAATACCCATAGGAGCTTCGGTATTAGTAACTATTTCAAGGACTTCGCTCTCTCGCCCTTTCTCCACAATTTCTCTCAATTCGTCGAGCATTTTACCCCTCACTTGTCCCTTGAAACGATACAGAGGCCCATCTCCTATGTATACTTCCAGGAAAGGAATTTCCTGCATAAGTTTCAGGAGGCGGGCTTTCTGTTCGAGGTCCTGCAAAGTGTAGCCTCCGTAATTGAGGAAAATTTGAACCTTCCTATCAACCAGTTTATCCAGTTGATCCTCTTCTTCATCAGGGAAGCAAATTCTGGCAAATATTTTGAAAGCCTCCCTTATCTTGGAGATATCTCTTACCGTTCTTGAGACCCCCCATAAATGCTTATTTATCCAATCTTCTATCTTTCGTTTTAGACTCTCCGGTACATTATCTGGCAACCTCTTAAGTCCCTTTAATTCCCTCATTTGTTGAAGAATTGTGTGGGGATACTCTTTCTTCAGACGGTCTACGGATCTTTGCCATTCGTCATTATACGCTCCGACCAAGTGATTCAAACGAGTCTCAGTTCCTCCGAGCTCAGGCTTATTCGCCTCTTCAAAGGTAAAGGTAACCGGCTCGTTCCAAGCAGTCGACACTACAGTAAGAGAAGGCATCTGGTGCCAGAAGTCTGTGCGGGGCATATCCATAAGCCAGCTGCCAATGAAAAGCTGAATCCTTTCCTTTGCTTCTTCATTGGCTGGTGCTACAGATAAATTGCCTTTAAGAAGTTGTTCTTTTTCTTCGTCATTTATAAACCATTCTTCATAAATGTCGTTAATGAGTGCCTCCCAGACTATATCCCATGCTCTATCGCCATCCATAACAGTAATTCCTTGCCCTGGCGTTGGAATCATCGATTCTTTGAATCTCTTCTTTGCTTCATTGTATTTCGCTCTTACCTGGTTCCAGGAAACTACCTGTCCTGCCCCTTCTCTTCTTCCCTGGTAGAGGCCAAAGAATAAATTATTAATGTAGATAGTAGCCGGAAAACTCAAGATAATGAATAGGAAAGTGAGCAAGAAGGTAGGAACAGCGAGAAAGATTGCAGATTGCCATCCCAATTCCCCAAAGCCGACAATCACAGGAGTTGTAAATAAAACAATGAAAAAGTTAAAAAAGGTCCAGGAAAATAAGTTAGTTAAAAGAAATCCCCAGAATCTCCTTATTTCTCCTCTCACTACATCACGGGCTCTTTGGTCTTCTTCTTTTTCCAATTTAAAGTTATTGAGTTTAGAGCGCTTGAACCAAAGGATAGTGCCTAAGAGCCCAAGAGCAGTTATTCCAAGACCGGGTAGAAAACCTACTGTTCCTAAGCTCGTCAAGATTCCTCCAGCAACGAAGCCAGAAAAAGCAGGAATTAACGGCACAATAACCGGAGATAAATTCCCAAAAAATGCAATAATTCCTAATTTATCCGGATAGGTTTTAAGGGCAAGACCTTTGCTTTCAAGAAAGGATTTTTTTGCGTCTTTGCCCGAGGCATTGTAGAGCTCATATTCTCGTAAGAAGTCTCTATCCATAAACAAGTATCTAATGTCATCAAAAGTAACGCGTCCACTTTTAGCCACTTGTTTTTCTTTCTTATATTCTGCCGCAAGGAATTCTCTTATCGCGTCCATGTCCGCCCTTATCTCGGAAACGATATTAGCCCTTTGACCGTTATTAAACATTCTAATTGCTTTATCCAAAAGATAATAACGGAGGGACGGCGAATGGGCCTTGAAATCCTTTGTTTCACTAAAGGTTAATCTGTTTAAGATAAGCATTTTAAGTGGGTCGTCTATAACCACATTATCACGATGTGTCTCCGTTTGCCATTCTTTTAATTTTTTACTCTCTTCAGGAGAGAGGTTTTCAACGGTGGTCTCTTTTCCTCTATCCAAGTTGTCTCTTATCCGCTGGAGCAGGTGTTGAGTAATGTCCGTGCAATTTTGAGGCTCGAGTCCTAAATCCTTAAGTGTTTCTTCTATGTTTTGCTGGAAATCGCCAAGAGGAGGGAGAGTGGTTGGTGGCGGTGGAGGACCGCTGGATTCCAGCTTCTGTTTTTCCTTAGCTTTTCTGAGAGCCCATCTTCCCATCTGAGAAATGACAGAAAGTAGTGCAAGGAAACCAAGCACTGGCAAACCAATATAATATAACAGACCTCGTTTCCATCCATATTTCCCGGTCAGTTTCTGCCAGAAGTCCTGCAGAATGAGTTCTTTTTTCTCTATAAAGTTACCATATTGGTCATAATGATATACGCTAGTTACTTTGCGATGGGGAGCTAAGGGTCTACTCTCCCATGTTGTTATAACTACATCGCCATTAGTTCTATACTCTATTTTTTTGAATTCCTTTGTTCCCTTTCCGTTTACTTTAGCTATAATGGGTTTTTCATAAGAGAGCTGCAAATTATAATAAACTGTTTCTATCCCTTTTGTTATAGGATAGATATTGGCTAATCTTGCTGCAACATAATCATATTCTCTGAGAACCAATTGACCAGAAGGGGTATATAGCTCTGCTTTTTTCTTGTCACGAGCATTGGAGATATTATATCTAAAACAGGTTATCTTTCTTCTTTGTGATTCATCTTCACCAAAGTAAACATTCACTGATTGTTTTCCAGCATACTCACGGTATTCACTTGGTTTTCCATTTTCTTTGACAGAAAATGCTGCCGGTAGTATGCCAAAAGGAACTTCTATAGTATTTCCATCTTTAGTAGTAACGTTTTTTAACCACCACATATTGATAACTGTATCTATGTTGTCTTTGCTTGTGGGAATTCTTCTTGCTATGTCTCTTCCAGGTGGGTCATTGGGAAGAATGAAAAGGTAAGAACTGATTTTATCTGCTACTTCTTCAGAAGGCTCTTTATAAGTAATTTTGGTCTTAGTATCACCCTCTTTTATCCACGGTGTTTCCTGAACTTGAGGAAGGGGTGTATCTGGATATATATCTATCTTGGCAAGCTCCTTCCAGAGGTTCTTTCCGAATTTCTTTTGATAGGCATCACGAACTTCCTTTGTAAATATCTCCGAAGCTTTTCGTTTAATTATTTCACCCTTTTTATCTAAAGTGGTATAAGCTACCATTACTTGATTATCGCTTGTAAGTTTATAACTCTTAACTAAATCTCTTCCTTCCCATTTGACACCTAATGTTCTTTCTAATACTACCTCAGTATCTCCAATTTTAACACTTCTTTCATAGATTACCTTTCTTCCCCAGAAGTCGCCAACAAGGTAATAGTCTGTCCAGGTGGCTGTCATTCCAGGTGCTATAGCGCGAGTTACTTTAACTGGCTGGAGAAGGACATTGTCAGAAATGCCTGAGCTTTCAAGTTCTTCTTTTATTTCTTTTCTTTTATCTTCTGGGAACTGTCGGAGAAATTGCTTTATTTTTGTATTTAATATCTTATATAGTTGTTTTGGTGGTAACTTAGAGTCTGTTGTCCAGACATCCTTGCCATTATATTTTAGTGTGGTTTTAGTTACTTTATCTGGGTTTGTTAAATCCTTATATTCTTTTGTTTCTTTCCAGCCATTCCAGGTTGATGTTTGTTCTCTTCCAAACCGGTCAAAGGTTTTGGTTTTAATAATAAGGTTAGGATCAGGTTTCTTAATAAATAAATCTTCAATAAGAGGACATAGCTTCTGATGGAAATAAATATTCTCGTTTAACAGACGTGCTTCCTTTAAAGATAACGTTGATAGATCATCTATAGCTTCTATTTTTGCATTGCCGTCTTCGTCATAATGAATGAATTTCCCAACGCTGAATGGGGTGGTATATGCCTCTGTTTCTGAATCATAGGCAAAAGAAATACGATACTGTTCGGCTCCGGTTACTGGGTCCCGAAGGATTATTGTATAAAGAGAGTTTGGTTTATTGATTTCTCCTTTCAGTTCTTTTACAGCATTACCATATTGGTCTAACCATTGTGTGGTAAGATAGGGAGTAAGTGTTGAAGGAAGAGTTATCTTATTTCGTTGAGCTAATTTATCGGCTAAATCCTTTAAATTCTGTTCGGTTAGCCTGGCTCGTAGGAAATCATCAAGAGTGGCTGTCTTAACTTGAACGGGCGCCATAAATGTCGCCCCTACATTTGAGATCGGTAAACCTATAGAAATGGGTTTTGCATTGGGAAAATGGGATATAACATTTTCCGGAGAAGTATCCTCTACATCTACAGCATACGCCACTGAACCTGAGGCAATACCATCGTTATCTTTGAAATGAACGATTACCCTATTGCCAATAATTGTTGCTATATCACTGCCATCTTTATCCTGAAGTCTGGTTTGACTTCTATTGTTAACTAAATTATGGATAGTTAATATTAATTCGGATTCACTCTGACTATCAAAAAGAGAAATTCTCTCTTCTTTCGCTCGATATGTTTCAACTACATTTTCTACGCGCTTCTTTATTGGCGTGCCATCAAAAGAAATGCCTACTTCTAATATTAATGTTTTTCCTTTACTGCCTGGAGGGCCGACCATATAAAGAGGAAATCCGGTTTTCGGGTCATAATAGCGAATATGACCTTTTAATGGACCTTCTACAAATTCTTCTTTTATTAAATTTTTGCCTCTGTAAGTTTGATAACTCACCTGTCCATTGATTAAATTGGTTACCCTCTTTACAGGATTACCATCTTTATCAAGATCAGGTTCACCGTCTCTATCTCTATCAGCGTCCTCACTTATAATAAAGAAATGAGAATGTGAAAAGTTGCCTTGTTTCCATTCTTTTTCCATAATTTCGTATTTTCTTTTGAGTTCCTGATAATCCTCATTAATTGTTTCTTCACTGGATGTTATGGTAACGGTTACCTCAACTCCATTTTCATCAACATAGCGATAGATATTTTTCTTCCAGTCATACCACAATAACCTTCCTGCTTTTCTTAATTTAACTAATGCTTTTCTCTCTTCTTGGGTTAACTTTCGTCTTTCTTTAATTCCTTCCAGCTCCTCTCTCATAAGGAGCTTTTCTAAATGGACTGTTGCATCATCTACTGCTATTTCTCCGGATTTGAGTTCTTTTTCTTCCTCTATTTCTGGAAGAGAAATTGGAGTTTTAACTTCATCTTTTAGCTTAATTTCCTCTGACTCGGATGGCTCGTTAAACGGACTTAAAGGATTGTATCCTAACCGGGCAAAAGCATACCAGCAAGTAGAAGATGCGCTGGCTACGCTTTCTGGCGTTTTCCATTCGCTATCAAAAAATGGTCTTACATTATGAAGGGTAAAATAGGGAAGAGCAACACCGGCTTCATTCTGAACAGCCAATTTCTTTAGATTATTAAGGATTTCTTCACTAGTCCCGACTTGTCGGGACACTCCAGTCCCCCTCACCCTTTCTCTCATATGTTGCGCAACTATTTGTTTAGCTATTGCAACCTGAGAAGAGATTTCAGGGCTTATTCCCCCACCTTCAGCATTGGTCAAACTTTCGTTTGACACTCCAAACGAATTCTTGGAGTGTAAAGCGAAAGCTTTACCAGTCAAACTTTCGTTTGACACTCCAGTCCTGTCGGTAAAATCATAGCCAGTTACTTCTACTTCTGTGCCATCAAGCTGGGTGTAGGTTATTGTTACTTTTGCTTTGTTTTCAATGTTCTCTAAAATCCTGGATGCTGTTTCTTTGCCATTAAAAAGATATACACCACGGTTGTCCTTCGCATTGTCCAGGATTTCAGGATCTAAGGCAAGGATAGCTAATGCATTAGCATCAGTTGCAAAGATTTCATCAGTTTCCCATTTTTTTATTGCTTCATTATAATGAGCACCACGATAAAAATAACCTTCTTTCTTGCTAAAGCATTTTGAAAGCCAGTTAAGGATTTTTTCTGCTCCTTTACTATATTTATCTTTTCCTGTAAGTTCATAGAGATGAGTAAATAATGAGAATGTATCGAGGTTCTCTTCTACGGGTTTTCTATTATAATATTTCCCGGTTTCTCCTTGTCTTATTCCACCATCTCTGTCCTGAAGTCTTAAGAGAAATTCAGCTCTTTTCTCTGCTTGTTTTAGTATCTCTTCACTCCCCGATTTAATGTATCTCTTAAGTGCAGGTCTACCCTCAAGTCCAAGGAAACCTTTGTTTTTTCCTCTTAAGTAACTAAAGTAGTAATTAATCCGGCCTTTTTCTCTAAACTCTCTAAGGCTCCTTTGGTCTCGAGAATCAAGGTGCTCTCTCCAATAAGCTTTATCTGCTGAGGCATGGAATGCTCTTAAATAACTGAGTCCTGAATAGGCATTAGGACCGGCTGTAGCAGCATATTCTACGGACTCGCCATCATCATTGGAAACATCAAAACTATTGACTAATCCTTTACCGTCATAGAGCTTTGGCCTTGAGGCTATATAATCATGCATATCCTTTACTGCTTCATCCTCTCCTGCAATTGAAAGAAGTTGAGAGACTAAACTAACATCATAGGTATAGGCAGTATGGATTGTTGGACCTTGTTTACCGTCCTCACTAATATGACTTGGGGGAATGCCTGTTGCCGGATGTCTTGCTCCTAACATAGAGGAGACTAAATCTCCTGTTGAGACATCTTCTTTCTTGAGTTTGGTAAATGGTTTAAAGGATGGTCTTGTGTCATAGGGTGAAAAGGTCTTAATAACTCCGCCTTCCTTAAACATCTTAAAGTAGGCATTGAAATTCTCCAAATCTTTCTGAAGCTCTTTTATGTCTTTTTCATATGCTTTTTTACCAAAAATAATTACACCGTCGGTATCTTTGTTTTTGTAATATACTGAATACACAACTCTTTCTTCCGGACCTTTCCCAACCCTCCCAATCTCCGCCTGAACAGGTACAATATTAATCCGTTCAAACTCTTCCTTAGTTTCATATTTTCTTGTAACTCTATTATTTTTTACTTCAAAGGCGAAATGATTCTCCATTGATTCACGGTACTGTTTATTGTTCTCTAAATCACGAAAAACTGTAATTGGATAACCAAGAACATATAGTTGATTTGCTGCATCTGTAATAATCCTGGGAACAAGCGACGCGTCTTCAGAACCCTCAACCCCTAATAACTTGCCGGTAGCCGCACAAAGATCTGAGGGTAGAAATATCACATCTTGCAGAATAGTTGGAAATGCATCGCTTGTTAATATTTGCGGAAGTGGTGCAGAGTGTTCTTTAAATAAGAGTCCTCCACTAATCCTATTAAGCGCCCAACCTGCTGAGCTCAAAGTTTCTGGTATAATAGGCGGGATCGGACCTTCTTCTTTGTAGGCATTGCCAAAAGTGGCAATGTGCATAGTAGGAATAAAAATATTTTTATATAATGGCCTGAGAATATTGGAGCTTATTCCAAATGGCTGATGAACTTTGAGTCTATCTCCTTGCTCAAACCTGGATTCATCAGTACCTCCACTATACTTCATAATATAGACCGGGATGTGAAATTTATCGTCGCCCATAGCTTTGCCAATTACCCTCACAATATTGATATCACCGCCAGGTGATAGCCATTCATTATTGGAAATATTATCATATACTTCTGTCCGAGTGAGCCCAGTAAGGTCGGCTACATTGTCAATCAAGTTGAGAGAAAAACCAAGAAAAGCTATGGTCCAATCATCCCTCCTTTGTCTTTTAAGATTCTCTAGTTCCTTGTCTTTGTCCGCTCCTTTGTCAATCTTTAATGCCAATTCCTTAAGCGTTTTTATATCTTCTTGACTTAATCTGGAAGGTAGATTCCTTAATGTAAAGAGCATATCAAAACCAACGCGTAAACCAGGAACTACACGAGAATCTATAGGCATATCAGCGCCAAGACTTGCTACATTAACCCCTAAGATAAGCGTTTCCAGAATTGCCCTTGCTACTATCTGGTCCCTATGCCTCTTTGCATCTTCTATCGCAAGATTGGTGAACCATTTTCCTATTTCCTTCTCAGCAATATCTCCCTCTAATGCATTCTTACCAAACCAGATTTCATTGTCCGTAGCTTCATTCTTTATTACATCGGGTTTTGCTTCAGCAGGATTAACTCGGACTAATCTTGACCTTCCCTGTCGGTCATAATAATATTTGTAGAATCCTATTTTGTCTTCTACTTCTTTACCATCTTCTGACTCATAAACAAGTACAACTATTGGGCCGTATTTATCAGATTTTTGCATGCCATTTTCATCTCTCTTTGCTTCAAACTGAAACCTTCTGTAGAGCCGGACAATCCTTACTGGATTACGATTTTCATCAACCTTTGCTTCTGCTGCAGCATAATTTCTTTTAACCTTTTTTCCATCTTCAGTAACCGTCTGTGGTGTGTTTAGGAGTTTGTATCTCTCTATAGCCTGCTCTCTTCCTTTTTTATACGCTTCTTTTTCCCTAAATTCTATATAAATATCAGATTTTTTCAGTACTTCTTGAGAGATTTCTTCGGCAGGTTTTTCTTCAGGCAGCCTTGGTTTACCTGGTTCTACTGCAGGAAGCCTGAAGATGTCTCTTTCTTCAGTGACAAAGTTCTTGTCATCAGCAAAAATCCCGGGAGCAAAGGCAGTTGAGTCGCCTTCCGCCTGCATCCAGATGAATGCTCCGTCTCGGCTAATCCGCATACCGTCAATTATGGTGCTCTTTCCGTGGGCAAGATTGATGGGTTCATCGTGATAATAGACGGTGATATACTGCTCAACCTCACTGACATCTTCAACGGTATAGGAGAAGGCGCTTAATTCGCCATTGAGGTAGATGGGTGAGCGGGTATCGGTTGGTTCTGTTTCAGCTGGTTTTACTTCAACTGGTTCTGGAGTAACTTCTGGTTCTTTTGGCTTTGTTTCTGGTTTGGAGGGTTCTTTAATTCTGACTTGTGTTTCTTCGGTTGGAGGCGTTTCGGTTGGCGTTGTTTTAGCTGGTTTTTGTCCAGTTGGCGCTCTCGGTTGCTGCTGAACTCCCATTACTGCTTGTTTTGCTTTCTCAATAGCTTCCTGAAACTTCCGGGCATTTGCCTTGGCAAAAATACTTTTCAGATTGGATATAAACTGCTCCCTCGCTTGAGTTGCAAATGTGCTCTGTGAATATGAAGCAACATTGTTTAATAAAGCTCCTGCCCCGAGGGAAGGTCCGGCTACTGCAAGTATGGCGCTCTGCATAATGGCCTGGGTCATCTTTCTGCTGTCTGATAGATAAGCAGCAACTCTGGCAAGGGCGCCTTTTGGCTTCTCGCCCTTTGCCACGCGGCTCATAACTTGTTTTCTATAGGCATTGAATATGGCCACACAAAAGACAACAGGGGTAATAATTGCCAGCCCTATACCTACAACAGACCATAATGATAGACCGGCTGTTAATGCGCTGATTATTTCTATGAGAGCTAAACCGCTAAATGTACCTATAACAAGCCCACGGATATTAATTGTTCCAGATTCAAATACTTCTTTTAGAGCAAGTAAGCCTTTCTTACCGCCTAAAACCTCGCTTTCTACTGATGCAAATCGGGATGCCATATATGGAAGCGCTATAACGTAAAGGACAGCTATTGTAAACATAATCAAAGAACCAAAAGCTCCAAACACCAAAAATGCCAAAGGCATTGAACCCATAAGTGTGGCTAACCCAAAAAGACCTCCGAATACAGCTATTGAACCCAGAATCCCTCTATGCTTTGCCTTCCTTGCTGGTTTTGATTTTTCCAGGGCATTGTCAAATTGACTATAAAGGGCATTATGCGACCTCCAGCCAATTAAAGATAATCCTGCTACGCTGATTAAAACGGCTGATAAGCTTGGCCCAAACATAAGCAGAAGAGCGCCTGCTGTTATAGAGACTAACCCGAATGAGAATGAACGAAGCCCCCTCTGCAAGTTGCTTGGCTGAATTATCTTTATCTCTTTGAGCTGTTTATAATTTAAGACCGTTATTATACTGCCTGATAAGACGCCGAAAGCAGCTATTGTCACTGCAAGAGGCAAAGCTATAGACGCTGTAGCAGGAAATGCAATAACAGATATGAGCGCAAGAAGCGCTGCGAATGGCCCGGCAGAGCTTAACATCAACAGTGCCATTGTAGGCACTGCCTTAATAGCGCCCCACCATTCCCTTGCATTTGCAGTTCCTCTAAAGACAAGGGATATGTATCTTTGTCCTTTATATGTCTGTGAAAACTTCTTTAGATGGGTATAATAGATTGTAAAGCCGATTACTATGAAGGCTACTGCGGATACAATCCATCCTGCTACAGGCAGGGCTGTAAATAGGCTGGTAGAAATAGCCTGCAAGAAACTATATTGGGTAAGGGCCTCCGTGCCGCCTAGCGCTACCAGCTTCATTATATTAATACTGCCTAAAAGCAGCTTTAAGAGATACCAGGCACTGCCTATTAAGGCGCCACCGAAGATATATCCTGCAGCTTTTCTTAAGATATATTTGCCTGAAAGAGCTGGCTGTTTTTTAATTGGCGTTTCTGCTTGCAGGACTTTCTCCCCTGCTTTCGGCGGTGTCTCTCTCCCTTCCATCATAGATTGGATTTTATTATTAATATATTCTATTGATGACCTGAATGCTTTCTCTGAGGTATCCCTGAATTTAACATAAGGGTCTGCCTGGGCTGCAATGGCTTTCCATTCTGCAGATTGCATTTCCCGATTAAGGTCATTTCTTGCCTTGCCGGTAGTATTAAGATACATCGATTTAGCATCATCCAATATTGCCAGAATACCTTTTATGAAATCTCCTCTTTTTTCTGCCGGTACTCCCTTTGCAATTTTACCTATATCTTTTATGTGTCTATTTAATACAGGATTATCAAACTCGCCTCTTAAGATAGTCCACCAAAGCTCTTTAAGTTGCTGCTTATTAGTCTCTACCTCTTTCTCAAAAGGCTCATCTTGATCAAACTGCTGAATCCTCGAATCCATAATCGCCCTTCTCAACGAAGCTATAAGCTCAATTATCACATGAGATTCCTTGCCATCCTTTGCTTGTATAGGCTCTCCGCTCTTATCAAATTCAGCTTTAATAGCTCCCAATGCAGTGCTTACTGCGGATATATCCTTATACTTATCAAATAACTCATCTTCTATAGACCAGAAGGCCTTAAATATACCTTTCTCGCCAGGCCTTCTTGCGGTTCTCCCCCTGAATTGTCTATCTGTTGCTTCTAACTCATCTATGTATAGAGAATATATAACTATGCCTTTCAGTCTCATTAAAGCATCGTCTAACTTCTGTTCGATATCAATTCCTCTGCCGCCGCGATTTGTTACTATAGTTATAGCACCTGGTTTTCCGCATTCTGCCTCAATCTCTGCTATATCTGTTTCTGATGTTGCATTGAATATCCTTATTCTCTCTTCAGTTATTTCTTTATGATATTTTTCTCTGTATGCAGACTTTATTAGTTCTATTGCTTTATCAACATCTCCTTCTCTTACCTTAGTAACAACAGGTTGATTATTTTCTATTTCATCAGAAATATCCTCACCAAACGCACGCCATTTTCTTGCTTCAGTAGAAAACATATTTACCAGGGCTATACGGGTACTTATATATTTATCTGAAAGCTTTGGTTCCTCAGGTTCTTTTTTATGTACCCGCTTCATAAATTCCTTATCCATAGTTCCACTTGCGCCGGCAAAATCTACTATTAAATCCTTATTGCCCAGAAATGTTCTCAGCATCATAGTATTTCTTATAATCTGCTCAACATTAACTTTTACGCCATCCTCAAGATGCTTTGCTTCCACTGCAGCGTGCAATCCCCAGGACCACCTTCTTCCAGGCATCTCTTTACCGCTCGTTTCATCTATAATAACAATTTTGTCGCTTCTTACTTTGTAATCTTTGTCAGGTTTATAACAAATTTCTGCAGCAAGGGCCTGTTCAACAAGATGTCTCCATAGCGTGGATTTACTATCAACGCCTGTTTGAGCTGTTAAGCCCGATTCCTTACCCAATAACTCTTCCAGCTGAGCTTTTCCCTTACCAGTAAGGGTTATTCTCTTCTGGAGACGTTTTGATATATCTATTAAACCTTCATCAACCCCTTTGCCTGATTGATAAAGCGCTTCAGCAAATTTGTGAGCCAAGATATATCTTTGTCGTATTCTTTCAGCATCCTGTATTTCTCCTCCTGAGATTATAAAAGGTGTCATAAGCTGATATATAAGCGTCTCATCTGCCTCATCAAAGAGCATAAAATACTGTCTCTTAGAGAATGCTACATCTGATCCATCATAAGGGAACTCCTCATCTTCATATCTATGAACAAACCTATCTACTGTGCCGAATATGATATCCGCCTGTCTATAAACGTCTTCTTCCTTAACCTTTTTCATCCCTTTAGCTGAAGCATCATAGATGTAACCTATTCTTTTTCCATTTTCATCCTGTGTAACAAAACCAACAACAAGCCCAAAATAAGATAAAACCTCACCTGCTACCTTTGCATCTCTTCCTGCTAAATCATCCGTTGTAGTGCAGATTAAAACACCCTTTTGATTTTTGAGTGTAAATCCTTTTTGCGTTGCAAGAATAAATGCAGCCAAACGCAGGGTAAGCGTCTTTCCAAAGCCGAAAGGTATAAGATACATCAAACCCTCTGCCAGTCTCTTTGCAGTATCTATTTGTATATCAAGTTTCCCAGCATCAGGGGTTATATCTTTTGCAGCAAACTGCTCTATCTCCTTAGTAAGAATATCCTTCAGCGCCTCTTCTCTTTGGAGTAGTTTCTGCAATTCTACAGCCTTAGTCGGTGTTTTTGGTTTGGGTTTTTGGGCCTCTTCCTTAGGAGGTGCTTTTGCTTTGGCTTTGGATGGCTTTTCTTCTTTGGCTTTTTTGAATTTAGAATCTAATTCATTTACATGTTTTAAAACTAATTTCTTTTTATTACGCTTTAGTATTCTTATTGACCTTCTTAAATCCAGTTCTTTTAAGAAATTTTCAAGTTGTTCTTTGCGCTTTGGGTTAGGTTCATATTTTGCATCCCTTCTAAATACCTGTTTTACATAGGGAAATATTGCCAACATTAACTGTTCATCTGAAACTCCTTGTGCTTTAAGATTTGTATATCTTTTATACAAATCTCGGAAAGCTGCGTGGTTTATGTATTTGGAAGTCTCTAAATATTTAAGGTAAGAATTTCTTTGGCTACCAGTAAATTTATCACTCAAAAGATACTTAAGTTCTTGCTGAACTACCCATATAAGAAGTATATGTAAAAGTCCATGATACTTCTTCTTACTTTTTCTATCCTCCTCCTGCCTTTCTCTGCTTAAACTTAAAAGGTTTCTCCAAACATTTATTTCTACGTTTTCTAAATAATCTACAGTTGATTGTGGTAGAGAAAAGATTGATGTTAAACTTTTGATTGCAGATTTTTTTGCAGTCCCTATTCTCTTTCTGTATCCACTCTTTCTTATTTCTTCTTCTTCAATTGGTTGGGGTTGCTTTTGAGTCTTCCTTACCTTAACAAACTCCGCAGCAACTTTTTCTTGATCTTTGGGCTGGGCCATTCCAAAAGCCACCATTACATCTCTCGGGGTCACCGCCAAGTTCCAGAGTTCGGGTAGTTTACCGAGCACGACAACCTGATCTTCTTTCTTATTGTCAAAGGAACGTTTAAGGAAAAACTCTTTGCATTTTTCCTGGCCAAAGGTAACTTCAGAAACTTTCTTCAGGTCTGCATTATATTGAATGACAAAGGGCAGAATGCCATTACTTCCCTTGGCAACTCCCAAGGCAAATGCGTTTCTCCCTTCCGTCAACACTACAGGCAAAAATTCAACATCCTCTATCACTTCCTGCAATTTTGGCCTGTTGACAAGGTTGGCTCTCCACTTTCTGAGTAGCTCAGCAAACGCCTTCCTCAACTCTCGTGGTTCAAACTGGGAGTAGATGAATAGAGCTCCCCCTTTAAACCTAATCACAGTGCATGTCTGGAATGATGGATCTCCTAATATATCCGCTGGCCTTAATGCCCCTATAATCCCAGCTATTGCTTTCTCCAGGTCTGTCCTCTTCTTCCTGGGAGAGATTTCCAAATCAGAAGAATAGTCTTCTCCCAGCCGAGGAGTAACCACTACATAGGATATATTCCTATCACGCAGAAGTTCCGTAATCCCTGGCGTATGGAAACCTCCAGCAATGAGAACGGCAACCCCCACTCCTTCTTTTTCCATCCGGGAGATTGTGTTATCCACTAAAGCTTGGTTTCTGTTTAAAGCAATTCTGTAGAACTCCTCAAATTTTGAGAGGCTCGCTTTTATTTCGGGCGCCATAAATGTCGCCCCTACATCCGGGTGGCCACGGCGGGCCACCCCTACATCCCCTGTAGGGGTTCGATTCATCGAACCCGTAGAAACTTTAATGAAATTGGAGAATATTCCGGGAGTTATCTCATCACGGTGTTTATAATAATAGGCGAGGTCTTCATTGGAAATCTTGAGACTCACCAGGTCCTGTAAGACACCAAGTATCCTGGAGAGTTTTACTAATTGCCTCTCCTCTTCTGTCTCACATAGTCTCTCTTTGAGTTCTTCCTCTAATTCACTAATCTCTGAGAATAACCTATTCTGGTCTATGCTGTCGTAGAGTTTGTTGTACTTGATATATAAGTTGAGGTTGGGATACTCATTCTTTCCTTCCTTTGAAGTCACAAGCTCAGTCAGTATTCTGGGGTCTTCTGACCTCAGTCCCTTTCCCATCCTGGAAGAGAGAGATTGGAGATAAGTATAGTATTCTGCTGATGTCACCTTCCCTAATCTATAGTCAAGGCTCATAATCAAAAGGTCGGATAGTTCATCATTAGTCAATTTCTCGCTTAGTTCTTTTATGTACTTTGACCTCTCGGAATCTACCCTGGAGAAGTCTATTTTCTCCTCAAATTTGGATGCCTCGACAAACAGTTTGAAATTGGGATATTTCCCCCTCACCTCTTTTTCGGGCTCAATAAATTGAGCCCCTACGCCTGATGATGTCGCCCCTACATCCGGGTGGCCACGGCGGGCCACCCCTACATCTGGTTCTGTAGGGGTTCGATTTATCGAACCCGCCAGAAGACTGTAGAGGTACTGGCAGTGTTGGGTGAGTGAGATTTTCTTCTTCTGGTAGGCTTCTATCTTTAATTCTAAATCTTTCAACTTCTTATTATACAGGCGGGCTTTCAGTGGGTTAATCTCTTCTTGAACTCTCTGGAAATAATTCCTGACTTTCTCCCCTGAAGAGAGACCTTCGTCAAATGCTTTCAGGTTCTTCTCATATGCGCGTTTATCCTCCACACCATAAATGGTAACACCTGGTAAAGCTTTCGCTTTACACTCCTGGAGTGTCAAACGAGAGTTTGACCTCTCTCCACTCTCGTCTTGAATTATGGCAAAATATTCCTCTCCAGTAATCTTCCCTTCCTTAAGAAACTCACTGGCGACCTCCTCTTTTATCTTCTTTTCAGGGAAACTGGAGAGAAGTGTGGTGTCTACAAGATCAGAGGAACCTTCAACACATATCAATAGAGGTTTGGAGTGTGAAACGAAAGTTTCACCGTTTCTGGTCAAGTTTTCACTTGACACTCCATCAGATTTGGAGTGTGAAACGATAGTTTCACCTTCTCTGGTCAAGCTCTCGCTTGACACTCCATCACGTATATATTTCAGGATATTTGCGCTGTTTAGCTGGGCTTCAGGACTGGAATGGGCATCCTGGATGTGGATAATCAGTCTATTCTCCATCCCCTGTTGTTTCTTATTTGATGCTTGCGTATGGACTTCTTTCACTGTGCCGTATTGGGAAGGAACGGTGAATAGATTTTGAGGAGTGATAAGTGAGGATACTTCACCTGCTACATCTTTCTCTTCAAGCTTCTTTCCTAAACTTTTTTGTCTATCTGATTGCTGAGGCTTTTCCTGGGAAGCGAGGAGTTTCTGTCTGGCTTTACGCCTTTCTGCCCAGAAACTTCTATCTGGCAAAGAAGCCCCCACTACCTGGGTGAAGAAAAACACACTGCTTACAACCAGTGCCAGGACTCTAAGCCATATCTTATTTGCCTTGCTACACCACCAAGCTACCATCTTTTCTCCTGTAAAGCTTTCGCTTTACACTCCTAGAGACCCTTTGGAGTGTCAAACGAAAGTTTGACTAAAGTATCCCGACTTTTTCGGGACGCTTTACACTCCAACACTCCAACCGTAAATAAAAAAGCCGGACTACCCATAACTGGTTTCCCTACTCGTTATCGGCAGCCCGGCCGGTTCAAATGCAATGTTGTCTATCTAAGTAACCCCGAGGCTTTGCGCCCCCCGATTGCTCAGGGTTTGCCTTTTCGGAATATTAAATTATCTTCAAAGAACCATATTTCTCTTTAAAAATCTCTTGGTAATAATAGTATATAATACGCGTATTACAAATATGTAAAAAAGCTGTAAATTTTTTGTAAATTTTTGGTAGGTGAATCGACGACCAACTCTTTTAAGAGAAGCTAAAACTTTCTTGAACTGCCAAATCTTACTGTCAAGGAAACACGGTGAGAACCCCATGTATCCTCTATTTGCAAAGGCAATATGAAGGCATAATCCAACTGGATACCAAGATTTTTGAGAAATTCATTGTTGTAACTGAGACCCACAGTTACTTCTCTATTGTTACCCCCTGCTCGGAGCCCAAATGTTCTTTTATTAAACCAACCTTCCCATCCTAAATGGTAATTCCAATCCTTGTCTCGTAAAGTAACATCAAACGCTCCGGTGACGTCTTCCACTACAAGAGCATTCAATAATCTAAAATCTCCCATCCTGTAGGCAATGCCAAATTTTGTTTCCATTGGTACAATATCTTTGGTTTTCAGTCCCACGTCAGCTTCAATAATATTCTTTACAGATGCACCTATCGAAATCCACGGCTCCCTGACAGGATTAGACCTGACCAGTAACCCCGCATCTCCAGTAAATGCATATTTGGAAGTGCCTTCACCGAAAACATCGGTATCGAGCTCGGCATATCTGTCCAGAGTATAGCCATGGCTTAGATATTTTAGACTTGCTCCTAAAGAGACCTCGGGAATCAGGCGGGGTAGGAAATCGTTCAATCTCTCGGCATAGGTTATGCTAATTGTATCTTCTCTGTAAAGGTCAAGAGAGGAAAAACTAGCCCAGGATATTCCCCATGCCCCTGTGTGCCTATTCTTAGGGAAGACAAATGAAAAATAGTCGAGCCCCAGATTGACGGTTTCCAGTCCGGTAAACAGCTTAGCATACATAAAATTGGCTTCCGGCCTCCTGACCTGGGTGATTCCTGCAGGATTCCATAAAGGGGCGCTGGTATCATCGGCAATTGCGCAGAAGGCTCCACCCATTCCTGCTGGTCTCGTTCCCCAACCACTGCTCTTGAAGGCAGCTCGAACATTACCAGCCAGGCAAAAAGTGAGCCACAGGACTAAAATCATAATTGATAGAATTGAATTTTTCTTCATTGCCGTCTTCCTCTGGGTAAAGCTTTCGCTTTACACTCCTCAAGTCCCCTTGGAGTGTCAAACGAAAGTTTGACCCAGGTAAAGCTTTCGCTTTACACTCCTCAAGTCCCCTTGGAGTGTCAAACGAAAGTTTGACCCAGGTAAAGCTTTCGCTTTACACTCCAATACTATTTTATTCTGTCCTCATTCTATGAAGTAAATAAGCATTAATGGAACCTGTTTTCTTAAATATATCCCAGTAGAAGTTACTGCCATAAGACATAACTCTTGGGATTTTGCTTTTTTCCTCCTCAACAAAACATAATCCCAGAGAATTCTTAAAACTCTTGCCTTTTTTAATCCAGACTATTTTTGCCAGAGTTTCTACTGGTTGAGGAATAGATTTTTCATTTATCTCCAGCCTCAGAAACGCACCGGGTAATAAATCTGGAAGCGAATCCTGCCACTTAAATGACAAGCCCTGACTGCTTATATCTCTCGTCCTTGTCTTAATGGCCTGTTGGTCATCGACCTTGCAAGATACCGGAACGCTAACATTAAAACGGACAAATTCTCTTCTCTCATCGCTGCGTTTATCTACCATTCTTTCATCCCCCCAACAAATTCTGGATTCCCCCGATGAAATCGGGGGACCTTCCCTCCCTTTCGGGAGGAGTCCAGCTTCTTATTTGGCTACTGCTATCACTCCACTAATCACTTCGCCTTCAACCTTCAACTGATAAATATATATGCCACTCTCCACAATATCTCCGTCATCATCAGTGCCATCCCAGATAGGATAGCTATGCAGAGTCCTTATTCTCTTGCCTGTGATGTCGTAAATCCTGATGGTAAACTCACCAGTTAAGTTCTCAAATTCAACCTCATCATTCATACCGTCCCTAAGGGCTGGAGTAATAATTTTTCTCACCGGTCTATAGGCATCTGCAGAAAGCCCAAATCTTATCGGGAAAAGAGCAAACTTGGAGAGATGCATCACATTTTTTGCAGTTACTATGTTCTTCTTTCTATCCACTTCTCCTCCGCTCAACCGCCAATCGAGAAGGTCTCGCCAGAAAATGCGCAATCTCTCCTCTAAAATTCCCTCTCCATCATTATATGCCAGGATAACAGTTGAAGCCTTCTTAAACATAAGCTTATCAATCTTTTTGCCATCCAGTTCGCTGGCACCAAACTCGTATGCCGAAACGGGCTCTACAGGCATAGCCGCCCTGTTTCCTTCAGGAAGATTTTCTAACTCACTCTCTTTTATCCTTCTAATGAAGAAACAGAACCAATCGGTCAACGCTCCTTCAGGAACTATCACCCCGGTGCCATCACCTAAACAGACAGAGCCTCCCGGAGGGCCTATCTTGCCTTCATTATAGTCCTCTGCTGTTAAGGTTACCGAAGCAGTAAATGTCTCTTTTTGCTTAGATACAAAACCGCTCATCACCGTAAACGGCAAAAAGGACATAAAAATCCCTATGCACAAAATGGAAGCCAATATTTTGATTAATCTATGCCTTTCCCTTACCATCTTCCATCCTCTCGGTCCCGACCTGTCGGGACACTCCCAACAAACTCTTGGAGTGTAAAGCGAAAGCTTTACCATAGTCGGTCAAACTTTCGTTTGACACTCCCAACAAACTCTTGGAGTGTAAAGCGAAAGCTTTACCATAGTCGGTCAAACTTTCGTTTGATACTCCAAACAAACTCTTGGAGTGTAAAGCGAAAGCTTTACCATAGTCGGTCAAACTTTCGTTTGATACTCCAAACAAACTCTTGGAGTGTAAAGCGAAAGCTTTACCATAGTCGGTCAAACTTTCGTTTGACACTCCCAACAAACTCTTGGAGTGTAAAGCGAAAGCTTTACCATAGTCGGTCAAACTTTCGTTTGATA
>Ga0315296_10000450_pt1 | contig 37537 bp, 39 predicted proteins | sample YL17G14_18_MG_FD_203921 | JGI IMG/M metagenome (GOLD analysis project Ga0315296, IMG submission 203921) | Sediment microbial communities from Yellowstone Lake, YNP, Wyoming, USA - YL17G14_18 | ecosystem: Environmental > Aquatic > Freshwater > Lake > Sediment | place: USA: Wyoming | collected... | reverse complement strand
GAACCTATGAGTGTAGTTGAGGAAGGCTAAGTTTGCCTTATTAATTTCCCAGGGTAGGGTAAATCTTGGAAGGGGCCCTTGTATTCGAGTACAAGGGCTTTTTTTTCGGTTGGCGAACTTTTATTTTTCTTGATTTTTGCAAAAGGTTTAAACATAATATATTGGGAATTTACCATGATTCAGAAGGTTACGCATGGCTCTCCTCGGCGGCGTACCACAACGCACCATGGGCAACATGCCTAACATCGATAATTTTCATTGTTCAATTCGTAATTCCAAGGCTCAACAAGAATCCCAACGCATATTCAGGCCGTTCAAGAACCCCGGGCTATGCTTATCGGATGGTCAAAAGAAGAAGGCAGCTTATTAAGAAAGGCTACAGATTCGATCCAAAGACTAGGGAGTGGGTAAAGGGATAATACAAGATTGAACGCCAATAATACAGTTTTTGAAACCGCCTTGCAGAGTGGGGCGGTTTTTTATCGCCTTTTTGAAAGGCAAACATCAATTTTATATCATCATCCTCCAATGCTCCTTATCGTGATATTCCCTTCCCTACCCCGAATTAAAATGTCCTTCCGTCCTATCTTTCCCACAAGATATACTGGCGCTGGCATAGCAACTGGATTCTCTTTAAGGAATTCCTCGGTCTCCTTTATCCCTTCACTTACAGCCTTTGATACGATCTTCTCACAGCCAAAGTATTTGTCAGCAGGTGTGAGTTTTCTCCCGTTTTCTGACAGACTCCCATGAGGCCTCTGGTAGTTGTATTTGTTGATGTATCCTGATATATGTCTCTTTGCATCTTCAAATGTGGATATGGGAATCTCGCTCAATAGTTCTCTCCATACGTTCTTCCAGAAGGCCTCGATCTTACCAAGTGTCTGGGGATGATGAGGCCTTGACCTTATGTGATGGATGCCCATCTTAGTTACTGCTTTCTGGAACCTTGCTCTACCCCTCCACGAATAGAACTGCCTGCCGGTGTCTGTTAGTATCTCCTCCGACAGCCATGTTTCTCAATCGCACTCCTCAATACCTCCAAAACATTGCCTCCTGTCTGGCTCATGAAAAGACCCCAGCCTGTAATAAAGCGCGAGCAATCATCCAGACAACAGATTAGATAAACTCTGTGAACCCCTCTCAACATCCAGGTCATTATGTCCATCTGCCACAGCTGATTAGGGGTTGAACGGACAAATCTTCTCTGTGGCTTCTTTTTTGCCTTTGGCTTTCTTTTCTGCAGAGGTTGCGGCTCTTTCTTTAGTGTCTTCCTTACCGTCTCAGCACATGCTTTCAGAAAGTGCCTTTTCAATTCGACTTGCCTGGGAATACGAAGGCAGGTCAACAGCTCTATCGGTCCGGCGGTATGAACTCGGGATACAGTATCAATGGTAGTCTCTACCGCAAGAAAAATGGCCCCTCACCCTGACTCTCTCCCGGAGGGGAGAGGGAGTTTTTTTCTCCATTCGGTATTTCTACAAAATCTAGTCCACATATTTACTTTAGTTTGCCATTGATTCGGGAAAGACCTTAAAATTTCTCTTGACAAAATTCTATTTTTATTATAATATTACTAAAACGGTAAAAATAGTAAAGTATCTTCCTTGGAGGTTAAAGTATGAAACTTTCAACAAAAGGGCGTTACGGAGCCAGAGCAATGTTAGAATTAGCACTTAACTATGAAAAAGGGCCATTACGACTAAGAGAGATTGCTCAAAGACAGGAAATTTCAGAAATGTATCTTGAGCGCATGATGACTGCTTTAGTGTCTGCGGGTCTAGTAAGGAGTATACGGGGCCGACATGGGGGATTTTGTTTAGCAAGATCACCCGGAGAAATTCCATTGAGTCAAGTTATTGAAGTTGTAGAAGGGTCAATTGCTCCAGTAGCATGTGTTGATAATCCCAAATTATGCAAACGTTCAGCAACTTGTGTTACCATTGAAATTTGGGGAAGGTTAAAAAAAGCAATGTTAGATGTTCTTGACTCAATAACTTTAGAAAATATGGTTGAAATGCAAAAAAGAAAATTAATTAAATCTGAAGTTCAAATGTATTCTATTTAGAAGGAAGGAGAATTAGAAAAATGGTTAAAGAGAAAATATTGATTGAGAATTTGGAATCAAAAACTGCCCAAGAAATACTCAGACACACATTAGATAAGTATCAAGAAAAAGTTGCATTAGCTTCGAGTTTTGGTGCAGAAGACGTTGTTCTGATTGACATGCTGCTGAAAATTAATCCTCAAGCACGAATTTTTACTCTTGATACTGGAAGACTTCCTCAAGAGACCTATGATGTTATGGATGAGATAAAAGAAAAGTATAAAATTAATATTGAGGTTTACTTCCCAGATACCAAGTCAGTTGAAGATATGATGTGTAAATACGGGTTTAATTTATTTTACAAAAGTGTTGAATTACGGCAGTTATGTTGTAAGGTTAGGAAAGTCGAACCTTTAAATAGAGCATTAAGAAATTTAGATGCATGGATTTGTGGATTAAGACGTGAACAAGCAGTTACACGAACAGAAATTAAAAAAATTGAAATATGGAGTAGGGGCTTTAGCCCCGTAGACGAGCCTAAAGGCTCTACTCCAGGCTCTACTCCAATCATCAAAATAAATCCACTTGCTGACTGGACTGACAAACAAGTTTGGGATTATATAAAGGAAAACAATGTTCCTTATAATACCTTACATGATAAGGGTTATCCAAGTATTGGTTGCGCTCCTTGTACACGGGCTATAAAACCCGGTGAAGATGTTCGTGCTGGACGATGGTGGTGGGAGACACCTGAGAAAAAAGAATGTGGATTACACTGCAGAAAATAAAGAGGAATTAAAATGATTGAACCGTATGGCGGGAAATTAATTAATAAGATAGTCTCTGAAAAAGACAAGAAGATTCTTAAAGAGAAGATATTTATCCTTAAAAGTATTAAATTAAACAAAAGACAAATATCTGATCTGGAAATGATTGCTACAGGTGCTTTTAGCCCTTTAGAAGGATTTATGGGTAAAGAAGATTATGAGAATGTTGTTCATAATATGAGATTAGTTAATGGTTTAGTTTGGTCTGTCCCTGTTACTTTAGCTGTAGATAAAAATGAAGCAAGGCGCTTGGAGAAAGGAGAAGATATTTCTTTATTAGATGAATTTGGAATAGTACTCGCAGTTCTTCACTTAAAAGAGATGTATTCATATGATAAAGAATTAGAGGCAGAAAAAGTATATCGGACAAAAGATCCAAAACATCCTGGAGTTAACGCTCTTTATTCTCAAGGAGAAATCCTACTTTCTGGTGAGATAAGTGTTCTTGAAAAGCCAAAACATAGCGAGTTTTCCGAATATTACTTAACTCCAGAAGAGACAAGAAAAATATTTAATCAAAATGGTTGGAACACAGTAGTTGGATTTCAAACAAGAAATCCTGTACATCGAGCACATGAATATATTCAGAAATGTGCTCTTGAGATATTTGACGGATTATTTTTACATCCAATAGTTGGTGAAACAAAATCTGATGATATCTCAGCTGAGATACGAATGAAATGTTACGAAGTATTACTGGAAAAATATTATCCCAAAGATAGGGTGGTTTTAGCAATAAATCCAGCAAGTATGCGGTATGCCGGACCAAGAGAAGCAATTTTTCATGCATTAGTTAGAAAAAATTATGGTTGCACACATTTTATTGTAGGAAGAGACCATGCAGGAGTGGGTAATTATTATGGTACATATGATGCACAAAAAATATTTTTAGAATTCAAACCAGAAGAACTCGGTATCACACCTCTGTTTTTCGAACATACTTTTTATTGTCGGAAATGTGGAAATATGACATCAAGTAAAACATGTCCACATGGGACAGAGGAAAGAATCATGCTGAGCGGGACAAAAGTACGGGAAATGGTTCAAGAAGAGGAAATTCCTCCTCTTGAATTTACTCGCCCCGAGATTGCAAAAATACTAATTGATGGAATGAAAAAGAAAGTTGCAGATTTTAATATTTAGAAAATGACTGGAATAATTTTATTGATTATTATAGGCATATTTCTTGCTATGAACATGGGCGCAAGTGGTTTTTCCATTTCTTTTACTCCCTCTTGCGGAAGTAATCTGTTAAAGAGAAACCAAGCGGTAGTTTTATATACAGTTTTTCTATTAGTAGGCGCGATGCTCATTGGCCCGAGGGTAGTAGAAACCTTGACACGAAAAATAAGTCAGCAACAGATAAGTGGATCCTCAGGATTGATTATCTTGATTTCAGCAGTCATTACGATGTTTACTGCTAATCTATTAAAAATTCCACAGTCAACCAGCTTTATAACCGTAAGTGCTTTTGTAGGAGTTGGACTTTTTTATCATCAGTTAAACTGGTTTACTATTTTAAAGATATTTTATATAGCCTTGATTTTTTCCTTTTTGGCTTATCTGAGTGCCTACTTAATTGGAAGTGTCTTCTATCCTCCAAGAAATAATAATTTACGATTTTATGAGAAAGTTTTTATACATCGGAATAAATTGAGAAGATTTATCATCTGGACTGATTGTTATTCCGCCTTTGCGGTAGGGACTAATAATGTAGCTAATGTGGTTGCGCCTCTTTTGGCTGTGCTAAGCGTTGATCCACTTATTCTATTGGCCACAACAGCACCGTTTTTTGGTCTCGGTGGATATACTTTTGGCAAAGGAGTTCTGCATACTATTTCCAAAGAAATCGTTTCACTTGGGGAAATCTCTGCTGGAATTATTTCTCTAGTGGTTTCTAGTTTTGTAGTTATTGCTTCACTTTTAGGCTTACCTACACCTTATGTTCAGTTTACTACTTTTTCTGTTTTAGCAATAAGTAGTCTTAAAGATAGTTTTAATGTTACTTTTAAGAAGACCATTGTTAAGAGAATTTTTGTTGTTTGGGTAATAATGCCTTTACTTACTGCGACCATAAGTTTTCTTTTACACCAATTATTCTTGAAATGATTTATTTAACTAAAGAAAATTTTCAAGAGATAATAGGACATTGTCAAAAAGAATATCCTAAAGAAGCCTGTGGAATTCTCGCTGGGAGTAGGGGCTGGAGTAGGGGCTGGAGTAGGGGCTTTAGCCCCGTAGGGAATAGGACATCTCCACCCATAAAGGATAACGACCCTAAAGGGTCTACTCCTGGAGTAGGGGCTTCAGCCCCGTTAATAATATCAAAAGTATATAAAATGGTTAATATTTCGGATAGTCCAGAGACCTGTTATTTTATGAAACCCGAAGAACAACTCAAAGTATTTAAAGAAATGCGTAATTTGGATATAGAGATGTTAGGGATATATCACTCTCACTCAAAGAGCCTCGCATATCCATCTCAACGCGACTGTGAAATGGCATTTTACCCTGAAGTATCTTATGTAATAATTTCTTTACGTAATTTCAATAATCCTGATATTCGTGCTTTCAAGATTATAGAAGGGAAAATCGAAGAAGAAAAAATTGTGATAGAAAAGGGTTCAGAGAAATGAACTTTAAATGTCCGGGGATAGATACAAGATACTTACAAGTTGAAGAGCAAGTATGTAAAAATTGTGGTTATAATGTGGAAATATTCTCAAATGAAGTAAAAATTATCTGTCCACGATGTAAAAATGAAATCTATAGAGAGAATGTGCCATCTTGTATTGATTGGTGTAGTTATGCAAAACAATGTATTGGCCAGGAAAAATATGAACAATTAAAGTCAAAGATTGAATTGAATAAATCCAAACTGGATTTTAAAGAGAAGATTTTATCTGAAATGATAAACTATTTCGGAGATGATATAAAAAGAATAACTCATGCTATGAAGGTTACACATTTTGCTGAAAAGATTTTAGAACAAGAAAGCGATGCTGATAGAAGAGTAGTAGTGATATCAGCAATATTACATGATATTGGTATAAAACAATGTGAACTTAAATATAATTCTACTAATGGTCAATTGCAAGAGAAAGAAGGTCCACCGATAGCAAGAGAAATTCTTCAAAAAGTTGGTATAAAACAAGAAATCATGGATGAAGTTTGTAAAATAATTGCCAGTCATCACAGTTCCGGAGAAATTGATACCTTGAATTTTAAGATACTATGGGATTCCGATTGGCTGGTCAATATCGAGGCAGAATTGGATTTAAATAATAAAGAAAAATTAAAAAAAAGTATTGATAAGATATTTTTAACCAATGCTGGCAAACAGATAGCTAAAGAAAAATATTTGTCTAACTCTGGGGGTAGTTAAAATGGCAAAGGTAAAAAGAAAAATCATCAAAATTGATGAAGAAAAGTGTAATGGATGTGGAGAATGTATTCCCTCTTGTCCTGAACAGGCAATACAGATTGTTGATACATCTGAAGGTAAAAAAGCAAGATTGGTAAAAGAGTTTTACTGTGATGGGCTTGGTGCGTGTTTAGGTTCATGTCCTACAGGTGCCTTAACTATTGAGGAAAGAGAGACAGATGCGTATGATGAGGAAGCAACAATTTCCCGAATAAAAGAAGTCGCCCCCGAAATGTTAGAGACACATTTAAAACATCTTGCTGAACATTCACAGGAACTTCCAGAACACCATTCGCATAAAATGCCCAAGGGTATGACTTCCTGTCCTTCAGCTCAGATGCTCCATTGGGAAGAAAAGTCAGGAGTAGAACCTTCAGGTTTGTTACATATGGCTAAAGTCCCTATTCCTTCGGAATTACGACAATGGCCAATTCAATTGCATTTGGTGTCGCCTTCTGCCCCTTATTTTCAGAATCAAGATTTATTGATAGTTGCTGATTGTGTCCCTTTTGCATATGCTAATTTTCATCAAGATTTCTTAAAAGGAAAAGCAATTGTTATCGGTTGTCCCAAACTTGATGATGCAGAATCTTATATTGAGAAGATTACAGAGATACTGAAAGTAGCAAATCCGAAAAACATAAAAATTGTGCATATGGAAGTCCCTTGCTGTTTTGGTCTTGTTCATATTGTTCAAGAAGCATTAACACAAGTAAAAAAGAAGATTCCATTAGAAGAAGTGACAATCGGAATTAAAGGTGAAATAAAAAATAAATGAAATTTTATCCGGTTTGTATCAATATCCAAAATAAGAAGATTGTTATTATCGGTGGTGGGAAAGTTGCCGAAAGAAAAATTAAAGGATTATTACCATATAACGCAAAGATTATTTTAGTTAGTCCGGATTTAACGAATTATTTGGAAAAGTTGGTAAAAGAGAAAAGGATTAAATACATAAATAAAAAATATTCAATAAAAGTTATAAAAAATGCGTTCTTAGTTTTTGCCTGTACTTCAGACAGCGCTGTTAATAAAAAAATATTCAGTAATGCAACAAGACAAAAAATAATGGTTAATGTATGTGATAAGACGGAGCTTTGTGATTTTACTTCTCCGGCAGTTGTAAAACGGAATGGGCTTACTATAGCAATTAGCACCGATGGTAAAAATCCTGAATTGTCTAAACGGTTCAAAGAGGTAATGGAAAATGAATTTTTGTATCTATGGAATAAACTATAAATCGGTAGATATTGCATCGAGGGAAAGATATTTTATATCCAACGATGTAAGCGATGGAATTCTTGCAAAATTCAAAGAATTGTCTGTCCTGCCGATTGTTATTTTATCAACCTGTAATAGAACAGAATTTTATTTTTCTGAAAATAGTGATAACTTCGTTGATGTTCTTAAAAGTTCTTCTCATTATATGATTGACATGAAATTTGAAAAAAAAGAAAAACTTGCTGCTATAAAACACTTATTTAAAGTCACCAGCGGGCTTGAATCACAGATACTCGGGGAGAATGAAATTCTTTCACAGGTGAAAAACGCATATTATAAATCACTTAATTTAGGTTTGACGAACAAATTTTTTAACTTACTCTTTAATAGAGCGTTAAAAGTTGGAAAAGATGTTCGCAGTAAGACAAAAATATCATGCGGCAACCTCTCTTTCGCATCTATAGTATTTAATAAAATAAAAAGGTTATTCGGCAACATAAATAACAAGAACATTTTACTTGTTGGCGCAGGTGTTATTTCAGAGACTATATTAAATTATTTCTCTAAAAATGAAATAAAACTAAAAATAGTTAGCGGTAAACATTATGAGAAAGCTGTAAATCTAGCAAACATATTTAATACAGAGGTAATTTATTTTGATAAATTAAAATCTGCAATTACTACTTCAGATATTATTATCGTAGCTACATCAGCGCCACATTTTTTGATAAATAAAAATTGTATAATTAAAGATGGGAAAACCCGTATTATATTTGATTTATCTGTTCCAAGAAATGTCGACCCTAATATTAAAGACAATAAAACAATCCTTTACAACATTGATAATCTAAAAGAAATAAGTGACAGTAACCTTCAAATTAGAAAAAATGCAGTTACTGAAGCAGAAAAAATAATAGAAGGTCAAATAGAAGAGATAAACAAAATATGGAAAAGAGAATTAGAGTTGGAACAAGGGCATCACCACTGGCATTAAAACAGGTTGATGAAATTATTAAACTTTTTAGATTGAAAAATATTGAAATCAAAACTTATAATACAACCGGTGATATAAACAGAAAAACACCAATTTCAGAAATAGAAAGGACTGATTTTTTTACCGATACGATTGACAGTGCCCTTCTGAAAGACAGGATTGATTTTGCGGTGCATAGTGCAAAAGATTTACCGGATGAACTGTCAGATGGTTTAAAAATTGCCGTGATAACAAAATCAATTGATTCATCAGATGCGATTGTCTCGAAAAACAATTTGAAGTTGAAAGAATTACCGCTAAATGCAAAAATAGGTGCAAGTAGCAAGCGAAGAAAACAACAGTTAAAGAAATATAGGCCAGATTTTGAAATAATTGATATCAGAGGCAATATTGATGAGAGACTAAAAAAATTTGAAGATTACGATCTTGACGGTTTGATAGTTGCGACTTGTGCTCTTATCCGTCTTGGGCTTGAAAAAAAAATTGCTGAAGTAATTCCATTAGAAATATTGAAACCGCATCCTTTACAAGGTTCACTTGCAGTAGTCATTAGAGAAGATGATTATGAAACAGAAAAATTATTCAAAAAATAAGATTTATTTTATTGGAGCAGGTCCCGGTGATCTCGGGCTTATTACAGTCAAAGGAGTTGAAAAATTAAAAAAAGCTGAATGTGTGATTTATGACTATTTAGTAAACAAGAGATTATTAAAATATGTAACTAAAGGTACTGATTTAATAAATGCTGATACTGTAAGAAATACTTTTTCAGATGGTTTCACAAAACAGCAGGATAAGTTAAATCGCCTTATTGTAGAAAAAGCAAAAAAATATAAAACGGTTGTGCGATTAAAAAATGGTGATCCAGTTATGTTTGGACGACTTAATGAAGAGATTGATGTACTTATTAAAAACAAGATTGATTTTGAAATTATTCCCGGAGTAACAGCTGCTTCATCTGCCGCGGCAGAACTGAAGATAGGTCTAACAAAAACAAAAATTGCACCTGTTGTCTCATTTATTACAGGACATGAAAATCCGTTTAATAAAGATTCCTCTGTGGAATTTAAAAAATTACCTAAGTTGGGTACACTTGTTTTTTACATGGCTGTTAAAAATATTTCAAAAATAACAGAAAAACTAATTAAACTTGGCTGGAATAAAAACACATATTGTGGAATCGTAGAAAAAGCAGGTTTTTCTGGTAAAAAAAGATGGATTGGTAAGCTAAAAGATATAAAAAAGTCGTCAATTGCTGTAAAGCCACCAGCAGTATTTTTCGTAGGAGATGTTTTAAAATATGCGATTAAGAAAAAATGAAACGATAAGAAGAATGCTTAAGGAAACGCAAATAGACGTCAGTAATCTCATTATGCCATTTTTTATAAGAGATGGTAAAAAGATAAAAGAACCAATTAAGTATTTTCCTGGAGTTTTTCATTTATCAATTGATAATCTTTTAAAAGATGTAAAAGAAATAAATCAACTTAAAATCCCTGCGGTTTTATTATTTGGTATTTGTGATAAAAAAGATATGGATGGTTCATATGCTTGGGACAAAAATGGTATTATTCAGAAAGCTATAAAAGAGATTAAAAAACATTTCCCTGAAATTTTAGTGATAACCGATGTTTGTCTTTGTGGTTACAAAATAGATGGCCATTGCGGAGTTTTAAAAAATAACAAGATTAAACTGGATTTAACCCTGAAATATCTTTCAAAAATTGCATTATCACATGCAGAGGCAGGAGCAGATTTTGTTGCACCATCAGCAATGATGGATGGGCAAGTAAAAGCAATAAGGACGATTCTTGATAAAAATGGTTTTAATGATGTCGGAATAATTGCTTATTCTGCCAAATTTGCTTCAAATTTCTATGGGCCTTTTAGAGAAGCACTTAAAAGTAGCCCTAAATATGGCGATAGAAAAAGCTATCAACTGGACTATGCAAATTCACAGTCAGCATTAAAAAAAATAGAACAGGATATTGCTGAAGGTGCAGATATTGTTATGGTAAAACCAGCACTTGCATATCTTGATATTATCAAGGAAGCAAGACAAAAATTCAATGTTCCAATTGCAGCGTACAATGTAAGTGGTGAATATTCAATGATTAAATTAGCCGCAGCAAAAGGTGTAATTTCTGAAAAAGAAACGGTTCTTGAAATTCTTATAGCAATTAAAAGGGCGGGTGCTGATTTGATAATTACATATTATGCTAAAGATGTGGCGAAATGGATAATTGGAAAGGAAAAATAAAATGGAATTGTTTCAAAAAGCAAAAAAGTATTTACCAGGTGGTGTTAATTCACCAGTTAGAAGTTTTAAAGCGGTTAATATGAACCCCATTTTTGTTAAATCTGCTAAAGGGGTAAAGATTACAACTTTTTCTGGTAAAACATATATTGATTACTGTATGTCCTGGGGTGCTCTTATATTCGGTCATTCAGAACCAGATATAATAAAATCTGTCTTAAAACGGTTAAATTTAGGTACAAGTTATGGATTCACAAATAGTTTTGAAATAAAACTTGCTGAAAAAATATGCAAAGCAATACCATCAATAGAAATGATACGGTTTGTCAATTCAGGCAGTGAAGCAACAATGTCAGCGATTCGGTTAGCACAAGGATATACAGATAAAAATAAAATTGTAAAATTTGAAGGTTGTTATCATGGAAGTTCTGATTTGTTATTGGATACACAGAATAGTTTTATCATTCCGTACAATAATATAGAGTTAGTTGAAAAAACAATAAAGGAACATCATAAAAAAATTGCCTGTTTTATCGTAGAACCTATTGCAGGAAATATGGGTGTTATATTACCATCCAATGGATTTTTAAGAGGGCTTCGCGAACTTTGTGATAAATATAATACAATTCTTATTTTCGATGAAGTAATTACTGGTTTTCGTTTTACTTATGGTGGTTATCAAAATATATTAGGCATAAAGCCAGATTTGACCTGTCTTGGTAAAATTATCGGCGGCGGATTTCCTGTCGGTGCTTATGGTGGCAAAAAAGAGATTATGAATCTGGTTTCACCAGAAGGACCCGTATATCAGGCAGGGACATTTTCAGGTAATCCTATAACTATGGCAGCGGGAATAACAACAATTAAAAAATTACAAATTACGACTGAAGGAAGTCCCTGTGGGACAGATTACAAATTGATAAACGATAGAACGAAATATTTATGCGACTCAATAGAAAGTGAAGCAAGAAAGAATAATGTTGATGTTCAGGTAAACAGAGTTGGTTCAATGTTTTCAATATTTTTCACAAGAGAAAAGGTTGATGATTATTCCTTAGTAAAAAGACAGAATGTAGAGAAATTCAAGAGATTTTACAATTTGATTTTTGAACAAGGAATTCTTTTTTCACCATCGCCATTTGAAACAAATTTTGTTTCTTTTGCCCATACAGATAAAGATATAGAAAAAACCATAAAAGTGATTTCTTATGCCTTCAGGAGGATTTGATGAAATATTTTGATAAGTTCGACATGAAAACAAAAAAAGAACAGAAAAAACTAAATATTAATTTTGCAGAACTTAAATCAGGCGGATTTATAAAACAAAATAAAAAGGATTTGTTTACTGTTCGGCTTCGTGTCCCGGGTGGTAGAATGCCAATAAAACGACTCCAAGGAATAATAAGAATTGCAAAAAAGTATAGTCAATCTGACTTTGTTCATCTGACCACTCGTCAGTCACTTGAAATTATTTCTGTCCAGATAAATGATTTTAATAAATTAAAAAAAGAGTTGAAAAAAATAGGTCAAGGGACCGCTTCTTGTGGGCCAAGAGTTCGGGTAGCTACAGGATGCGGTGGTTGTGAATACAACGCAAGAGGTATAATTGATACACAAAAGTTAGCAATTGAATCAGATAAAAGATTTTTTGGTATTCCCACAGTCCATGGAAAGTTTAAAATATCTTTTGCAGGTTGCCAATCTGATTGCACAAGAGCAAAAGGTGCTGATACCGGCTTTGTCGGTGAAATTGAACCGAAATGGGATGAAAATAAATGTACTGGTTGCAGATTATGTGCCAAAGCATGTCTTGAAGGTGCAATCATTTCAGATGAGAAAACTGGTAAACCGATCTATGATATTTCTAGATGTATATTCTGTGGTGATTGTATAAAGATATGTCCTACATCTGCATGGTATGGTAATCGTGTTGGTTGCGCACTTTATGTTGGTGGTAAATGGGGAAGGCATCCAAGGATTGCTAATTTAATAGAGCATCTTTTCCCAATAAAAAACATAATTCCTATAATTAAAAAGACAATTGATTGGTACATAAAAAACGGAAAAAGCAGGGAACGGATTGGTAATACAATTGACCGTTTAGGTTTTAAAAAATATAAAGAAACGATTGGAGGGTTGCTATGATAACAATTTTGATTAATGGTAAAGAAGAAATGTTAGAAGGTGAATTGAGTATTAGTGAACTTCTTAAGAGAAAAAATATTCGTCCTGAAGTTGTCACAATTGAAGTAAACGGTAAAATAATAAAGAGAGAAGAATATGAAAAAATATTTTTGAAAAATGGCACTCAACTGGAAATGGTATTTTTTATAGGTGGTGGTGATTCTACAGAAGACAAAAAAGAAAAGAAAAGCGGTAAAAAAGTAGCTAATAGTGTACTTGACTTAATTTTTAATACTCCCATAGTAAAGTTGAATCACGTCGTAAATAATGATATGGCAGAAATTTATGCTAAACTTGAATCTTACAGTCCTGGAGGAAGTGTCAAAGACAGAATAGCACTCAATATGATTGAAGATGCAGAAGCTAAAAATACGCTAAAATCTGATTCAGTTATTGTTGAGCCAACAAGTGGTAATACGGGGATAGGGTTAGCTCTTGTTTGTGCAGTTAAAGGATATAAATGTATTCTAACTATGTCGGAATCAATGAGTTTAGAAAGAATTTATATTCTAAAAAGTTTTGGTGCTGAGATAGTACTTACTCCGGCTGTTGAAGGTATGGAAGGTGCTGTAAAGAAAGCAGAAGAGATAGTGAAGAAAACTAAAAATGCGTTTATGCCACAACAATTTGAAAACTTAGCTAATCCAGAGATACATAGAAAGACTACTGCACAGGAAATATTAAGCTGTATGGATGGGAAATTTGATGCTTTTGTTGCTGGTGTAGGTACTGGTGGCACTATTACCGGTGTAGGTGAAGTCTTAAAGAAAAAATATCCAGGAATAAAAATAGTTGCAATTGAGCCAGAAAATTCTGCTGTTCTTTCAGGGAGACTTGCTGGACCTCATAAAATCCAAGGTATTGGTGCTGGCTTTATTCCTGAAGTATTAAATAGAGAAATAATTGATGAAATAATTACAGTTAAAGATGAAGAGGCCTATCGTACAGCACAGAGGTTAGCAAAAGAAGAAGGAATATTCTGTGGAATATCATCAGGAGCAGCATGTTTTGCAGCATTAAAAGTTGCAAAAGAGTTAGGAGCAGACCCTTTAGGGTCGTCAGGTAGGAAGAAAAAAGTGGTTGTCATCTTTCCTGATACAGGAGAAAGATATTTCAGTATCCAACAGTATTTTGAAATATGAGAAGTTAGAGGCTGGAGTAGGGGCTTTAGCCCCGTGAATAATGGAGTAGGGCGTTTACGCCCGTATAAAAAAAATGAAAATCTATCACAACCCCTCTCATATTTATATTGATAATACAATATATTTCATTACTGCTCATACTTATCGTGAAGAAAATTACCTAATCACTGATGGTAAGAAAATTATCTTATTAAACAAAATAAATGAGAATGTTGAAAGATTTAAATTTAAACTTTATGGATGGGTTATTTTAGACAATCATTATCATATATTACTAAGAGTTGACCAAGGAAACAATTTAGGAAAATTTATCAATATTGTCCACGGAAGTAGTTCGTATGAAATTAATAAAATAGATAATGTTCAAGGAAGGAAAGTATGGTATAGTTATTGGGATACTTGTATTAGAAGTGAAAAAGATTTTTATATTAGACTTAATTATATTCATAACAATCCGATAAAGCACGGTTACATTAGAAATATTGAGCGATTAGAACAATATATTTTTTCTAGTTATCCTGGCTATTTAAAAGAAAAAGGAAAGGAGTGGGCTAATGATGCCCTTATGAGATTTCCGGTTATTGATTATACAATAGACGAGCCTAAAGGCTCTACTCCGGAAGTAGGACGTTTACGCCCGTTTATTAACGACCCTAAAGGGTCTACTCCTGGTGCTACTCCTAATGAAAAACTCGATTTACGAGGAATAATTTGTCCAGTGAATTTTGTAAAAACAAAATTAAAACTTGAAGAAATGCAATCAGGTCAAATTTTAGAAGTTATACTTGATGAGGGTGAACCAATCAGAAATGTACCACGGAGTGTAAAAGAAGATGGGCATCAGATTATCAAGGTAGAGAAACTTGAAAATGCTTTTAAGTTATTAATCAAAAAGGCGTAGAGGGGGATGGGACAATAATGTCTTATGTTAAAGGATTAAAATGTAGAGAGTGTGGCAGAGAATATCCTAAAGAGCCACTTTATGTATGCGAATACTGTTTTGGACCATTAGAAGTTGATTATGATTATTCAAGAATAAAGAAAAAATTAACTAAAGAATTAATTATTTCACGTGCTAAAAATCTATGGCGTTATCGAGAACTGTTGCCTATTGATGGAGACCCTGTAGTAGGTTTAGAATCTGGTTTTACTCCGCTTATTAAAGCAAATAATCTAGCACGAAAATTAGGAGTGAAAGAATTGTATATCAAAGATGATTCTACCTGTCATCCTACTCTTTCTTTTAAGGACAGGGTTGTTTCTGTGGCTATAACCAAAGCAAAAGAGTTCGGTTTTGATACTGTTGCCTGTGCTTCTACTGGCAATTTAGCCAATGCTGTTTCTGCACAAGCTGCTCAAGCAAATATGAAATGTTTTGTTTTTATTCCAGCAGATTTAGAATTAGGAAAAGTAATTGCTTCACTTATCTATGCACCTAAAGTAATTGCAGTTGAAGGTAATTATGATGAAGTAAATCGTCTTTGTACTGAGATAGCAAATAAGTACAAGTGGGCATTTATTAATATCAATATTCGTCCTTATTATGCTGAAGGCTCAAAAACATATATTTATGAAATTGTAGAACAACTTGGCTGGCGAACACCACAACATATTATTGTACCGGTTGCTGGTGGTTCTTTAATTTCAAAAATTTGGAAAGGATTACATGAATTACAAAAGTTAGGTTTGATTGATGAAGTTAACACAAAAATATATGCTGCACAGGCACAGGGTTGTTCACCAGTGGTTACTGCAATCAAAGAGAACAGTGAAATTATTAAGCCTGTCAAACCAAATACAATAGCTAAGTCCTTGGCAATTGGAAATCCTGCTGATGGGTATTATGCATATAAGACAGTGATGGATAGTGGTGGATGGGCTGAAGAGGCAAGTGATGAAGAGATAGTAGAAGGAATAAAATTGCTTGCCTCAACTGAAGGTATATTTACAGAAACTGCGGGTGGAGTAACTGTTGCTGTCACTAAAAAACTTATAGAGCAAGGTAAAATTCCCAAAAATGAATCAATAGTTATTTCAATTACTGGTAATGGATTAAAAACTCAAGAAGCAATTTTATCTAAATTAGATAAACCCTTACATATAAAACCAAATTTGAGCAGTTTTGAAATCGCTGTCAGTAAAAAAATTAAGACAAAGACAAAATTAACCTGTCCTAATTGTGGTTTTACCGAGATAGTAGAAATGCCAACAGATGCCCGTCAAATTTCATATAAATGTATGAATTGTAAAACATTACTTATACCTAAAAAAGGTGACTGCTGTATCTTTTGTTCTTACGCAGAAGATCCATGTCCACCGAAACAAATAAGGGAGGTAGCGAGATGAGTATTAAAGTACGAATACCAACTCCATTGCAAAAACTAACTGAAAATCAGGTAGAAGTAGAATGTAGTGGAGAGAATATTAAAGATTTAGTGGAAAATCTCGAAAAGAATTATCCCGGTATCAAAGCAAGACTTTGCGATGAAAATGGTAATTTACGACGATTTATTAACTTTTTTGTTAATGAAAAAGATATTAGATTCTTACAAGGTGATAAAACTCTACTTAAAGATGGAGATGAAGTTTCTATAATCCCAGCAATTGCTGGTGGTGTTGATTTTCGTGAAGACCAAATTGAAAGATACAGTCGTCAAATAATCTTACCAGAAGTCGGTGGTAGAGGACAAAAGAAATTGCTTAATGCAAAAGTTTTAATCATAGGTTGTGGCGGTTTAGGTTCGCCTTGTGCTTATTATTTAGCAAGTGCAGGAATAGGTAAAATTGGATTAGTAGATTCAGATAAAGTTGAATTAAATAATCTTCAACGCCAGATTCTCCATTTTATGAAAGATGTAGGAAAACAAAAAACAGAATCAGCAAAGGGAAAATTAGAATCTATTAATTCTGATGTAGAAATAGTGACTTATCCATTAAGACTTACTTCCGAAAACATAATGGATATAATTAAAGATTATGACATAATAGTTGATGGGAGTGATAATTTTCCTACTCGTTATTTGGTAAATGATGCCTGTGTGATATCTAATAAACCATTTTCACATGCTGGAATATTAAGATTTGATGGACAAGCAATCACTATTATTCCTCATCAAGGACCATGTTATCGGTGCCTTTTCCCTGAACCTCCACCACCAGGTATGGTACCTTCCTGCCAGGAAGCAGGAATATTAGGTGCAGTAGCTGGTGTACTTGGAGTGATTCAGGCAGCCGAAGTATTGAAATATATCCTTGGTAAAGGTGATCTTTTGGTTGGTCAACTTCTTGTATTTAATGCTCTGGAGATGAGTTTTAGGAAACTTAATGTCTTGCGAAATAATAGTTGTCCTGTTTGTGGAGATAAGCCAACAATAACAGAACTAATTGACTATGAACAGTTCTGTCAAATTCGTTGATAGTTAATTGTGTATGGTTTATAGTTAAAGAAGAAAAACATAAACTATCAACCATAAACTATAAACTTATCCTGAAGGAGGTAAACCAATGCCTGAGAAGAAGCTAGTAAAAAAGATGGTGAAATTAGTTTTTCCTGAGGAGCTGATTAAAGAACCTATAACATTTCGTATGGCGAAGAAGTATGACATAATCCCTAATATTCGTCGTGCAAGAGTTACTGATACAATAGGAGAATTGGTTCTTGAATTAGATGGTGAAGAAAGAAATATTGAAAAAGGTATCAGGTATTTGAAAAAACTTGGAGTAGATGTCAAGCCTATAGAAGGAGATATTGTGGATTAAAAATTATTAGCCAAATAAGATCGGAGGGATTTTTGATGAAAAGAGTGTACTTGGACAATAATGCCACCACACCAACTCATCCTGAAGTAATTAAAGCGATGTTACCTTATTTATGAAGAAGTTTTCGGTAATGCATCAAGTATTCATCAGTTTGGTCAGCAAGCAAGAAAAGCAATTGATGAAGCAGGAGAAAAAGTAGCTGAATTCATTGGTGCTAAACCGGAAGAGATAGTTTTTACCAGTGGCGGAACTGAATCAAATAATTTTGTTATCGAGGGAATAGCATACGCTAATGAAGCAAAAGGTAAACATATTATAACTTCATCGATAGAACATTATGCTGTTTTGAATACCTGTAAATACCTTGAGAAGAAAAGATTCAAAGTTACTTATATACCAGTTGATAAATACGGTCTTGTTGATCCTGATGAAGTAAAGAAGGCAATTACTAAAGAAACAATTCTTGTTACTATTATGCACGCTAATGATGAAGTAGGCACCAAGGTTCAATAAGATTTAGTTTAGGTAAAGAAAACACAGAAGAAGATATAGATTATGTTTTAGAAGTTTTACCAGAAATTGTAACCAGGTTGCGGGCAATGTCGCCTCTGTATAAGAAAAAAGATGTCTGAATTATTGGTGAAGAAAATCCAAGAACTGAAAAGAAAAAGGAAAGCGATTATTTTGGCACATAATTATCAACTTCCTGAAATACAAGATATTGCCGATTATATTGGTGATTCCTTGGAACTAAGTCGAAAGGCAACACAGACTGATGCTGAAGTAATTGTTTTTTGTGGAGTACACTTTATGGCTGAGACTGCTTCTATTCTTTCTCCTAATAAGATAGTATTAATGCCTGATATAAATGCTGGATGTCCAATGGCTAATATGATAAATGCTGAAAATCTCCGTAGTTTGAAAAAAGGACATCCAGAAGCGCTGGTAGTTGCATATGTGAATACAACTGCTGAAGTTAAAGCGGAGAGTGATATTTGTTGTACTTCTGCAAATGCGGTAAAAGTAATTCAATCTCTAAATGATAAAGAGATAATTTTCGTTCCAGATAAATATCTTGGTCAATATATTACAAGTCAGACCGGAAGAAAAATGGTCTACTGGGAAGGATATTGCCCAGTACATATAAAAATCTTAGCAGAAGATATTCTTAGACAAAAGCAAAAATATCCACATGCTGAAGTGATGGTTCATCCAGAATGTACACCGGAGGTGATCAAACTGGCTGACGTGGTTCGTTCTACAAGTGGGATGTGCAAATATGCAAAAGAATCAAAAACAAGAGAAATAATTGTCGCTACAGAAATCGGAATAATTTATCGTTTACAAAAAGAAAATTCTGATAAAAAATTTTATCCTGCATCTGAATTAGCAATATGTCCGAATATGAAACTTACAAATTTGGAAAAAGTATTATGGACACTCGAAGACTTAAAAAATGAAGTAAAAGTGCCGGACAATATTCGAGTGAAAGCAAGGGAGGCTGTTGATAAAATGCTCACATTAAGTAGTAAAGATTGAGAGGTGACTAAAAAATGCGTGAAAAAGTTGAAAAAGTATTAGATAAAATTCGTCCATCATTACAAGCTGATGGAGGAAATGTAGAATTAGTTGAAGTAACGGAAGGCGGTATTGTTAAAGTTAAACTTACAGGCGCGTGCTATGGATGTCCTATGGCAACAATGACACTTAAGAATGGAATTGAACAAGTGCTTAAGAAAGAGGTTCCTGAAATAAAAGAAGTGGAAGCAGTATGATAAGTCAATTTTTATACCATTTTGAACACTATCTCATAGAGATATTGCCTGCACTGGCAATAGGGTTCTTATTAAGTGGATTAATTCGTGAATTTATTCCAACAAGTTGGGTAGAAAAACAGGTCTTTCCCGATTTTGATGCAAATCGGATTGCTCTTTGAATCATAATTTGGTAGTTTTCCTCCAAAGGGTCGAATGACCTGTAGGAGGAATTACCAGATGAACAAAACCAAAATTAAGATTGTAGGGCCAAAAGTAAAAAAGTTCTGTGTCTGTCCCGAATTATGTTTTATCATATAACTGGAAATACATTCTGCGAAAACAAAAGTTGTCGACTTTTGAATGCTCACTGGCAGGAAGAATTTATTCAAGTACAGTTAAATAGGAATGATAAATTTTGTCAGGAGCATCAAAAGATTATAACCCGGATTAGGACAGGGGGTGAGTCAAAATGTTAAAGGCAAAAGATGTGATGACAATGGACGTAATAACTATCAGTCCGGACGCTACGCTGGCAGATGCAATTGAGCTTCTGGTAGCAAAGGAAATCAGCGGAATGCCGGTCGAAGACACCAACGGAAAAATGATTGGGATAATTTCAGAAAAAGATATTATGAATTTTGCATTCAGCGGAAACTTGCATAATACGAAAGTTAAAGAAGCAATGTCAAAAAACGTGATAAGTTTTCCACCAGATGCAGATGTTGATTCCATCGCGTTAGCTATAGGTCAGCATCAGTTTAAGAGAGTACCCATTGTTGAAGAAGGTAAAGTAGTTGGCATTGTCTCAAGACGAGACATAATTCGTGTTGCACTTAAGATTGGGAAGAAATAACTTCAGAAAATGTGGTATTCTTATAGAAAAGTTTCAAATTATAAATAAGGATATGAGTCAAAATAGGATAGAAATATGTTTAAAACAATGGTGCTTGTGATGGGCACTCTTGTTTTATTTTCAGTTAGTTTAATTCAGGCCGAAATTGAACTCGGTACTATAGTTATAACAGGAACAAGAATTCCGCAAACATTTTCACAAATAATTCGTCCTGTATTGCTAATCGATGAAGAAGAAATTAAAAAATCCCCGGCTAACTCTGTTCCTGAGTTATTAGATTATGTTTTAAGTTCAGATATTCAAGAACGCAGTCCATATGGCATACAAGCAGATGTAACTATGCGAGGATCAACTTTTCAACAAGTTCTTATTCTCATTGATGGCATAAGAGCTAATGACTCCCAAACAGCACATCATAATATGGATCTGCCTATAACATTAAATGATATTAAAAGAATAGAAGTTTTACCAGGGCACGGTTCGTCAGTTTATGGACCGGATGCGTTCGGTGGAGTAATTAATATTGTTACTAAAAGGCCAGAAAAGAAAGAATTGTCGACTCAAATTGAACTAGCTGAATATAATACTCAATTTATCTCTATATCTTACGGGAAAAAATGGGATAAATTCAGCCAAAAAATATCTATAGAGAAAAAGAAATCTGATGGATTTCGCTACGACACCGATTTTGATAATCTAATTTGCACTTCCAATTCAACTTGGGAATATTCTAAAGGTGAAATTAACCTGATATTAGGTTTTATGGACAAAGCGTTTGGCGCTTATGATTTTTATACTCCAGGAAGAAATTATCCTTCAAAAGAATGGACAAAAACTTATTTTACTAAAATTGAAAACTCATACAAAATTGGGAAAATAAGATTACAACCTAAAATATTCTTTCGCCAACACAATGATAAATTTATACTAGATATAACTCGTCCTTCCTGGTATGTAAATGAACATATTAGTTATTCTTACGGAGGAGAAATCCATCTTAATATACCATTAAAGAAAAAGGGAAATTTAGTTATAGGAAGTGAAATAATTCAAGATGAAATAACTAGTACCAGATTAGGCAAGCATATCCAATCTCGACAAGCATTTTTTAGTGAATATTATACCTCGGTTTCATCTAATTTAAACTTTGATGCAGGGGTCAGATTAGATAATTCAAATTGGGGAGAAGAAATATCCCCTACTATGGGAATTAGTTATTGGCTTTCTTCATTTTGTAAGTTACGTACTTCAGTTGGATGGGCTTTTCGCAGTCCATCATTTACTGAACTTTATTATAAAGACCCAGCTAATGAGGGAAACCCAGAACTGAATCCTGAGGAGGCAATTTCTTATGAAGCTGGAATGGACTTCATTCAAATGAAGAATTTTAATGCTTCTGTTACCCTTTTTGACCGCGAACAGACGAACCTTATTGATTGGGTAGGGGAGACTGAAACAGGTCCTTGGAAGGCAGAAAATATTGGTGAAGTTAGAATTTTTGGAGTAGACTCGATGATAAAAACTAACTTATATTTATTTGAGACTTGTTTCAAATATTCCTGGATGGGATCAAAGAAATATAAAGAATACATTTCCAAATATGCTCTACGGTATCCAATTAATCAATTTTCTCTTGAAATAAGCCGCGCTATCATACGGGACATTATACCAGCAATAAAGTTAACATATAAAGAAAGACTTAACGAGAAAGGCTATTTTCTCCTCAATGGTAGAGTTTCTAAACATATCCAGGATATAGAACTTTTTATTGAAGGAACAAATCTATTTGATCAAAAATATGAAGAGATAAAAGGTATCCCTCAACCGGGTAGATGGCTCAGCGCAGGGGTAAATTATAGACTTTGAAAATGAAATATTTCTTTAAGTTATGAAGATATTAGATGATGACATAGAGTTGATGCTAAGTTTTCAAAAGGGTGAAAAGTCTTGTTTTGAAAAAATCTTAGAGAAATATGAGAAACCCTTAATTAATTTTATTTTTCGTACTATAGGAGATCGATGGGCTGCTGAAGATTTAACTCAAGAGGTATTTTTAAGAATTTATCGCTCTGCTGCGACCTATAAACCATTAGCTAAGTTCTCTACATGGCTTTATAAAATCGCATTTGATCTCTGTATTGACCATCAGAGAAAAGGAAAAGTAAAAACTATTTCTTTAAATGATCCAATAAATACTGAAGAAGGGCAAATAATTCGGGAAATACCTGATTTATCTCAGATAACACCAGATACTTCAATTGAAAAGAGACAGATTAGTGAGACTGTTCAGGCTGCAGTTCTTTCCTTACCAGCAAATCAAAGACTTGCTTTAACTCTTCGCATATATGAAAACAAATCTTACCAAGAAATTTCAAAAATTCTTGGCTGCTCGATTTCTGCAGTAGAATCACTTCTCTTTCGTGCCCGTCAAAATTTAAAACAAAAACTGTCTTTCTTGATTGGTTCATTTTCTGATTGAAATAATTATAAATTGACCGCAAGTTTTTGGGCTGTCTTTCGTTTAATATAAGTGAAGGGTGTGATAGTTGTGAAATGTAAGAGAGTAAGACGAAAATTATCAGCATACTTAGATGGAGAGTTAAATGATAAAGGAAAAGAAATTATTACTGAGCATCTGAAGGAATGTACAAACTGTCGAAAAGAATTTACTATTCTTTCTGAACAGGATGAACTTGTTACAAAATTGGAGGCAATCGAACCTTCAGTTAACTTTCGGATAAGATTTTGGAAAAAAGTTAGAGAAAGTGAAGGAAAAGAAGTCGTAAAGAAAATGCCGAGATTATCCTGGTTACCTGTTCCGGTAATGAGTTTATTAATTGTAATAATTATTTCTTATGTCTCTGGTTTTTATTTTACTCTTTATGCGAAAGGAGAAAATTTAAGAACTCAGATAGAGACTCAAGTTTTGGAGAATTTTATCGCATCTGCTCACCCCTTAAATCCTATTTCATTATTAAATTTCTGTAACGAATGTTGGGAGGCATTATGTAGACGCGCTCAGAGCCAGAAAGTTTCTTCAAAATGTATATGTGGAAGATGTGAGAATCAATGAAATCGATGAGTTCTAAATTAGCGTTGGTTAGTTTATTTTTAGGAATTTTTTCATTTATACATCTGTTAGGTATTGAAAAAGCTATTTTAGCTATTATTTTTGGCACTTGGGCATTAAAAGAAACTATTGTCACACCAAAATCTAATAAAGTAGCTTGGATTGGAATTTCACTTGGTCTGCTTTATCTTGCAGCGATAGCAGTTATAGTCGTATTTTATTTCCCCAAATTGATTTTACTTTTGGAGAAACTAAAATGATTAAGACTAAACTATCTATTGTTTGTGTAATTATTTTTGAAACCTTCGTAATCAATTTTTGCAAAGCGGAAGAAAAAACAATAACACCTAATGAAATAATACAGGAAGCAAAGGAAAACAATCCTGAAATTAAAGCATTAACGCAGAAATATTTGTCAACTAAACAAAAGATTGTTACTGCAAAAACTTTGGAATATCCACAAATCGGTAGTGAAATCACAAATAAAAAACCGATGTATTCTGTTTCTCAAATGTTTCCATTTCCAGGTAAACTTTCCTTAAAAGGTAAAGTTGCTGAAAATGAGTCAAAAATTGCTGAACAGGAACTTAATTCAAAAATAAGAGAAGTTGTAGCGCAAGTGAAGAAATCTTATTGGATGTACTGGTTAATAGATAAAACAATTGAGACATATCAAGAAAATATAGAACTGATGAAAAGGCTGTGGAATATTGCTAAAACACAATATGCTGTAGGCAAAGTAACACAAACGGATGTCCTTAAAGCAAATATTGAACTTAGTGAAATAGAGAATATGTTAATTATGCTTGAACAAGAAAGGGTATCAACTCAAGCAGAGCTAAATGCTTTACTTAATCGCACCCCTGAATCTCCGTTAGGGAAACCCGAGATGCCTGAACAAAAAGAAGTCAAGTATACGGCGAAGGAATTGGAAAATTTAGCATTGAAAAATAGACCAGAAATTTTAGCAAAAAACTTCTTGTATGAAAAGAATGTTTCAGGACTAAATTTATCAAAAAAAGAATGGTTCCCTGATATAATGGCTGGTGCAAAACTTGGTAGTATGTCTAACACTTATATGGTACAATTTGCAGTGCCCTTATATTACAAAAAGCAAAATTCAATTGTAGAAGCGATGAAAAAAGAAAAAGAAATGGCTGAATGGGAACTTCAAGTAATTAAAATTAACACACTCCAACAAATCAAAGATTTATGGACAAAATATGAATCTCGAAAAAAATCAATACGGATTTACGAAACAAGCATTATTCCATTAACAAAACAGACATTGGAAATTACAGAATCTGGCTACCGTGTAGGTAAAAATGATTTTCTTGATTTACTGGATAGTCAGAAAAGGTATCTTGAATATAATATTGAGTATTACAGACGACTTGCTGAAAAAGGAATCTTCTTTGCAGAATTGGAAAAAGTTGTTGGGGTTGATTTGGAGTAACTTCGGGAGGTGATTATATGAGAAAAATAACGATATTTCTTTTAACAGTAGTATTCATTATTTCTTGTAGTAAAACGGGGGAAATTTTAACTCGTAAAGTGAATGATAATGAAATTGGGAAAGAAGTTATCTGTCCTGTAACAAAGAATAAATTTAACGTTACACTCAAGACGAAAGCAATTGACTATAAAGGACAAACATATTATTTTTGCTGTCCAGGTTGTGATAGTGAGTTCATTAAGAATCCTGAAGAATTTTTTGAGCAAGAAATAAAGAATCTACAAACCGGCCAGCAAGAATATTCAGCTACTGACAAAGAAATCGTTTATTGGACCTGCTCAATGCATCCACAGGTACGCTCTGATAAGCCTGGGAAATGTCCTATATGTGCTATGGCACTTATACCCATATATAAGGGAGAAGAAGATAAAATTGTTGTTGACGAAAAAATAAGAAAAACCTTAGGGATAAAAAGCCAACCAGTAGAAAAAATGCATCTTACAAAGACAATTCGTCTACCCGCAAGAGTAGCATATGATCACGAACTTTATCTTGCACAACAGGAGTATTTATCAAGTTTGAAAAACTGGCAAAAAATTAGCGATATTGGTGAAGAACAAGAAAATAGAATTAAAGAAACATTAAATGCTGCAAAATTCAGGCTGTCTCTTCTTGGTTATACTGATGAAGATATAGAAAAACTCCACGAAGTCACAGAACCGGATAAAAATCTGATTTATCCAGGGAAAAATGTCTGGATGCATGCAGATATTTATGAATATGATTTACATCTGGTAAAACCTGGTCAGGAAGTAGTTGCTACAACATCTGCATATCCTGGTGAAAAGTTTAGAGGAATAGTAAGGTTTATTGAAACTATTTTAAATCCACAGACTCGTTCTGCAAAAGCAAGAATTGTCTTTGAGAACCCTGGAAAAAAACTCAAACTTGAAATGTATGCAGATTTAGGAATAGTAGTAAATTTAGGTAAGCACCTTTCTATACCTGAAACTGCATTAATAGACACAGGTACACGAAAAATTGTCTATCTTGATTTAGGTAATGGCAGATACAAAATGCAACAAGTAAAAACTGGTCTTGAAGCAGAAGGTTACATTCAAGTTTTGGAAGGTCTTAGAATCGGCAATCTAGTCGTGGTGGATGGTAATTTTATCTTAGATTCTCAATCAACATTAACTGGCGGGCAAGCATTACTTTATGGTGCAGCAGAAGAAATAAAAGAAAAGCCAAAAAGGGTCGAAGATAAACGAGAAGGTGATGAATAAAAAATAGGTTGCTGTAAGCCAAAAGAAGAGAAAGAAGTTTACAAATGTGAGTGTTGTGGTAAGACATCGAATAAGCCAGGAAACTGTTGTGGCAAACCGATGAAAAGAATTAAAAGAAACGTAGGTATGGACAGATGAAAAAACTTAATATCATTATTGGTAGTTTGTTAATAGTAGGATGTTTATTAAGCACACGGGTAGTAGCGATGGATGGAATGCCTGGATGTACCCATGGAACGGAATCGGACAAACACGAAGAAAAGTCAGAAAAGAAAACGACAGAGAAAAAAGTTGAAGTAAAAGAGTCATTTTATTCTGCGGTTTATGTTTGTCCAATGCATCCTGAAGTACAAAGTGATAAATCTGGTAAATGTCCAAAATGTGATATGAAACTTGAAAAGAAACAAGTGTTAATGACATATGCTTGTCCTGAAAAAGATTGTGAGTACCAAAAAGCAAAACCAGGTAAATGTCCTCATCACGACAAGGATTTAGTAAAATGTGAAATAAAGACACACTGTCCTAAATGTGGGGAACAGGTTAATCCAGAAGAACTTAAACTAAAACCTGTGAAACCGTAAAAATCCTTGGTAGTCGCAGGCTTTTAGCCTGCGTTGGCGCAACCTAAAAGGTTGCGACTACCATTAAAAACGGTAAATAAATGATAATAAAACTTATTGATTGGTGTCTTAGAAATAGATTTGTAGTTTTGGCCTTTACCGGGGTTGTCCTTCTCTGGGGAATTTATGCTATTAACCGTGTTCCTGTTGATGCAATTCCAGATATCGGTGAGAATCAACAGGTAATTATTGCTGATTGGCCGGGTAGAGATGCTCAGACAATTGAAGACCAAGTAACTTATCCATTGACTACACGATTATTTGGTATACCAGGAGTGAAGACGATTCGGGCATCATCAGCATTTGGTTTCTCAATGGTTTATGTAATTTTTCATGATTGGGTAGACTTTTACTGGTCCCGTTCAAGAATTTTAGAAAAATTACAGCAAGCACAACAATTCCTACCACAAGATGTTGTTCCTGTGCTTGGGCCAGATGCTACAGGATTAGGTCAAGTATTCTGGTATACTGTTGAAGGTGATAATTACAGTTTACAAGAATTAAGAACATTACAGGATTGGTATATTCGCTACCAGTTAAATTCTGTAGAGGGAGTTTCTGAAGTTGCATCTATTGGTGGTTTTGTAAAGCAATACCAGATTGATATTGATCCGAATAAACTATTAATCTATGGTGTAAAATTAGGTGATGTATTTAATGCTGTCAGAAATTCTAACATAGATGTTGGTGCAAAAGTTGTTGAACGTGGTGGTATGGAATTTATAATCCGTGGAGTAGGTTTCATAAAGAAAATCGAAGATATTGAAAACATTGTTATTGGTTCATATAATGGGACACCTCTCTGCCTGAGGCAGATTGCTACTGTTCAGTTAGGTCCTGAATTCCGGAGAGGTTTATTAGACAAAGTAGGTAAAGAAGTTGTTGGTGGAGTTGTCATCGTCAGATACAAAGAAAATCCACTTACTGTGATAAAACGAATAAAAGAAAGAATTAAAGAGCTAGAATTAGGATTACCTAAAGGAGTAAAGATTGTTCCCTTCTATGATAGAACGGAACTTATAAAACGTACAATAAGTACTTTACGCGATACATTGATTTTAGAAATCATCATTACAATTATCACTGTAATCATTTTTATGAACCACTTTATGACTAGCGTGATCATTTCTTTTAATTTACCCTTAGCAGTTCTTATCTCTTTTATTGTGATGTATTATCTTAAGGTTGACTCAAACATAATGTCACTTTCAGGTATTGCAATTGCTATCGGCACACTTGTAGATATGGGCATAATTATGTCAGAAAATGCATATCGGCATCTTGTACTTGATGGTGGTAAAAGACCACGACTTGAAGTAATTTTTGAAGCATCCAAAGAAGTTGGTTCCGCAGTTATGACAGCTATTTTAACTACAGTTGTTTCTTTCATACCTGTTTTTGCATTGATATCACAAGAAGGAAAATTATTTAAACCACTTGCTTATACAAAAACATTTGCGCTACTTGCTTCGGTTTTTATCGCATTGGCACTAACACCCACACTGTGTTTTTATTTACTTCGTGGTAAACTTATTCCAGTTGAAGAAGCACCTTTTAGTAAATTCTTGGTAAGATATTATGAAAAATTCTTGCGCTGGATACTTGCTCATAAAAAAACTTTTCTTTCAATTCCTGTGATTATACTAATAATTTCTCTATTTACTGCTACAAAAATCGGTAGAGAATTTATGCCACCGTTTGATGAGGGTTCAATTTTGTTTATGCCTGTTGTTTCACCTGCAGTCTCACTCACAGAAGCACAGAGGATAATGCAAATCCAGAATAAAATCATAAAGTCTTTTCCTGAGGTTGAATCAGTCGTAGGAAAATTAGGTAGAGCGGAGACCGCTACCGACCCTGCACCAATTGAAATGTCTGAAACAGTAATCAATCTTAAGCCTAAAAAATACTGGCGAAAAGACATCACAAAGGGAAAACTTATACATGAAATGGATGCAGCATTAAAGTTTCCCGGTGTTGCCAATATATGGACCCAACCGATTGTTAACCGTGTAGATATGCTTGCTACTGGTATAAGGACACCGGTTGGAGTAAAAATATTCGGTAATGATTTAAAAAAACTTGAACAGATTGGAGATGAGATAAAAAGAATTGTCCAGGAAGTTAAAGGTGCAGAAGATTTGTATGCAGAAAGAATCACTGGTAAACCTTATTTAGAAATTATTCCTAAGCGAGACCAAATTGCAAGATATAATTTGACCATTGGTGAAGTACAAGATGTAATTGAAATGGGTATCGGTGGAGAAAATCTAACTACAACAGTTGAAGGTAGAGAAAGATATCCGGTAAGAGTGAGATATTTGCGTGAGTTGCGCGATAGTCCTGAAAAAATTCGTCGGATACTCATTCCAACGCCAATAGGTGGCCATGTGCCCTTAGGTCAGATTGCAGAGATTCGTCTTGTGGAAGGTCCAGCAATGATAAATTCTGAAAACGGTTTGCTACGTGCTTATGTTTTGATGAATGTTCGTGGTAGAGATATGGTGGGGTTTGTAGAGGAAGCAAGTAAACTTGTAGCTAAGAAAATGGCAGGAAAACTACCTCAGGGATATTTTATGCAATGGTCAGGACAGTTTGAAAATCAAGTTCGTGCACGCAAAAAGTTATCTGTACTTATACCAATAAGTTTACTTATCAATTATATGCTAATATTTATGAATTTTAAATCTCATCGCAAATCACTTACAATTTTTACTGCTATACCTGTGACATTATGTGGTGGTATTTTACTTCTTGCTATTTATGGTTATAATTTCAGTGTTGCCGTGTGGGTGGGGTTTATTGCACTTTTTGGTATTGCAGTTGATAATGGTATTTTGATGACAACATATCTTGACCAAGTATTTGCAGAAAGAAAACCAAAGATAAAACAAGAAGTTATTGAAGCAACTGTGTACGCTACTAAAGCAAGGATAAGACCGGCATTTATGACCAGTATTACCACAATATTAGCACTTCTACCAATTTTTCTTTTCTCTGGAACTGGGATAGAAGTTATGAGACCTATGGCAATACCATGCTTTGGTGGAATGATAATCGGGATGATAGCCTACTTCATTGTACCAACAATCTATTTCTGGTTTGAGGAAAGAAAGTGTCAAATTAAGGAAACATCCTAAATTTCTGTCTTGGTTTATTTATTCCATCAAATCTCCAACTTTCTTGGCTTGACAAGAATTTTTTTATTTTGTATTAGAAATATTAGTAAAACACATTGTAAAGTGCTTTTAGCAAGTGACAAAGATGTCTTCTGGCAGCGAGAGCTAGAAGGCATTTTTTATTTTAGCGTGTAAAGAGCAATGACGTTCAAAAACAGAAATATAAGATTTGATAATATGAGGATTAAATTAAAACCAGAAGAAGTACAAATATTACGAAGAATTACTGAAACTATAAGTTGTAACTTGAATCTAGAATTAGGTCTTGTTATTAACAAGTCAAGATGTTAAACTTTTGATACTTTGAGATGTTAAACTTTGAACTATCGGAGATTTTAGATTTTCTTCCAAATTTGAAATTTCTCCACGGGTGATCGGGTGGAGGAATATAGTTTTTTTCTGGTTGACTGAAGTATTCGCGGGAGTTAAGGAGATTCTTTATTTTCTTCTCTTTTTTGTATATTTTATTGTTCTTTGACAATTTAGATTTACAAATAATAGAACTTCTATACAGGACAAGGAGTCTGTTGTCTTCCAGTATACAGAGATCCACCTTTCTTCCAGCGAATGATAAGTGGATATCAGATGGTGGTATTTGAATAATCTTTCCCTGGATTTGGAGGGTATTATCAGAATTAACGGTTCTTTGTTTTTTAATGCAGAAGGTAGTATCCAGGTTTTTGTCTGCTGGTAGAGGGAAGTAGGTTGATTCCAGATTTTTTTGGGAGTATTTGGCATTATACCAGGGGAGGAATTTTTCGATAAGGAATTTATTGGCTTGAGAGTAGTTTTTGACTTTCGCTAGTCTCATTTCTTTAATAAGTCTATCCTGGAATAGACGGAAGAGGACTTCAATTCTGCCTTTTGCCTGAGGGGAGTTAGCTGGGATAAGGGTGATACCCAGTTCATTTAGAGCTCTTTCTATTTGAGTTTCATCCTGTTCTGGATTGATGGTATAATGTAGGCCACCATGGCGAGTAGTTTTGAAATGGTTTGTTTTATCGACATAAAGGCTTATAAAGAGGCCTTTTAACTCGATAAAGCATCCGATAACATGCATATTGCCAAAGAGGGTATCCTCAGGGGAGAATCTGGGATAAGGGGCCTCATTCGTGGCATCATCTATCATAGCAGTGAGCCACCATTTTTCGGGTATATGCTCAAGCCATCTATGGAAAGAGGAATCCATCTGGGCAAGCATACCGGCTTTAGGCATTCTGCGTCTTTGGCGATGAACTATCTTCTTTTTCTTAGGGTGATGGATATTCTCTTTTATAAGTATCTTTCTTATTGATTCGTAAGAGAGAGATACATTATGGAGTTGAGTGAGCTTATCTTTAAAGTGGAGGATATTAAAATCTGAGCACTACTTTTTATACAAACTAGCAATTAGTTTGATCTTCTCAGCAGGAATTTTATTAGGAGCTTGTCGCCCTGGTCTTAACAGACCTTTTAGACCGGCGCGAGCGAGTTTTTGTTTAAGTCGCAGAGTATGTATGTAACTTAAACCGAGAATTAGGCTGGCCTGAGTTGCTTTTAGTTTTTTCTCAATAACGTCTTTTAAAATTCTGTACCTTTGAATGTCTTGCATGGTAACAAGAACCTTTGGTTCTTTCATTTGGCAGCCTCCTTTATTTTTTCAGCCATTTTACCTAATAAAAGGGCTGTCCAAAAAACTAACATTTAAGCTTAGTAATATCACCGATTTTTATTTTGCTTGATTTTTGTAAGAAGGTTAGATATAATTTATTCAGTATTCCTCACGATATGAAAGGTTGCACATGGTTCGGGGCGGCGGCGTACCACAACACACCATGGGCAACATGCCTAACATCGATAATTTTCATTGTTCAATTCGTAATTCCAAGGCGCAACAAGAATCCCAACGCATATTCAGGCCGTTCAAGAACTCCGGGCTATGCTTATCGGATGGTCAAAAGAAGGAGGAAGCTGGCTAAAGAAGGTTATGAATTTGACCCAAAGACAAGGGAGTGGGTAAAAAGACAATATGACATCTTCGGTAACATCTGAGAAATGAGAGGCAGAGCATTTACAACGGCAAATAACAGCCTATTTGTGGTTTACTTAACTGCCTCCCTTATAAAAATGACTACGATAATCAGGGATGTTCCTAGCACATCGGTTCGTCTTACAAGGGACTTTGTAATTAACTTATCGTATTAGAAATTTTCTGCTTGACTTTCATGGGAACTATGGTAATATTTATATAGGTATAATTGGGAAATTAGAGGCGAATTGAGTTCAGAGAAATTTAAAGGTAAATAAATAATGAAAGGAGATACAAAGGAAATGAGAAGTTTTCGGAATCTTTTGGGAATTGTCTTTTTGGGTATTATTCTTGTGGGAGGAGCGAGTCCTGGGAGGCCTCAGGAAGAAGTGAAAGAAATAACCCAGGAAGAGGTAGGAAAAGAGGAGAGGCTTCGGGATAAGGAGAGGATTCTTGAGAACGAAAGTAAGATTCTTGAGAAATATGCTGAGCGCCTTGGAGTTGATGTAGATACTCTGGCAGACTTAAGGGCAAAGCGTTTCGGATATGGAGAGATTACCAATGCAGTTGTCCTTTCCAAAATGACGGGAAGGCCACTGGACGAGATTATAGCCATGAGGGAGTCTGGCAAAGGTTGGGGACAGATAGCTAATGAGTCCGGGGTAAAATTGAGAGAGGTAAGAAGAGAAGTGAGGAGAGAACATCGCCTTATCAGCCGTGAACTTACACGCGAAGAGCGGCGTACTCTTCGCAATTCCTGGACGGTACGACCCAAGCCAGGGAGAGTAGCTGAACCAGAACGGCCTGGATATGGAAAGGAGAAGCCGGGTAAAGAGTATGAGCCACCGGAGAGAGGTAGTGGAAGAGGGGGTGGACATGGCCGGGGGCGATAAATGAGAAAAGCATTTTCAATTAAAATCTTGAGTAATTAGGACTATTATAATGACTCAAGTTGTCTCTTAGAATACCAGATAGATTAGTTCTAGCAACAGACAGTTTAGCTACAATTCATAGCCAGATAGGTATCGCGGCGGACTTGAATTACTGAAAGCACTTCTTAAGATTTCCCGTCTGAAAACCACTCCATTGACGACAACAAAGACAAAAAAGACATTTGATATTTTCGTAAATTTTTGGTGATTTTTCGTGTATTTTGACATTTTAATAGACACTTTTTGGACACCACTTTCAACATTACGTCTCAGACTGAGAGCTTTTCAATTTTACTCGCGTTTTGTACATACCAACAAAGGCTTTTCCAGTTACTTTTTGAAAGATGGTAACGACGTCACGTGAATAACTGAATAAGGATTTTTTAAGCGGGGTCTCTTACGTGAGGTCGCCCCACTTTTTTGTGAGCATACATAAGGTATTTCGGTTATTTTAAGTTATGTGCAATCGGCTTCGGGTCGCCGAAAATCAAATAATATTTAAATCGTAAATGGCTAGTTGTTAATTATGGAAAAAAATACTATTGAGAAATCACTGAAAATTGCCATCATATTAACTTCCATCTTCTTTATTGTGGAAGTTATAGGTGGTTTAATCTCAGGTTCTTTGTCTTTATTGGGCGATGCTGGACATATGTTTAGGGATATTTTTGCTTTATTTGTTTCATTAGGCGCTATTAATATCGCAAAAAAGTTACCAACGAAAACAAAAACATTTGGTTATCATAGAATAGAAATCTTTGCTGCTTTTGTGAATGGAATATTACTTGTGGCAATAAGTGGATGGATTTTTTTTGAAGCTTATCAACGATTTTTTACACCGAAACCAATTGAAAGTGTAACCATGTTTGTTGTTGCACTTATAGGTTTGTTAGTAAATTTGTATGTTGCTTTCAAATTACATGGTAGTCACGACCTGAATGTTAAAAGTGCATATATACATGTTCTCACAGACACGCTTTCCTCAATAGCAGTTGTTTTTGCTTCAATTTGGATATTTTTCACAAATCAAACTATTGTTGATTCTATATTAGGGATAGCAGTAGCAACTTTCATTTTGTTTTCCGCATTCAGAATAATAGGAGATTCTATTCATATCCTTCTGGAATTCACACCAAAAAATATCGATTTCGATGATGTAATCAAAGACATCGAAAGTGTCAGTGGAGTGCAGGGGGTTCATAATGTGCATCTATGGGGTTTATGTTCAAATATCAATATTATAGATGCTCACATATACACCACCGAATCCGATATGGATAAAATTGAGCAAATAAAAAAAGAAATTAAAAAATGTTTAGAAAAATATAACATAAAACATGTAACTCTCGAATTAGAATGCGAAGAATGTATTGAAAACGATAAAATAAAAAAAATAATACATTAATGCGACCCTCAGCCGACTTCTCCGTTCGCTAACGCTCACTCCGACCACGTTGCAGTCTCGCTATTGCTCGGGGCACATAATAGCGGATAAAAGGGAAATCAAAGATTTCCCCAAATTCGCCTGTCGGTGAACTTCTTTTATCCGCCAGCCGTTATGTACCATATCAGTCGGTAGAGCATATTGAAGGAATGGCCATAGGATGAAGGGATTAGCTATTGCGTCGTTTATACTGGGAATAATAGGACTTCTACTTTCCTTTGTTTTTGGTTTAGGATTATTGCCTTCCATATTGGCAGTAGTTTTTGGGATTATACCCTTAGTAAAAAAGATTTTAAGACCAATGGCTATTTCTGGGCTATTCTTGGGACTATTAGGAATTCTTGTTTCTGTTTCCTTCTTAACTCAAAAGCCAGAAGATATTATTGAACAAACGATGAGAAAAATAACCCAAGAAAGAGAAGCAAGACCTTCAAGAGCCTTGCTAAAAGAGGGGAAGGAAACCGTGGATGTATCTGCTAACGACCTTTACAACATTCTTAACAAGTTTACTGGGACACGACAAGATGAAGAATGGGAGAAATATGAAGGCAAGTATGTAAAATGGGAAGGAAGTCTGAGGCCGTTTGGAGGAAGTCCCAAGATTAGTAAAGCCGGTGTCATAGTAGAACTTGCTCAGAAAGCAGATTATGGGTATATATGGATTAGAGCAATCTTTAATGAGGAAGAGTCGGACAAACTGTTTAAACTAAAAGAGGACGAGATTATATCCTTTACGGGTAAATTAGCCGACATGTCAATATCAGCAATGTTAACCGGCTATCATTTCAAAGTGGAAGATGCGAAAATATTGCAGGTAAAGAAGTCTAAAAAGGGGAAAAAATAAGAATGCCAAGAATATTGCCAAAAGACAGAGGTAAAGGTTCAAACGAAAAATTTACCATTCTCGTGAGTATCTAAACGGCAGGCGAAATTTAGTTGGGAAGAAATATTAAAATACTAAGATGAAAAAGGCTTTGGTTAAATATCGGTTTAGTGGAACTCCAGCAAAATACGACCCTTGCAATGTCCATGGTAAATCTCCCCAGCCAGATTTTCTCAATTGTGATGAGTGCCGGCAAGGACACTGAAAAAATTTAGTTGCGAAACAGGTGTAACATTGGAAACCAGAAGCGTAAACTAAGTTGGATGACCGGGCGTTAAGTTAACGGCAGTAATAACTCCTTCTAAAAGTGGCGTTTCCCTTTACCATGAGTTCAAAAGACCGCTAAACACGATAGTTGAGGCGGTTTTTTTTATTGCCTTTTTGAAAGGCAAACATCAATTTTATATCATCATCCTCCAATGCTCCCTTGTTGTAGAAAGACATTTTCGTTCCTGGTTCACTTCTTACGAATCTCACCAATCTTAAGTGCGACACGTATTATATCACGTCTTGAGACAATGCCAACTAATTTGTCACCGTCAACAATCGGGACTCTTCTGAATTTGTTATGCCCTATAGCCAAAGCAATTGTATCTACATCAGTGTCCGACGCAAAGCTCACTACATCTTTTGTCATAACTTCTGCAACTTTGGTATTGTGTAAGTTCCCACTAAAAGCAAAATTAAGAATATCTTTTTCTGAGATTATCCCAATCATGTTCCCTTTAGAGTTTATGACTGGCATTCCGCTAATTTCCTTTGCTATCAAAAGTTCTATCGCATCTGCCAGCGTAGCGTCTGGGCTGATAGTAATTACATCTTTTGTCATCACATCCTTTGCCTTTAACATTGTTAAGAACCTCCTTCCCGCTAAATTGGTATTTTTGGGATCGTTCTGTAGGGTTATAGTTTCAAATTAATTCCTACTCCAAGCCATCTGCCCGATTGAGGGACACCTTTTATTTCTTCATACTTTTGATCCAATAAATTGGTTCCTGTCCATTTTCTTGTCCCCCTTAAATGTTGTAGATAACTGTAGTTGGTTTTGCTACCTTTTTTGTGCATCTCTACCATTTCTTGTAATTCTTGTAAAGTCATTGAATCAAGAACATCTAACATTGCATTCTTCATCTTTAGCCAAATATCATGTGTAATACAGATATTAACCCGCTTACACAATTTTGGGTTATCTAGACAATGGACAGGAGAAATTGAGCCTTCTGCAACCTGAATTACTTGACTCAATGGCATTTCTCCTGGCGTAAGAGGGTCAAATTCGAAATTTCAAGCTCACAATATTTTGAAAATATTATATCTTTTTCTACGAAATAGGTCAACAAGGATATTGTACGATTTTGACTTAATGAACAGCAAGCTATTGAGTAATTTTTATGGAATTTTCTACCTGCCGAGAATGCGCTGCCTGTTTTTGGTTATTTAAATGTTAAAAGGGCTAGCGCATTTCTATTTTGCTTGATTTTTGCAAGAAGTTTAGATATAATATGCTTGCAATTCCGCATGATTCCAAAGGTTGCGTATGGCTTTTGGCGGCGGCGTAGCTCAGTTGGTCAGAGCAGGGGAATCATAATCCCTTTGTCGTAGGTTCGAATCCTACCGCCGCTACCAGATTTGATTTCACCCTCACCTTCATCCTCTCCCATCAAGGGAGAGGAGGACGAAATACTATTTCATGCGGTGGAAGTGAGGAGTTATTAACAGGTCCGCTATTGGCGGGCTATTTTTATCGAAAAAATGGTTTTCCCGAAGGTTAAAAAGATAATAGAAAAATATAATATGTTTTCTCCTGGAGACAAAATCCTGGTGGGGGTCTCTGGGGGACCGGACTCGGTTTGCCTCTTGCATATCCTGGATAGATGTCGAAAAGAGATGGCTTTGAACTTGCACGTTGTACACATTAACCATGGAATTAGAAAGAGGGAGTCTAAGAGAGAAGAAAAGTTCGTATGCAGTTTGGCTGAGAGGGTGGGTCTACCAATTACTGTCAAATCTCTGGATGTCCCAGCTTATGCCAGAAGGAAGAGGCTGACCATGGAGGAAGCGGCAAGAGATATGCGTTACAATGCTTTTGAGAGTTTAGCTTCCCAACTGAATGCTAAAAAGATTGCTCTGGGACATACTGCTTCTGACCAGGTGGAGACGGTGCTAATGCACCTTTTGCGCGGTAGCGGTCCTC
>Ga0315296_10000449_pt1 | contig 37629 bp, 31 predicted proteins | sample YL17G14_18_MG_FD_203921 | JGI IMG/M metagenome (GOLD analysis project Ga0315296, IMG submission 203921) | Sediment microbial communities from Yellowstone Lake, YNP, Wyoming, USA - YL17G14_18 | ecosystem: Environmental > Aquatic > Freshwater > Lake > Sediment | place: USA: Wyoming | collected... | reverse complement strand
GCCGAAAAGCCTGGGATTGTTGGGGATCGGACTGAGGATCAACTCCTTCGTCGGGTCAATCTCGCCGCGACCCAGGCGGGTTATCGTATCACCTGTCTCGCGAAGGATGCTTTCCGGGCGGGCAATCCAGGCGCGGGGGAGAGCCATCCTGTTCCGGTAGACCTTGATCGGGCCCTCGCCGTCCACCAGGCTGAAGCGGGACGTGGGCGCGAACTCGATCGGAGTCAGGACATACCTGTTCGCCATGAGATCGATCAGCATAGTGCGGTTGGCATACTCTTCGACGTCGGGAGCCTCCAAGCGTGTGCCCTCGAGCAACGGCGCGAGCTGGTCATTCGCCGCGCCTTCCAGATCGAAGTACCTGGCGAGGAAGAGGCTTGCGAATCCGTTCGAGGAAGTAAGCCCCCAGTGCATGAAGATGTCGGGCGTGAGAGCTTCGCGGAACTTGTAGTAGTCCTCTACGTTGTTGGAGCCGCCGCCGTTATACCAGATCGAATCGTCCCCCTCCGGGAATTTGAAAATCTCCCTCGCGAAGTACTGCTTCCCGAACGAATAGAACCGGTTCGGCTCGCCGTCGCGCCTCAGGACTTCAGCCGAGTGGGGAGGATTCCTGAAGAACTCCCTGCCCGTGGTATGCAGCGCGGGGATCTGGAAGCTCATGAAATACAGATCGGCGACTGTTACGAGCACGACCGCTCCCGCAAGAACTCCGCCTCGACCCTTGCGCCCGAAGAGCGCCAGGGCGAAATGGAAGGCCACCGCGGCGAGCATCGCGTGCAGGAACGCGGCCGCCAGATGCATCTGCCAGCGAGCATACATGGCCTGATCGAGTCCGCGACGTCCCGGGCCGATCGCCAGTCCAACCAGCCCGTTCACGATCTCCTTCCAGATCGAGCGTACGACCGGCGTGTAGATCGCACCGACAACGAAGAGGGTCAGCAGAAAAAGAACTGTCGCGATAAGCGCCCCTGCCGAGGATGCGTGGCCGCGCTTGTCCGACTCGACATCGGAGACCAGACGCTCGAGGCCGAATCCGGCCAGGATGGTCCCGGCGAAAACGGCGACGCACCAGAAGCGATCAGGAGCGCGGAACTTGTCGAAGAACGGCACCGTCGAGTAAACCGCCTGATAAACAAGGCCGTACTTGCCTACCGCCAGCGCAAGAAACAGGACCACGAGGACCAGCATGATCAGGACGCCCCGCTTCCTCGCCGCGAATGCGGGAAGGACAAGCAAGAGCGGCGCGATGCCGAAGTAGGGGAAGAAGTTGGCGGTCGTCCTTGCGGGAAGGAGCGTTCCGCTCGCATAGGCCCCGTAGAAGGTGGGCAGAATCACGTCGATGAAGTGCTCGGGTGGAAACGAGAATTCGGATGCGACCTGGTATCCCCCCTGCGTGCCGCGCCATGCGTGCCCCGAAAGCTCCAGCGTGGGAAGAAGCTGGAATGCGTACAGCCCGACCGCCAGCATGAGAGTGAGAATGAGCTGCAGGAGCGGGACAAGGCCGGCCTGCTTGCCGTTGCCGGGCGAGAGCACGAGGAAGAGCGCGTACGGCACGAGCGCCAGGACGGTGATGCCGGTCACCTGCAGGCTGCCGCCCATCATCTGGAACACCAGGGAGATTGCGGCCAGGAGAGGATAGACCAGCGAGCCCCGGCGTGCGCCCAGGGTCATGAAGGTGAAGATGAGGGGCATCCAGACGATGGAGCGGAAGATGGTGAAGTTGATCGGCAGGCTCAGGAACAGGCCGGAGAAGGCGAAGGCGACTGCGCTGAGCAGCGCGGCCCACGGCGCGAGGCGGAGCGTGCGCGCGAAGAAGTACTGGAACCATCCGGCAAGGATGAAATGCAGAAGGACATCGTAGGAGAAAGCCTGCACGCCGGGCAAAAGGAAATACACGAGCCTGGTGGGCGGATAGAAGAGCGCGCCCTGGCTTTCGGCGAACAGCGGGAAACCCATGAAGAAGTCATCACACCACAGCGGCATGCGTCCGCTCATCAAGGCCAGATGGTTGTAGGCCTGCCAGGGGGTGTAGACATTCATGATGTCGCCGGCGAAGAAGACCTGGCCGCGAAGGATGACATCGAGGAAGAAGAGGGCCACGAGGGCGACGATGAACACGAGGTTGAATATGTCCAGGACGATGCCCTGACCGGGCTGGGCCGTCTCGGCCTGCTTGGGTTCCTTCTTTGTCCCGTTGGATGGCATGCGCGCACACAGACGACGGTCGGCCGTCGTCTCTCATTAATATCGATTAAACCTTATTCGGTTTACGTGGCTGCCGGGAACCAGGCGAGCCAGAGCCGTCCACATGCTCGAAGACTCGCATGTGGACGCCACCGGCCTTAGTGGTTCTATTTTCAGGACTAACCACGAAGGCGCTAAGACACGAAGGGTCACGAAGCAGGCTAAGTCAGGCCGGTGAATTGCCTCCAGAGATTCCAGAAAGCGTGCAGGGGAAACCCCACCACGTTGAAATAGCAGCCGTCGATCCGGGCGATGTAAACCGACGCCCTTCCCTGGATGCCGTAGCCGCCGGCCTTGTCGAACGGCTCGCCCGTCGCGATATAGTCTCTGATTTCCTGATCCGTCATGGGGGCGAACTTGACCCGTGTGGACTCAAGCACGCTTCCCACGCGACCGGACGGGTTCTCCGCCAGGGCGACGCCGGTGGCGACCGTGTGCCAGTTCCCGGCTAGCCTGTCGAGGAAGAGCGACGCCTCGGCGGCGTCGCGCGGCTTGCCCAGCACGGTCCCGTCATCCGAGATCACCAGCGTGTCGGCCGTTATGAAAATGCCGGGCAGGCCCAGCCCGAGCGCAATCTTCGCCTTGGCCCTGGCCAGATGCTCCGCCTGCCCGACGACCTCGCCGTCGTAGCCCTTGAGTAGACTCGACTCATCGATATCTTCGAGCGGGTGTACCTCGAATTCAAGGCCGGTCAATGCCAGAAGCTCCTGCCGTCTGGGCGAAGCGGAAGCCAGGTAGATCTTGGTGTTCATGATCTTTCCCGATCTCAGCGAGACGCTGTTAATCTAACTTAGTATCGCCCGGCGACGGGGATGTACATCCGGACCGGCGGGGCAGTTCCGGGAAAAACGGGAAATCAGCCGCGGAGGTAGAAGGAGGCGGCTCTACGGATGGTTTGTGCTATTTCGTGATAGGTGACCGGGGTGATGTAGGGATATCTCCGTGCGCAGGTGGGGCAGGTAAGCGAGTCTCCCTGGTACTGAATGCCGATGAGGTTTCCGTCCGGCTGCATACGGGCGCTTGCGGTGAATCTGGCCTTCCTTTTGTCGATTTCCCTGGGCAGGTTTGCCTTGCATTTCACGCACTGGCGGGAAGAATGGAGGGGGCTGCCGAAGCTGCCGGGCGCAAGGGAGTCAAGCGCCTCAATGACGGCGGTCACGATCTCGTCGACCGTCCGCCATTCCTCGTAGAACACCAGGGATGTCCCGCAGCCGTCGCACGCGTAGACCGGAATCCCGCTGACAGTGAGCGAGAATCCCGTCCCGGATCCTTGAAGCGATACGGTCGCGCGGCGAAGACCCAACCCGCACCGGCTGCACACTTTGAATTCCAGGTCCATGGACACCACGAATATAGCTGAACCGGACGGGATTTCAAACGATATGCGGCTCTTTTGCCGCCTAAAAAAGACGCCCCGGCGGATTCAGGAGGAGGACAATCCGCCGGGACCTTAAATGAGAATCGCTCAATTCCGGAAGGGAACGTGCGTTCCCTCCAATCAGAATATACCACCAAGTCCCGCAGCGCGGAAGTCCTTTCGGCCTCCGAACGGCGAAAAATCGGGGCATTGAAGAATCTCATTCCGAGCCGCGCGCGAAGCGGGCGAATGCGTCAAACATGCCTTCCTCCCTTCCCTGCCCAGCTTCTCCCGGTTACACTTGGCCTGTCGTGCGGATTTCAGACATGAATCCTGATTCCAAAAACCCTCGGCGCAGGAGACTCGGGCTGATCACGCTTGGATGCCCCAAGAACACAGTCGACAGCGAGAGACTCCTCGGCGAGCTTGAAGTCCTCGGCTGGCGGTTCGCCGAGACAATAGACGATGCCGACTGCCTAATCGTCAATACCTGCGGGTTCATCCGCGACGCGAGACTGGAGAGCGAGGAGGCGATCGAGGAGATGCGCCAGGTGAAACTCGCCCGCCCGGAGGTGATCCTGGTTGTCACCGGATGTCTTCCGCAGAGGGACGAGATCGATTTGCGCAGCCGTTTCCCGGAAGCTGATCTGATCGTGGGAGTGGGAGATCTGGAGAAGCTCCCGTCGCTTCTGGAATCGGCGTTGCGCGGGGAGAAACCGGGCGGTGAAGCGCAGGAAGAATTGTGCAGGCCCGGACGCGCGACGCTCTCCGGTGCGGACTCGCCGAGGCTGATGCTCACGCCGCCCTGGTCGGCGTACATGAAGATCGCGGAGGGCTGCGATCACTCCTGCGCCTTCTGCACAATCCCTCATATCAAGGGGCCCTACCGGTCCCGCCCCGTTCCCGATCTCGTTGAGGAGACCCGCTTCCATGCGGCGAACGGAGTGAAGGAACTCATAATCATCAGCCAAGACACGACCGCGTACGGCTCGGACATCGGCACGAATCTGAGGACGCTTCTGAAGGAGATCGACAGGATCGACGGCATCGTGTGGATTCGCCTTCATTACCTCTACCCGAGCAAGGTCTCGCAGGGCCTGCTCGATGTCATCGCGGAGTCGCGGCGCATTATTCCCTATTTTGATATCCCCATCCAGCATGTCCGACCGGAGATTCTCCGCGCGATGGACCGGCTTGCTCCCGAGACTAACGCGCTCGATCTGATCGAGACAATCAGAGCGCGATTCCGGAATTCGCCGACGCCCGCGTGCATCAGATCGACGCTGATTGTCGGATATCCCGGGGAAACGGGAGAGGACATCGGCGCGATTCTGGATTTTCTCGAGCGGGCGAGAATCGACCGGCTGACGGTCTTCGAATTTTCCCCGGAAGAGGGCACGGCGGCGCACGAGCTTCCGGACCGGGTGCCCGAGGGAGTTTCGGAGAGAAGGCTACATCTGGTGATGGAAGCCCAGCACGACATTTCTCTGGAGATCAATGAGGAATGGGTGGGGAGGTCGATCGATGTGCTGCTCGAGGGCGAGACGGATGATGGTTGCAGGGCGGGGAGGAGCTATCGCGACGCGCCGGAGATCGACGGGCTGGTTTTGGTGACTGGAGTGCCGGACAGCGTGGAGGATGGCGCCATCGTGCGGGCACGGGTCACCGGCGCGCTGCCGTACGACCTCGAGGCGGAATGGTACGGAGATGAACCATGAGAGGGGCGCATCCTGCAGTCTATTCTCGACCTCACCCCCGCTCCCCCTCTCCACTCGGTGGAGAGGGGGCTGGGGGGTGAGGTCTGACTGCAGAGTCATTTCCCAAATGCAGCCCGTGAAAGAATGGAATTGCCTTGGCGCCCGATGTCGGGTACCATGCGATTTTCCGTGCGGTCAAGCGATTTTGAGAACCGGGAGCGAACGATATGGTTCCGGATGAGACGGGTCAACCGGTCGGGCGAATCGGCCCGAAGGAAGACAGGGATCTGACGAACGCCGAGAAGATAATTTTCGGGCTGGTGAAGCGCAACCTCACGCTTTCCACCGCGGAGAGCGTGACCGCCGGGGGTTTCGGCATGGCGCTCACCCGGGTGCCGGGGAGCTCGAAGGTGTACAAGGGCGGCGTGATCACCTATACGAGAGAAACCAAGAAGCTTCTTCTCGGGCTGCCGGACGAGCTTCTGGACACCGGGCTGGTCTCGCCGGCGATCACACTCGCCATGGCTGAGAAGGCTTTGGAGCTGTTCGGGACCGATTATGCGGCGGCGGTCACCGGCAATGCGGGACCCACTACGGACGAGGGCGGCGGCAGTGTGGGTCGAGTGTACTGGGCGGTCGTGGATGCGCAAGGACGGTCGACCGTGAGGGATTTCGACCTGTTCGGCAACCGCGACGCGGTGCGAATCAAAGCCGTCACGCAGGGTCTCAGGACGGTGAGGAATTTCATCGAGCTGGCCGAGATCGAATAATATTAGGAAGAATGATATGCAGGTATACGTTATCAGGCACGGGCTGTCGCGGGCGAACGAGGAGGGGATCATCCAGGGCCTTGCCGACAGCCCGCTTTCGGACATCGGAAGAGCGCAGGCCGACCTGCTGGGGCGGTACCTGCGCCGCAACGGGGTGCATCCCGAGGAGGTCTTCTCGTCGCCTCTGAAGAGGGCACTTGAGACCGCACAGTTGATCGCCGGGGCGATGAACCCGGTTCCGCCTGTAAGGGCGGTGGAGGGGCTGACGGAGGTCGATGTCGGCATGCTGTCGGGTCTGCCGCTCGAGGAAGCGTACTCGAAGTACCCGGAGAAGTGGGCGCCGGATGTGAACAAATGGCTGGACTTCAGCAGTTTCGGGGGCGAGAGTTTCGAGAAGTTCTTCGCGCGCGCTGAGAGTGCGGTGCGGGACATCATGCGCGAGTGGGACGATCTGCTGGCGGACCGGACGGCGTTCTTCGTCACTCATGCCGGCACGATGCGGCCGCTCCTGAGGACATTGCTCAATGCCGAGGGCGATTTCATGTATTTCACTTTCGGCAACTGCTGTTATGTCAGAATCGAGTACAGGAAGGTCCGGGACAGCGTCAGGCGGGTCCTCAGCGACCTCGTGCGGATCGAGCATGCGGCGGCCTGCATGGGGGAGAAGAATCCGAGCGCGGATGTGGCAGACTCGATCGGCAGGAAGATCGGCTAGTGTCGCGCATTCGAAAATAGAGTAACAAGAATGTGCCGATGTCTTCTTCAAGCAGACGTCCTCGTATCACCCAGATCAGAAAATGTGCGCCGCCAGTGTAGCATGCGCTTCCAGCGCATGGAGTCTTCGTCCCACGAGCATCATGCTCGTGGAGACGGGAATAATGAGCAGGCTACCGACTTTGCGCGAGGGCACGCGCTCGAAGCGCATGCTACGAAGAAATCATGCGCTGGAAGCGCATGCTACGAAGAAATCATGCGCTGGAAGCGCATGCTACGAAGAAATCATGCGCTGGAAGCGCATGCTACGAAGAAATCATGCGCTGGAAGCGCATGCTACACTGGATGCGCGTGCTACGCCCTACAGCTTGTGCATGGACCATCTGTACACTATCGAAAACTCTCTGAATGTCGGCCGGCGCTGAGTCTCGGTGTAGTCGTCCCCCTGCACTTGGTTGCTTTCTCCCCCGATGATCCTGGTTCCATCCTTCGGCCATGAGCCCTGAAGGACTGAAGGATAGAGGAAATCGTAGAACTCGATGACTGCGTCCCGGTCGGTCGGGTCGGGCAATGAAAGGGGCAACTTGCCGGTCGTGATGGAGTATCCGTGATCGTCGAGGCTGCCTTGGAGGTCCAGTGCAAAGACCACGTACTTGTCCCAGCGCCCGCCGGCGATCTGTGTGTAGTCAAGGATACTGTCGTTGATCTCGTACCAGTGAAACAGGTTCACGTCGGCCCTTCCGTCGAGGCTCCCGTCCTGGTACTCATCAAGCATGATGTTCGCCTCCACTTTCCACGCCGCGTTCCAGTATCTTCCCAGCCACGGCTGCCCGGGCTCCGGCTGCACAGCCAGAACCAGCCTGGCTTCGGTCACGACCGTCCCGAGCCACCTGCCGACACGGTAGACCTCCTCGGGCTCTTCGTCCGCCGACTTTCGTCCGGGACACCCCGACATTGCCAGTGCCGCCGCGGCAAGGCATGCAAGAAGTGGGAGTTTCAGCGTCCGATTCATATGCACCCACCGCCCCGGTCCGATTCAAGCCGCAACAAACCCGGCCTGCGCACCACGCCAAAGGCCAACTTATAGCAGACCAGCCTGTGCCGGTCAATGGAGAAGCAGATACACAATCTCGAGCGTCTCGAGCGGGCTTCCGCCGAGGAAACCGGTCACCTGGAACGTGATCGAGCCGGTCGCGGAAGTGTGGAGCCGTCCGAGGAATGTGTTCGGATGGGCGGGCAGCGGCTCCATATCGACCTCGCCGCTGTCTCCTGTCGACTGAACGAAGAATGTGACCGCGGGCGCTTCGTCACATCCCTGCTTGCAGCGGACAACGATGAAAACATCGCCGGCGAAGAGGGGAGACGGGGTGACTCCCGCGAGGAAGTCGGAATTCGAGAAAATCCCTTCGCCGCCAGCCGGGACGCCAAGCGCCAGACCGGCGTCAATGAGGCCGTATCCGAGGTAGTCGTCGACGCCGTTCTGGTCCGCGTCGGGCCCCCCCATCTCCCGTGCGGTGGCCTCGATGACGTTGCGCACCTCGAGGGGGGAAACTGTCGGGTACTTGGACAATACGAGTCCCGCGAGACCAGCGACCTGCGGGCATGCGAAGCTTGTCCCGGTCAGCCTCGCGTAGTTGGGAGCGAGATAGATTGCGTAGGGGACCTCCGACTTGGGCCTGTACGGCACGGTCGTCTGGATCGAGGTGCCCACAGCAGCCACCGACACAAGGTCCTCACCGTAGTTGGAGAAAAGCGCGCGGGTGAGACCGGCCGGATCGGTTACCGAGCCGTTGCTGTTGTCCAGCGCCGCGACTCCGATCACCTCGGGGAAGGACGCCGGGTAGTACATGTTGGCCTTGTCCTGCGCGGGATCGCCGGAGAACTCGAAAAGCTGACCGGGATTGCCGTTGCCGCTCGCGGCGACGATCACCGCGCCGGCCTTGTACGCGTCCCGGATGGCCTCGGTCTCAAGACTGTTGGTGCCGATCCCGCCAAGCGAGAGGTTGATGACTTCCACTCCATGCGCGACGGCGGAATCGATCGCCTGCACCTCGTTCGAAATCGTGCACTGGAGATCGGGTCCTCCGCAGGCCCGGTACGCCATTATGCTGAAGTTCCAGCCGATCCCCGCAATTCCGATGTCATTGTTGCCGGCGGCCGTGACTACCCCGACCACCGCGGTCCCATGACCCGAATCGTCGAAAACGTTACCTGCCCCCTGCTTGTCGGGATCGTAGAAGTTCTCCCGCCAGATCACCCTGCCGGCGAACTCCGGATGCTCGACGTCAAGGCCCGTATCGATGACCGCGACCTTGACCGCCGGCGATCCGGTAGTCATGTCCCACGCCATCTCGCTGTGGATCGGAACCAGGTACTGCTGGCGATCGTACAGCGCATCGTTCGGACTGAAGGCACAGTGCCTTATGAGATTTGGCCCGACGCTTCGTATGCCGACACGGCCCTCGAGGCGCGCGAGCGCCTGCGGCAGTGTCTCGGGGGCATGGATTCTGAAGACCGCGACGGGACGATACTGAAAAACCTGGCTGATCCGGAATCCCTCGAACACCGCCGCGTCCAGAGAGCTCAGCGACCGGGCGTCCTCGAACTCGACTATCACTTCGTCCGGCACATACTCGAGCCCCTCCAGCCGCGTCTCCCATGCGGCCACACGCTCGAGGTACCGCGCCTGCTCGTATTGCGACATGTCTTCCGCCTGCGACCAGGCCGGGAGAAGCGCAAGCATCAACAGAAAAAGCACTCTTGGGAAACGCATGGGAACTCCCTGTCGAAACTCCCGCCGAACGTTACTGAGTAAAAGCCAGGACGATCGCGATCGCATCGGCGCTCGCCCCATTGCCGTCCGCGGCGACCCGGTCACGTATGTTAAGCGCCTCGTTCCGCGCGGCGAGGGTGTTCCCGTTGAGGAAATTCACCAGTGAACGAAACGCCATGAGGTCAGTCTCGGATATCAGGTCGTGGGTCGGCGCGGACGAGTACTCGTCCGCCGCATCGATCGACTCGCCGATGGCCTCGACGGCGTCGTTGAAATGAAACCCCCCGTCGGATCTCATCCTGCTCAGCTCGCAGCCGGCCAGCCCCACCCAGGCATCCACATTCCCGTTCCAGCCTGCTATGGCGTCATCGAAGTTCCCGGCGGCATCCGCAGGCCTGTCGAGGCCGCGACCCCTGGTCCAGCCGAGTCCGCTCAGTGCGCTCGAGGCCCCCAAGTGAGCCTGGCCGCTGCGGGTCTCGTTCAGGTAGCTGATGAAAGAGCCCTCGGCCAGCGAGTAGTGCCCCTTTCGATATTGCTCCCAGGCGGCCTCGAGAGTCGAGTTCGAGATTGAGAACAGGCCGACATCGAGGGTCTGTCCCTTGCTCAGAACCACGTCGCGGCTGCCGCTGAGGCGAAAGGCGGCGTCCGGGTCCGAAAACGTGCCTCTGAGCACGTAGGAGCCCGCCTCGGCGCCGAGCGTGAACGAGCCGTCGGCGGCCGGATGGGTCACCTCATCCGTCCCGAGGAGGGCAATGATGGCGGCGGGATGGTTTATCACGGCGCCGAAGCCGTCAGTGAGAACTCCCCTGACATGGCCGCGTGAAGAACCGCCGCCGGAGCATCCGACGGCGGGACATAGGAGGATTGTTGCGATCAAGACCGGTATTAAAGGACGATTGAACAAGGTCATTCGACAATAGTGGTCGTATACCACTCCATCTCCTGGATGCGAGAGACGACTTCCTGTCGCGGGTCCATCACGTTGCCGAGCGGCGTGTACAGGTCGCGTCGCTCGAATTTGAGCCTTGCATAGAAGCCCGGGTTAAGCGGCCAACCCGCGGGCAGATCGTTATACAACCACCACTCATGGCCCCTGCGGTCACCATCCAGGAAGTAGGTGTTTCCAAGCGAAGGCGTGTCGCAGATTCCGACCAGGACGCCGCGATGGATGTCCACGTAGGCTCGGCCCTCGATGATGATGTCGCCCCTGATGCTGGACTCCTTTCGCCACTCGAGGTCCTCGTCGCTCACGTCGACATCGAACTGCAGGATGCCTGAGAAATCGATCGCGGCGACTCTGAACCTGTAGGTGGTCCGGATATCCGAGAGCTTGAAAGTGAGGGGGATCTCCATGGTTTCGCCGACGAAGGGGATGGTCCAGTTCAACGGCGATCGCCAGGTCTCGTTCAGATGGACCTGGTAGTCGGGGAGCACGACGAAATGGATCGTCTCGAAAAGCTGCCTGACGGTGATGGACCTCGAAGGATCGATGATGTCACCGACGAGGTCAAGGCCGCTGACGCTCAGGATTCGTCCGGAATCGCTCATCACGTACCGGATGCTCGACTCCATGATCGGAGTGACTTCGAATTCTCCCTCGCCGGCAAGGACGCCCCCGCCGCCACCTCCTCCTCCTCCGCCCCCGCCTCCGCCGCCCCCGATCTGAAGCGGGTCACCAATACCCAGAACGGGAAGCAGCAGGGGTGTGCTCGTCTCCCCCGGGCTGTCCGGAGAAGGAGCGGAGTAGCTGGGAGAACCGCCGGGACCCCCCGGATCCTCATAGTCGCTGGCCCAGCCAAGGTCAAGCGCCTCGTAGGCATTGAACTGCGTCGTAAACCCGACCAGCCCTCCGCCGGAGGATGTGACGTCCTCATCGTACAATGCCAGGACGATGCCCCCGACCTGCTTGTATTTCTCACGGATCACCTCGTCGCCGATCAGCAGAATAATGGTCCAGTAATGCCAGCTGGTGCCCGCCTCCGGCTCGAATTTCAGCGTGACGTCGAAAGCCAGTCTCGACTCCGCGTGATTCGGTGAAAAAGCGAGAGCTCCGAGCAGCAGCAGAGCGGTCAGCCATACACGATACCGCGCCATCAAGGTCCTCCGGTCACCAACGTGATTCTCACAGAATATGCGACCGATTTTGTCCGGTCAAAGGTTCAATTCTATCGAAAACCGTGCCGCCGGTCAAACCGCCGTTTCTCCCGGCCACCAGGGCAGGTCCGCCCACAGAGCTTCGAGATTGTAATACCGCCGGGTCTCCGGGCGAAACAGGTGCACCACTACGTCCCAGAAATCGACCAGGACCCAGCTTGAGTCGTCCTCGCCCTCAACCCCGTAAAGCCTCAGCCCGCCTGACTCTATCGCCTCCGTCACGCTGCTACGGCCCACCCTGGCCTGGGCGGATGAGAAGACGGTGCCGATGATCACGAAATCGCAGAACGGAGTGAACTCGCGCAGATCGTACACCCGGATATCTTCCACCTTCTTGTCCCTGAGCGCCTCGACTCCGGCCCTCACTTCCTGCGGGACTTCGCTCCACTCGAGAACCCGCTCGATCTCCCTGTCGGACTTCGATCCGCGCGCAGCTTTGCTCATCTATTCTTCCCGAGGACCTCCCTCGATCGTTGTATCCGTCTCGAACCGGTCCGGGTCCGCGACCGGGAGTTGTGTTTCGATCCTCCAGGCGATCGGCGCATCATCGGCGAACACCTCTTCAAGGATCTCCTTCGTCTGGCTGTAAATCGGCGTGAGACAGTCAAGATGCTCCCAGATGACGCCGGAGGTGGGGACCTGGTAGAAGGCGATGTCCTCCGTGTCGATCTGCGTCAGGAAGCCGATCAGGCTGAAGATCTCCTTCGCGCCGATGTCCGGGGGCTCTCGCGGGCTTTCGTGGTTGACCGTGACGCCGACGTTGGCGACGAGAGTATCGGCGACGCTCTTCATCTTGGTCCAGTTGGCGGGCTTGATGGCCTGGTCGAAAAGCGCAAGCATCAGTTTCTGCTGGCGCTCGATCCTTCCCAGATCGCCGGCCGCGTCATGCCTGAACCGGGCGTAGTTCAGCGCCTCCTCGCCATTGAAATGATGGTCCCCGGCATCTATGTGGATATGCGTATCGCCTCTGCGATCGTCATAATGCATGGCGCGCTCGACAGTCACATCCACGCCGCCGAGAGAATCGACTACCTCGACGAATCCCCCGTAATTGACCGAGATGACATAGTCGACATCGACGCCGGCAAAGCCCTCCACCGTCCTGCGCACCAGATCATCCCCGCCCAGCGCATACGCGCTGTTCACCTTCATGAACCCGTACCGGGGGATATACACGAGCGTGTCGCGCGGAATGGACAGAATCCGGATTTCTCTCGCGTAAAAGTCCACCGCGCCGACCATGAGCGTGTCGGACCGGTGCGCGTATCGATCGACCTCGTCGTGTCCGAGCAGGATGAACGTCATCTTGTCGGTCCCGAAGACCTCCCAGGGGGGAATCTCCGCCGGCTCGGGAATGTGTCCGTCCGGGATTCCGCTCGAAATGGACCCTGGCGGGGGGATAAAGCGCCCGAGGTAATCCAGATATTCAATCGCTCGCGTGAGGGCGAGACTGACGATGAAGCTGGCCAAAGTCCAGCCCATGAGGAAACGCTGGTCTCTGATGGTGCGGATCTTGAATGGATGGAACCGGTATGGAGCCTTCTCAACCACTGGGATAAGGTCATATGCCCGGATCGTCGCTCGCGTCGGCAAGCGCGCGATTGTAGGCTGCAACAGAATTATAGTCCAGAGGCCACAGCTCGGCAACAACGTAGGAGATCACCGATGCCACCACGCGAGGGAAGGCCGAGTGGAAATCCTCTTCCACCAGCCTCCTCAGATCGTCCACTCCCGGCCAGTCCCGATTGTCCTCGATCTTGTCGGCCACGTAGAGCAGTCTCTCCAGAAGCCCCATGTCCGCCCTGCCGGTAGCGTGCCAGCGCACGGCGTCCAGCACCTCCTCGTCCCGCACCCCGATCTTCTCCTTCGCCAGCTCCGCGGACAGAAAACCATGCAGAAGGATCGGGCTCGTGAAACCCGGAGAATCACAGTCGATCCCTCTCTGACTCAGCGCAGCCGCGATCTCGTCCGGCGCCACATGCCTCGCCAGATCGTGACAAAGCGACGCGAGGACGACTTTCTCCTCGTCTATCCCGAGCGATTGATTTCGATTGATCTCGAGAGCAAAGTCCCGGGTGCCGAGAAGATGCGCCTCGAGGTCCGGGATTTCCTCCCGGATGTATCTGAGGGCACGGACCTCAAGCGGAGAAGCGACTCTGTCCGTCAAGAGCGACCACCGTCCAGGCCATAGAGACGGTATTTTCTGATATGCAGTTCAACCGCCGGATGGAGCGAGTCGGCGGGCATCACCCCGCGTCTCAGCGATTCGCGGACGGAAGTCGAGGAAACGGGGATATCGAGGACCGGGAGGAAACGCACGAGCGCATGGACGGCGGGAAGCTTCTTTTTCACCTCGGCAAGGCTCTGCTCCATGGTCTCCTGGAAGTCCGGACGCGACAGCACCGCTATTCCGGCCAGGTGCTTCGGGAAATCCTCGGCCTTGCGCCACTTGTGAAAAGCGGCATTGTCCGCGCCGACAACGAGAATCAGAGGAATGCCGGGAAACCGGTCATGATAGAGCCTGAGCGTATCGATCGTGTAGCTTGGCTCGGAACCATCGTCGCTCCGCTGCAATTCCACCGGATCGACAAACAGCCATGGCTCGTCGAGAGTGGCGAGATGAGCCATGACCAGGCGGTGGTGGGCGTCCGCCACTGTCTTCTCGCCCAGCCTGAGCGGATTTCTGTTCGCCGGGACAAGATGCACTCGCGAAAGGCCCAAGTGGTCCATCGCGGCGCGCGCGACGGCGACATGCCCGACATGTGTGGGATCAAACGTCCCGCCGAGTATCCCTATTCCCCCCGGTATCATCTCGTTGTCGCGCTTCTCGACCATCGCCGTCCCGCCTACTCCCCGCCGGATTCCCCCTCCAGCCTCTCCATCGACAGCTCGCTCGCAGCCAGACTCTCGGGCGGCTCGCCGTCGACATATTCCGGGACACTCTTCTCGGTCTCGGCCGGCTTCACGTCAAGCTCGAGCATCTTCGCCAGCCGTCCCAGGAGATGCCCCATTCCGTCGCCGCTCACCGCCGATATTACCATCACTGGCTCCGGACAGCCCGTCTCGGAGATGAATTTTCTCAGACAGTCGCGCTTGAAGTCCCGCAGGTCGTCGGACGGCAGAATGTCCGCCTTGGTCCAGCAGACGACTTCGGGTTTGCGCGCCAGCTCGGCGTCATATGCTTCGAGCTCGGCGCGAATGGTCCGATACGCCTCGACCATCGCCGCGAATCGGACATCCGAGCCTTCCGCATAGAGCGGGATTTCTACGAGGTGACAGATGATGCTGGTCCGGCGGATGTGTCTGAGGAACTGGTGGCCAAGACCCTTGCCCTCGTGCGCCATCGCGATCAGCCCGGGGATATCGGCCATAGTGAAGCTCACGAAGTCCCCAAGCCGCACGACCCCGACCGACGGTCGGAGCGTCGTGAACGGGTAATCCGCGACCTTCGGGCGTACCGTGCTCACAGCCCCGATCAGCGTGCTCTTGCCCGCGTTGGGGAGGCCCACCAGCCCCACATCCGCAAGGAGCCTCAGCTCCAGGGTCAGCTCCCGCGATTCGCCCGGCCGCCCTTTCTCGGACTTTCTCGGGGCGCGATCGGTTGGGGTGGCAAACCGGGCGTTGCCGCGTCCGCCCTTGCCCCCGTTGGCGACGGTGATTCTCTGTCTCGGTTTCGTCAGGTCAGCGATCACCTCGCCGGTCGAGCGATCATGGATGATGGTCCCCACAGGCACCTTGATGATCAGATTCTTCGCGCTCTTGCCCTTCCGGTTCCTGCCCTCGCCCGGCTGGCCGCTTTTCGCTCGAAGCACGCGTCTTCCCCTGAAATCAGCGAGCGTACGCATTCCGGGATGGGTCTGAAACACGACGCTTCCGCCCCTGCCGCCGTCCCCGCCGGCCGGGCCGCCCAACGGACGGTACTTCTCGCGCAGGAACGCGACGCACCCGTCGCCGCCCCTGCCCGCGCGAACGGTTATGTCGACTTCGTCAACGAACATCTGAGGACCAACGCTGCGAGAGCCGAAACTATATTAACCAGAAAGGCACGAAGACACAAAGAGGATGCGAAGGGGGGGGCGTCATAGCTGAGGTGGAGGCACAAAAGAACCCCTACTGTGGCCAGAAGGGGTTCAATAGAGGAGGAATCTTTATTATACCATTCGGCGGGTCAGGATTCCACAATCGTCGCTACCTTCCCGAGGCTCCCCCGGTCCTTGTAGCGCAGAATCCCGGTGCGCCTAGCGTACAGCGTGTAGTCCTTCCCGACTCCGACGCCCTCGCCGGCCTTGATGCGGTAGCCGCGCTGCCGGACGAGAATGCTGCCGGCGGTCACGCTCTGACCGTCACCCGCCTTCAGTCCGAGACGCTTGGAGATGCTGTCCCTTCCGTTCGAGCTAGATCCTTGTCCTTTCTTGTGTGCCATGGCTTCTCACTCCCGTACCTAGTATCGTCAGATGCGCGCTACTCCGAGTCCTCCGTCTCCTCCTTGGGCTTCTTGCGGGACCGCGAGGGCGCAGGTTTTTCGGCGGCCTCCGACTCCTTCTTCCTGGCCTTCTTTTTCTTCTCGATTACCCGCTCATCGCGCTTGCCGCCGCCCTCGATCAACTCCACCTGCAACTGGCTGGCGTGCTGGCGGTGGCCGCGGGTTTTGAGATAGCCCTTCTTCGGGCGGAACTTCTGGACCATGATCTTCCGGCGCTTCGTCTGGTCGAGAATGGTGAAGGTCACCGTGGCGTTCTCGACGTACGGCTTGCCGAGAACCACTTCATCGCCGTCCAGGATCATCAGGACCTTGTCGGTCGTGATGTGATCGCCCTTTTCCGCGGGAAGCTTGTCGGCCAGGAAGATCGCTCCCGGCTCGATCAGGTACTGCCTGCCGCCAAGTTCAACAACAGCTTTCATGTTCGTTCTTCGCGCACGCGAATAACAGCGCCTTCATGGGGCGCGAATATGTATTCTACGATGAAACCCGCGTCAAGTCAATATGGACACTCGAGGCCCGGGTGCGCAGGCTTTCAAGCCGGCATCTTCGGAACATCCCCCGTAGGCGCGCACGGCAGTGCGTCGCCGGGAATAAAACGCCACATATCACTATACGCGTTTTTCTATGCGAATTTTCATGATTTCCTCTTGCGGAATCCGGCGGATGGTGTAGACTGATTATGGATTCAGGCAAGGAGGTTGCCATGAAACACACCAGATTTACGACCGTCCTTCCGGCGATGCTGGGGGTAGTATTGCTCGTCGGATGCGGTAATTCTCATGACCCGATAGCCGGCGGGATCGATGCAGACGTTGCGCCCGCGGCGGTGCAGCAACCGTCGGATTCGCATTCCGCGGCAGGGAATCGCGTTCTGTGGGGACTCTGGAAGATCAGCATTTCGGCGGACAGGCAGACCGTCATGGTCCTACCGGACCGCGTCGGGGCGTTGCACTTCAACGTCGTTCGGCTTTTAGAGGTGACGCCCTGCACGGATTGCCTGCGAATCCAGAACGTGCAGGTGATCCCTGACGGCCTGAGCGCAGATGTCGCGCTGATTCATCCGTTCCCAGGACTTCTGAAGTATACCGGCTTCGACGTACGGGGCATTTTCATTTCGGGGGCACGCTACACGTTTCCCGCAAGCGGACGGAAGATCGCCTGGGGCGACGATGTCGCGCGAATGCTCAACCCGGATGGATACACGCATTTATTCAATCCGACGAATTTCCCGTACACCAAACCGCCGATTCTGGGCTACATACCCGGCCACAAAGCGCCCGGAGGCGATCTCTCAGCGACGTTGAATCCGTACGTAGCGTATGAACAAGACAAGACCCGATGCGTGTTCATGCCCGGAACAGTAAGTACTCGGACGGTCGAGCTGCATTTTCCGCCCGGACCGCTCGAGTTCGGCTATGCGGTCGATGCGTCCTGGTTTCCCGCTGGCGTCGAAGTCACCGACCCGGTCAACGATTTCCCGACGGAAGCGAATTGCATGGAGGCATATCGAGTCGACGTGGAGGTCGGCGTAGGCGAGGAGCCGAGCGGAGGCAGCGCCATCCCTCTGCAGGTTGAGGTGTTCGACCATCAGGGGCTTGAGACGATTTCCGCCGTCACCATCGAATCGCCGGACCTGTTCGATGGCGAGGTCGCGCTTGAGTTTTCCGAAGCCACGGGCGATGACAGCTTCATGTTCACCGGAGCGGTGCCGTACCATCAATGGATCGGTTCAGGCGTGTATCCGCTGCTGGTGAGGGTGGTAGACACCGAAACGGATGCGAACCTGGGGGCGGTGAATGCCTGGCAGGTATCCGCGGTGAGAAAGAAAGGCTGGGCGCGCACGTGGGGCGGGATGGGCATCGACATGGGCTATGCAGTTGCAGTGGACAGCTCGGGGAGCGTCTATATTGCAGGCAATTTCTCGTATACAGTTGATTTCGACCCCGGCCCGGGAGCTGATCAGCACACTTCGAAAGGCGCTTGGGACGTCTTTCTCAGCAAGATTGACTTGGAAGGCAGTTTCGAGTGGGCGGGCACGTGGGGAGGGACAGACTACTACTTCTACGATCGCGGCTATGGAGTTGCAGTGGACGGCTCGGGGAACGTCTATGTTACGGGAGAGTTCTATCATACCGTCGATTTCGATCCCGGCTCAGGAGTCGATGAGCATAGCTCGAACGGCGAGGCCGACGTGTTTCTCAGCAAGTTCGATTCAGAGGGCGATTTCCAATGGGCGCGTACGTGGGGAGGGACAGGCTACAACGATCGAGGCTATGGAGTTGCAGTTGACGGATCGGGGAGCGTGTATGTTACGGGGGAGTTCCTCGATACCGTGGATTTCGACCCCGGCCCGGGAACTGATGAGCACACCTCGAAGGGCATTACTGACTGCTTTCTCAGCAAGTTCGATTCGGAAGGCGAGTTCCAGTGGGCGCGCACTTGGGGCGGGGTGGACTGGGACCAAGGCTATGGTGTTGCAGTGAGTGGTTCGGGGAGCGTCTATGTTGCGGGAAAGTTCCGGTATACCGTCGATTTCGATCCCGGCTCAGGAGTTGATGAGCATACCTCAAACGGCTGGGAGGACGTCTTTCTCAGCAAGTTCGACGAAGAAGGCGGTTTCCAGTGGGCGCGCACATGGGGCGGAGTAGACGGGGAGGAAAGTTATGGAGTTGCAGTGGGCGGTTCAGGGAGCGTCTATGTTACGGGGCATTTCTTGTATACAGTTGACTTCGATCCCGGCCCGGGAGTCGAAGAGCACACGTCGAACGGCGGTTGGGACGTCTTTCTCAGCAAGATTGACTCGGAAGGCGGTTTCCAGTGGGCGCGCACGTGGGGAGGGACAGGCTACTCCGATCGCGGCTATGGAGTTGCAGTGAGCGGCACGGGCAGCGTCTATGCTACCGGGTCCTTCGAGAACACCGTGGATTTCGATCCCGGCCCGGAAGTCGAAGAGCACACGTCGAACGGCGGTTATGACGTCTTTCTCAGTAAGTTCGATTCGGAAGGCGAGTTCCAGTGGGCGCGCACGTGGGGCGGCCCAGTCGGGGACGGCAGCCAAGGCGTTGCAGTGGATGGCTCGGGGAGCGTCTATGTTACGGGGTCGTTCTCGGATACAGTCGATTTCGACCCCGGGCCTGGAGTTGACGAGCACACCTCGAACGGCAATTCGGACGCGTTTCTCAGCAAGTTTCCACCGGACGGGAACTGGTGATGCGGCAGGGGAGGCGCACAAGCACGTGCGCATAGTGAGAGGGTCGCGAAAGTGGCGGACCCGCTTGCTTACGCGCGCGGCTCGGAATGGGTTGGGGATTGCAGGAAGGGGGGTTGGCAGCGAAAGTGGCGGACCCGCTCGCTGCGCGCGCGGCTCGGAATGTTGACGGGGATCAGTGTGACCGCTCCCTTACGGTCGCGGTTCTGACAGGCTCGCGAATTGTTGCAGGCGGGACGCATGCGCTCCGGATGCCGACTGGAAAGTCGGCGCACCTGAGGCGGACTGGAGAATCCATGCTCGGGCAGGCGGGACGCATGCGCTCCAGGAGATGCCGACTGGAAAGTCGGCGGGTCTGAGGCGGACTGGAAAGTCCGCGCTCCGGCGGGCTGGGGATTTTTTCTCCCCCTTGTTGACCTTGAATCTCTGGTGTGCTAGGATGCCGGCCATAGTCCCGGCGGTAAACTCTGCTCCGGGCTTGTGTTTTTTTGCTGGACAAAACTGCTCGGAGCAGGTGCAAACCGGCCTTAATGGGACTGATATTATTACTGTTTCCAGGCTCCCTGGAACCATGGTTGTTTGGGGGCCTGTAAGCATGGGCGGGGCTGTACCTTGTGATGTGACTATCGCCCGAAAGGGGGTCAGAAAGGAGGTGCACCTTGGTTTCCCCCATGGACGGCGATTGTCATAAATCGGTCAGGACTGCAGACCGATCCCTGGTGGAGGACGGAAGACGCGTGAGAGGATGACGGAGAAGGAAACTAGGAAACTTCCTCCTTAACCCCGAGCGCGAATTCCCGGAGCCATCCGAGAGAAGTCGGCGGTCCGCAAGCATCTTCCCAAAACCAAGGAGGAAGTAATGCGCACACTATTTGTGATGCTGGCTTGCGTAGCTGCAATGCTGGCACTGGCCCTCCCTGCAGTGGCCGGACCGTTCACGGACGTTCCGACCGATCACTGGGCATACGACGCGATCGACAAGCTGCAGGCCGAAGGATTTGTCGAGGGCTATCCCGATGGGACCTTCCGTGGGAATCGCTCCTTCACCCGCTACGAGATGGCAATGGTAGTCGCCAGAATCTGGGACCGACTGGTCAACGAGCTGGCGAACATCCCGATGCCTGACATGGAGGAGTACGTCACCGAGGCTGAGCTCCAGGACGCTCTGGACATGGTCTATGAGCTAATGGACGAGTTCCGTGACGAGCTCGACGCCATGGGCGTGCGGATGGATGATCTCGAAGGGAGGATGTCCTCCGCCGAGGGCAGAATCAGCGCTCTTGAGGAAGCTCTCAGCCAGGTCCAGGTCTCCGGTTCACTCCGGAACAGGATCGAGGACATCATCACCAACGATTACGAGGTCTACGGAGGATTCGCGAACCCCGCCGGTGCCGGACAGTACGCCGGTATCATCGCCGGCACTCCCGGGAGCAATCCCGGCGAGATGTTCGAGTTCGAGCAGCGGCTGGATCTGTGTTTCGCGGCCAACCCATCGGATTACCTCGACGTTTTCGTTCGCCTGAGGCATGTCTCGAGCTACCTCGATGCCGCCTCTTCGACCCTCACGCTGGGGATCAATGAGGCCTGGGCGAAAGCGGACATGATGAAGCTCATGGGATGGAATCCCACTGAACTCTTCAACCGCTTCAACCTTGTCGTGGGACGCTCGAAGAACGTGTTCGGTGAGTTCGGACTGGCGTTCGATAACAGGTACTCCGCTCGACCCGGGGTCCTGATCGACCTCGGCGGCGACAGGCTTGAGCTCAGGGCTTTCCTGGCTCGAAGCAGCCGCTTCGGCGAGCAGGAGGGTCTGGCTATCGGCCGCGCCAGCTACGGCTTCGGTGAGAGCCGGTCAACAGTAACGCCCAACGAGTGCTTCGCCCGCATCGGCTTCAACTATCTTGGAACCGGTGTCGGCAACGAGCAGGGCATGGGTGTCGATCTCGACACCGAGCTGCTGAGCGAGGTCTACCTCAACCGCTTGCGTGCTGAGTGGTTCCAGCTCCAGCAGGACCAGTTGGGCTTCGACGTCTCCACTTCATGGGGAGACAATTTCGAGAGCAGCCTCATCGCGTGGATCGATCTGTACAACAACGGCAACACCCGCGTTTCCGCGGCCTATGCCGACATCGGACTCGTCCCCGGGTTCTCCTCGATCGATAATAATCCCTTCGAGGAGTATGATTCCTTGTTCACCGGCGTCGGTGGCAACATCAACTACGCCTGGGAGTCCGGACTCAATCCGTTCCCCTCCAACTTCGTTGGAGCCGGGATGCAGATCGAGCACACGTGGTGGGACGTGGTCAACACGATGCTCACCTTCTACGACGGGACCAACCAGGATGACGAGGATCTCCCCGCGGTGATCCGACTCAACATCCGCTACCCGCTTTCCGACGCGAGCGATATCGCCCTCGAGTACATCCACAGCGGTATTGATGCACTCACGCTCGCCAAGTTGCGGGGTGAGTTCCTGGTCAGGTTCTGACCACCATCACCAGTTACTCCTTGGATCGAACAAGCGCCGGCCCCCCTGAAAAGGGGGGCCGGTTTTTTTTCAGTGTCGCTTTTCGGCTTGGTCGACTGAGTTGACGGACGAGATCCTCAATGCTACAGTGTACCTTAACAGAGACCCATCGGCACAAGAGCAGCGAGAGGAGCAGCTGAATACTCAGCCTGACCCTTCATGGTGATGACGCAGGACAGGATGGGCCAAATCAGACAATAGCCGAGTTGGAGGCCAGGCTGGCAGAAGTCGCAATCGCCTCGCAAGCAAGCGGTCAGGTTCCGACGGATGCTCGAAGGCCGTCTCGACGGAGGTTAGAAATGGACTGCAAGGACCGCACCCTTCAACTTTTAGTTGACAGGAAACTAATCAAGCCAACTGAAATCAGAAAATCACACGCACGGCCCCGCAAAGAGCCTCGCTGCACTGGGCTGCCGGATTCACTGTCCTCGACCATGGCAAAGGCTCTCAAGGCTGAAGGGTATGAAACCCTGTATATGCATCAAGTCGAAGCGATTGCGGCTATCCAGTCCGGTAGGGATGTAGTCATCTCCACACCGACCGCCAGTGGCAAGACCCTCTGCTACAACATCCCTGTTCTAGAGTACCTAAGCCGCAATCCTCAATCTCACGCTCTCTATCTATTCCCAATGAAGGCTCTCGCGAATGACCAGATAGGAGCAATAAACCAGCTAACCGAGCACTTGGGAAATAGGGTTCGCGCCTTCCCTTATGACGGGGATACTCCGCAAGAGCATCGCTCCCTGCTCCGAAAAGAACCGCCAGCACTCATCTTCACCAATCCCGACATGCTTCATCTTAGCTTCCTGAGGCACAACAATTTGTGGGATGGCCTCCTGAGAAACCTCAAGTTCGTCGTGATTGACGAAGCTCATGAATATCGGGGATTCTTTGGCTCCAACGTCGCGTTTGTGATTCGGAGACTACTTCAGCAGTGTCATCTGCGAGGCGCTAAGCCCCAGATCATCATCTGTTCAGCTACGATCGCCAATGCCGAGGAGCATAGCCTCAACCTTACTGGACGAGCGAATTTTGCCTTGATCAAGGGTGATAGTGCTGGCCAGTGCCTGAAACACCTTCACTTTGTGGAATTCGACATACGCCAGTTGGACAAGTGGGAGGATATCCTGAGAAGCAAGATCAGTAAGATCGTGGCAGAACTGGTGCTTAACGAAGAATCCGTAATTGTGTTCTGCCCGACCCGCAAGAGCGCGGAGCGATTCTTCAAGTCCGCACGGCGGGAATTCGGACCAAGAAACATCCCTGAGGGGTACGTCGCGCCGTACAGATCCGGCTATACCGCTGATGAAAGGCGCGAGATCGAAAAAGGGCTGAAGGAAGGGAATATTCGAGCTGTCTTTTCGACTAACGCTCTTGAGATAGGAATTGACATCGGGCGGCTTGATGTGGGAATCCTGCTGGGATTCCCCGATACGATCATGTCGGCTTGGCAGCGGGCAGGCAGGGTTGGGAGGAGTGTCGATAAGGAGGCGAGCATCATATTCGTGTCCATGCGCGATGCCATTGACCATTTCTACGCTAACCATAGTGACGTCTTCATGAAGAAGCCGCTCGACAATCTGGTCGTGAACCTTAAGAACGAAGACGTGCTTGAATCCCATGCCAAGTGCCTTTTGTTTGAAGTGGAAGGGCTCAAGTCGCTCCGTGAAACCATTGTTGGGCCTGACTTGCTTGAAGCCGCGAGTGAGCTGGACAGCGATGAAAAATTGATCAGAAAGTTCCCTCCTCATGCGCATGTTAACATAAGGAATGCCAGTGGAGGCAAGTACGCAATTGTCGACGCAAAGGGAAGCGAGATTGGCTCCATTTCCGGAGAGCAGCTAATGACCGAAGCATACATCGGAGCAGTTTACCAGCATATGGGGGCAAGTTTCAGGGTAATGACGCATGGCCTGAGTGAGATTCAAGTTGAGCCGCATCGAGAGCAGACCTACACAAAGCCGCTCGCTTTCTGCGAAATCAGGGAGTTAGAAGACAAGATAGCTGGAGGCATAAAGTTCAAGAACGGTGCCGAGATGTACTGGGGGCAAGTTACCGTTAACACTTACCTGCAGGGCTACACCGAGCACTCCGAGAAAAGCAACGAGGTCCTTGAGCGCGTTCCGTACGACCAGACGTACAGCCAGCGTTACAAGACTCAGGCGGCTTGGATTGAATGGCCAAGTAAGGAAGGCAACACATTTGAGAGAATCCACGTTGTTGAGCACCTGATGCGCCAAGCATTGCCCTTCATTATTCCTTGCGATCCGTATGATGTTGGCGGACAGACTCAGGAGCGCAAGAAAGACAAGCAGATTCGTCTGTGGATGTATGACACTGTCAAGGGAGGCATCGGAATCTCATACCGACTTGAGCAAGTGATCGGCGAGGTCCTGAAAACGGGTGTCCAAATGGCCAAGTCCTGCAAGTGCAAGGGCGGTTGTCCTTTGTGCATTCAAATCAAGAGGTGCATATGGGGCAACGAGAGACTCGAGAAGAAAAATGGGATCGGTTTTGCTGTGGAATTCGCAGAGACGTGTGGACAGGCTCGGAAAAGGCTCGATTTGGTGAAGCTCAAGTGGGTGTGAAACGCGCAGAACGGCGTGTTCTGGACTTGGCGCAGTAAGAAGGGCGGTTACGATCCATTCAGATACTGCCCGACGGATTTCGAAAACGGCCTCATCGCATGGGTCGGCCTGTAGAATGCCAACGATAACCGCGCCAGCGCTGAGTTTGCCGACATCGGCATCGTCCTGGTTTTTCCCATGATCGACAACAAGGTCTCAAACAGACGTGCTTTGACGTTCCGTCGCAGAGGGGAGCGTTGGCGGGGTGTTAGCGGATCTTGTCGCCGCATTCGGGGCAGAACTTGTCGAGGGGGCGCAGCTGCTCTCCGCAGTTGGGGCAGAAGCGTCTGGCGCCGAGCTGCGCTCCGCACTCGGCGCAGTACTTGTCGTCCGGGTCCACCGGCTCGCCGCATGCCGGACAGGCAGCCTGCGCGCCGCCCGTTGCTTTTCCCCCCTTGCCCGATTCGCGTCGGACCACCCCGGCGATCGATCCGCACTTCGCGCAGACCACCAGGTTGTCGTCCCAGCACGTGCTTTTGCACACCCACGATTGGCATTCCGGGCACTGCATGAAGTTCTTCCTGACGGACTTCACCGCCCTCTCATAGGCCTTCTCGTGCTCCTTTTCCCACTCCGACTCGGCGATATGCTCGTCGATGACTGGAATCGCGTCGAGCGCGCCTGTGGCCGAAGTCATGTCGCCGGTATCGAACCGGTCAAACTCGGTCCGGAAGCCCTTCCCGCATCTGTCGCACCTGAACTCCCACTGGAATCCGTTCTCGGTGCTGAAATCCTCGAAGTCGGACACAAACTGGATGATCTTGCTCACTTGAGTCCCCTCCAGCGGCAGGCCGAAACCGGCGGGATTGTCCTCATATTATAGCGCAACAAGGCGGGAGCGTGGACAGCCCGGGCGCCTCCCTGTTCATCATGCCGCCAATCGGGTAAACTGTGCTCCGGAGGCCGTACCGATGAGCGGGAATCGATTAACTACCATGACCAGAGGGCGGACGATCAGTTTGGTGATCTTCTGCTGCGCGCTCGTGCTGACCGAGATCGGGCGGGAGCTGTACCGTCCCTACATTTTCCAGCACGGGATGCAGGATTTCGGCCTGGCTGCGATTGTGGGCAACCTTTTCGGGACGATCGCGATAATCTTCTTCGGGATAGCGCTGGTCAACGCGAACCGTCGCGCGAGCCTCATCCTGACCGCGCTGGTCACCCTCGTACTTATCCTGTACGAGTTCGTGCAGAATTTTCTGCCGGTTTCGATATTCGACTGGAGGGACATCGTCGCCACGCTGATCGGCGGTGGGATCGCGTATCTGCTCGTCCGAGCTTTGCCTGCGGAGTGACGCCACAGCCGTAGCGGCGGGAGCAGGAGCGCGGGATTTCCGGTCCGCATAGTCGAGATAAGCGCGCATGCGGACTAGTGTCGTGCGTTTTTAGTTTGACGTCTGCTTGAAGCAGACGTCACGGTATCCGACATCTGGAAGATGTCGGCACGTTCTTTTGACCCTCTTTTGGAGTGCAGGACACTTGAAAGTCCGCGCTCCAGATGCGTTCAGGAAAGACGGTAAGGGGCATTGATCGTTGGGCACGAATCGCGGCGGCTGTACTTTGCCTACGGGTCCAACATGAATCCCGGGCAGATGGCTGAGCGGTGTCCGGGTGCGACATCGCTCGGAATCGGGGAGTTGGAGGGGTATCGCTTCGTCATCAATACGCGAGGGGTCGCGACGATAGTGCAGGAGGAGGGGAGCAGGGTGTGGGGAGTGCTGTGGTCGATTGATGGTGCGCACGAGCGCACGCTGGATGGATACGAGGGCGTTCGCGAGGGGATTTATCGAAAGTGTTACGTTCCGGTGCGGGATGAACGGGGAGAGGAGATCACCGCGCTTGTATATCTCGCTGCGGACAGCGATGAGGGGCCGCCGAGGGAGGGCTACCTGGAGAAAATTCTGGGGGGGGCGGAGCATTTCGGCCTGCCGGGGGAGTATGTCGAGAAACTGAAGAAGTGGGGCCCGTTGGGGGCGGGGGCCGCCGGCCCGCGGTAGGGAGGACGTCCACGTCCGCCGCCGTCGTGAGCGCAGGATGCGCTCGGGACGGCCGACTGGAAGTCGCCCCTCCCGCGAGGTGATATAATAGCCATCGCTCCCGGTTGATCTCCGAGGGAAACAAGAGGGTGGAACCCGCAATGAAAGCGGCCGACACGCCGTCAGAATCCCAGACAACCCCCCGCTTCGTCCCGACCGAAGAGCGTGAATTCGTTCGAGTCGTTCCCGTAAGCGGCGGCGGGCGTATCGGCACGTCGCTCACTTACCGTGTCCCCGAGCACCTTCGAGACATCATCGCAATCGGATCGATAGTCGCCGTCGAGGTCCGCCGCACGCATCTCGTGGGAGTGGCAACTTCCTTCGAGGAGAAGGATGAGCGTCTGGAAGCCTCCCCGTACGCGATCAAGGACATCCGCGCACTCTACACGGACGAAACCCTCCTCACGACCCGGGATGTTGAGATGGCCAGATGGATCGCCGGCTACTACACATGCAGTCTGCGGGACGCCCTCTCGCCGTTCGCGCCGGAGGTGCGGGCGCTTCAGGCCACCACCGTCCTTGTCGCTTCCGTTCCCGACGCATTCTACGAGGCGATGAACTCCCTCGGGCTGCTCTTCTCGAGGAAAGACGCTGTGCCGGTCGAGGAGCGACCGGATGGGACTGTTCGCATCTCCGGTACCGAGCTTGTAGAGGCCCTCTGCGGAGGAGGGGTGACCAAGGATGCCGCTGAAGCTACCGTAAGGAGCTGGACGGCATCCGGAATTCTGCACACCGAGATTGGCATTCGGACAAGAATCAGGCATCTTGGCAGAAGCAGTTGGCTCACCCTCACACAGGACGGGAGAGACGCCGACTGGGGCAAAATAAGGAGCGAGCGCCAGCGCAGGGTCCTGGAGCTTCTGGAGAACGTGGGCGGAATCCTCTCCAAAGAGGAGCTGGTGAGAGAGGTTCCGGGAGCGCAGTCGGCGGTCAGGGTTCTTGTCGGCAAGGATTTCATCGAGGAGATCGTCGACAGCTCGCTTCTGCCGCCCGAGGGACCCAGGGAATCACTGGTAACGCTGAGCGATTCACAGAGGGGGGCGGTGGAGTCGATCACGCGTGCGATGGAGGAGGGCGAGTCCCGCACGTTCCTGTTGTTCGGGGTGACATCGAGCGGGAAGACTGAAGTGTATCTGGAAATCTGCCGCAGGGCGATCGAGGCGGGCAAGCGGGCGACGATTCTGGTTCCGGAGATAGCCCTCACGTATCAGACGGTGCAGCGATTCATCCAGACGTTTCCGAGAAGGATCGCCTTGCTTCACAGTGAGCTGACGGACCGGGAGCGACTTCACGAGTGGCGTGCGGTCAGGCGCGGCGAGCGCGACATCGTGATCGGCGCCCGCAGCGCGCTTTTCGCCCCGATGGATCGCAGGGGAGTCATCGTCATCGATGAGGAATCCGAGACCGCCTACAAGCAGCAGCAGCGCCCGCGCTATCACGCCCGCGAGGTCGCCCGCCGTATGGCCAGGGCCGAAGGAAGCGTGCTCGTCCTCGGAAGCGCCACTCCGTCAGTCGAGTCATTTCATGCGGCGAAAAAGGGGACGTACACGCTCCTAAGGCTGCCCGCGCGGGTTGTCGGCGGAGCGCTTCCCGAGGTCCAGCTTGTCCGTCCCGATGTCTCCCCCGCGAAAACGAAGGATGAGAGGGAGACGGTCGAGGTCGACGGGCGGGACATGACGCTGAGTCTGATGTCATCCGTTATGCGCGAGGAGCTGGGCAGAACCCTCGCAATGCACAGACAGGCTCTTCTGTTCCTGAACCTGCGCGGGTTCTCGCAAAGCCTCATCTGCCCGAGCTGCGGATGGGTCCCGATGTGTCCCAACTGCGAGGTGTCACTCACGTATCACCGTCGCGAGCGATCGCAGATGTGCCATCACTGCGGTCACCACGAGCAGGCGGTCGATTCGTGCCGCAGATGCGGCGAGCGGCAGATGAAATTCCTTGGATGGGGCACGGAGCGGCTTGAGACGGAGGTGAGGGCGATTCATCCGTCGGCGAGGATCCTGCGCATGGACCGGGATTCGGTCAGCAGTCGGGGGAGGCGTCGCACGATCGTCGATGCGGTCCGTCGTCATGAGGTGGACATCCTTTTGGGGACGCAGATGATCGCCAAGGGTCTGGATTTCCCGTCGGTGCGGCTCGTCGGGGTCATTTCCGCCGATCAGTCCCTGCATGTTCCGGATTTCAGGGCGGCGGAAAGGACGTTCCAGTTGCTCACGCAGGTGATCGGGCGGGCGGGGCGATCGCAGGCGGTCGAGAGCGAGGGCGGCGGTGTGGCGGTCATCCAGACGTACGATCCGCACAGTCGTGTGCTCATGGACGCATGCCGGCAGGATTTCGAGTCCTTCTACAACAGCGAGATAGTCCTCAGGGAAAGGTTCGGCTATCCTCCGGCGGTCCACCTTGCGAGGGTGGTCTTCTCCGGCGCCGACCGCGACACCGTCGCGGAAACCGCCTCACGATTCGGACTCTTCCTTGAGAAAAACGCCAGGGGGACCGACGCCTCGGTGCTCGGTCCGGCGCCCGCGCCGTATGAGAAGCTCGAGGGGAAGTGGCGCTATCACTGCATCCTGAAAGCTCCGCGGGTCAGCGGGATGGCGAGCCTGCTGCGCTCGACGCATCGCGCGACTCGTCTGCCTCGCGGCGTGAGGATGGAGATCGATATTGACCCTCTGGCGATGCTGTAGGGGCGTGCGTTCCGGAAGGGGGTAACAGGAACGTGCCCGCGTTTTCCAGATATGGGGCTGCCGTTCGCTACAAGCAGACGTCCTCGTGTGGCCCGAACAGAAAAATGCGCGACACCGGCGTAGCATGCGCTTCAAGCGCATGGAGTCTTCGTACCACGAGCATCATGCTCGTGGAGAGGGGAGTAATGAGCAGGATGCCGATTCGGTGCGAGAGCACGCGCTGGAAGCGCGTGCAACGAAGAGATCATGCGCTGGAAGCGCGTGCAACGAAGAGATCATGCGCTGGAAGCGCATGCTACATTGGAAGCGCATGCTACATTGGAAGCGCATGCCGCCCCTAGAATTGTGGATCGGGACCCCACGCGAATCCTATCTCGCCCTCCTCGCCAACCGTCCAGCTTATCAGGAGCCTCAAGTCTCCCGGCCCGAGGATCCCCTTCCTGGTAAGGTTGAACTGATCCGGGTCCCACGCCACATAGTAGGCCCACCAGGTTTCGAGATTTCCTGATTCCTTCTCCGCGCTGCCGCTTGCCCGACGCGGCGGCAGGCCTCTGTTGAGGCCGCCCAGGAAGGTTCTGCTGGACGTGTAGAGCAGGAAGTCCCCGTTCGGCGCGAAATCGACCCGTATCGTCATGTCCTCATACGCGGTCAGCCTGCGGGTGTCGCGCGATGTGAGACTGTAGAGAAAGAGCTGCTCGCCCGACAGCGGTGTCGAGCCGATGGTGATATCCTGCGTGAAGTCGGTTGTGTACAGAAAATAACGGCCTTCCGGATGCCATGCTGGGCTCCCGGTTCGGTAGCCCAGCGGGACCCGCGTGATCCGCGTCAGCTCGAGGCTCTGAGTATCGATCAAAAAGAGGTCCACTCTGTCCTCGAGCGAGAATGTCGCAAGGAACTTCAGGCCCTCGAGACTGAACCCGCCCATTTCCACTACGGGATCCTCGCCGACCCGCACAGGGCTTGCGCCGGGCTCGTCCAGGAAGTAGAGTCCCCTCTCCCCGGAGCCGGCGTCCAATGGGAGAATCAGCGCGACGCGATCCCCGCCGGCTGCGAGCCTGACCGGACCGATCTCGTCGGCTGAATGAAACCACTCTCTCTCTTCGTGAGTGATCGTCGGCCGCCCCGACTGGCCCGCCCTGGTGAATTCCTCCGGCTCCTTCCGGCCGAAAGTCACCAGGATCAGGCGATGCATGCCTTCAGTATCGACGCCGGTCACCGCCACCACATCATTGCCCGATACCGTCCAGGGCTTCCGCTCCGAAGCGGTCAGGTCGACACCGGGCCTGGCCTCCGTCACCATCCTGCTGTCCTTCTCCAGTCTAGAGATCATCAGGTGATCCCTGTTGTCATCCTGGAGTATGTAGACCGCATTCCTGCTCGACCTCACATCACGAACGCGATCCAACCCCCACAAAAGAGTGTTGATGTCCGATGTCGACCTCATGATCCGATGGATCGACGTTTTTCCGTTCTCGGTCTCCCAGTAATAGAGAGGATGAGAGACTTCGAGGGCGGGATCGATCAGATCCCTGACAATCCCCTCGTCCTGTCTTGCCCACGGGCATCCTATGGACATCACGGCCAGCGCCAGTCCCAGTATGTACGGTAGTCTTCTCAAAGCTTGTCCCTCGCGCGAGCTGCTTAAGTCAGTGTAGACCATATTCTCAGTGAAAGCACTCCTGCGGGAATCAAGGCTCGGTCGCTTCACTAGCGGCGACGATTCTAATCCTCTTCCAGTCGCCTTTTCGGAAGAGCCAGAAGTAGATCATGCTCTCGATGGCTGATGACGCGGCCATGGCGAGCCAGACGCCCCATTCCTCCAGCCCTGCGCGGGTCGCCAGGAGGTAGGCAAGCGGGAGACGTATCAACCACTGCCCGGTGATATGGGCCCTGAGCGGCCTGATGCTGTCGCCCGCTCCCCTGAGGCAGCCGACCAGAACGAAACAGGCCTGGAAAATCTGGGTGATCGAATTGATTCTCAGATACCAGCTTCCCGATGAGATCACCGCCGGGTCGGTATTGAACAGGCTGACAATCCGCTCCGGGATCAGTAGAAAAGCCAGGCATGCCACTGTCATCAGCGAGAGGCCGACTCTCAACGCCGCCCAAGCGGCTTGCTCGGCGCGCTGGGGCTTCTCGGCTCCGAGGTTTTGTCCCACCATGGTGCCGGTCGCGGTGAACAGCCCCATGAGAGGGACGAAAGCGATGGCCTCGGCGCTGAATCCGACACCGAGCGACGCCTGGGCGACGGTGGGCAGATAGGTGAGCGAAAGGACCCTGTAGAGCAGGATCACATTGGCGTTACGTAGCAGGTTCTGCAGGCTGTTCGGGATTCCGAGCCTGAGGATGCCCCAGAATTCGTGGACGTAAGGCCGGAAATCCGCCAACCGCAGAGTCATTCGGTATTTTCCGGAGACGAGGATGGCGATGATGGCAAGCGATCCGAGACCGCGCGCGACCGCTGTCGCCACTGCAGCGCCGACAATCCCCATCTCGGGGAATCCCCACGCACCAAAGATCAGGAGATAATTCAGGAAAATATTGACCACGTTCATTCCGGCCATGATTATCAGAGGCGTGATGGTGTCACCGAGCCCCTGCATGACCGCCGTGCCCAGGAAGATGAGAAAGAAGAACGGGATGTAATCGAAGAACACATCGGCGTAGGAGACCGCGTGCGCCGTGACGTCCGGCTCGGCGTTGAAAAAGCTCATCAAGGTCGGAAGAAACAGGTTGCCTATCGCCATCATCGCGAATCCCAGCAGCGCGGCGAACATGAGGGCGTGCGACGCCGAGCTTCGCGCCATCCGGTACCTCCCCGCTCCCGCATGCTGCGATACATAGGTGATCGTCGCGAAGCTTGTTCCGAACCCGATGGCGAAGAGCAGCATGATCAGCGACCTGGCGAGAACCAGTGCCGCAAGCGCTTCCTTGCCCAGGGCGCCGACCATGATCATGTCGGCGATACCGATCGCAAGGTTGAGGATGTTGGACGCGATGACCGGGACCGCCAGCCGCAGGGTAGTGCTGAAGATCGGTCCGTTGACGAGATCGAGCCCGCGCGCCCGCGCAAGCCCGTCGCCGGGGGTTTCGCGGACCGGCAGCGCTGCGCTGTCAACAGGCTCGGAGTATGTGGGTTCATCTACCATCCGGCAGGATACAAAACGCCGGATGCTCTTCCCGCATCCGGTGCTGGACCACTTGCGAACTCTACCATGGTACCACTCTTAGAGCTTATGACAGAAAGAGCGGATGCCGACGACAAGCGGAGTTTACGCAGCTTGTCGTCGCTGCTCAATGAAACCGCCACAAGCTACGCTTCGCTCCGCTTGTGACGGCCACCCGGATTTGCTTCGGCTCAGTCCGGATCATCTTTTTGTTTGAATCTCTTAGTGTCTTTGTGCCTTAGTGGTTCTCTTCTTGAGACTAACCACGAAGGCACAAAGGCACCAAGATACGAAGGGTCATGAAGGCGAACTCCTCACCAGTGACTCCCGCTACAACTCGGGCATGGTTATGTAATCGGCGATGATATCGGCGCCTGCGGAAGTCCCGATGCGGGAGGCGCCCGCGGTGAGCATCATTTCCATGTCTTTTCTCGTCGCTATCCCACCGGACGCCTTGACTTTGATTCGACCGTGCGCGCTCGCGGCCAGAAGCCGGACATCCGCCACAGTCGCGCCGTAGCTCGCGTGGCCGGTCGAGGTCTTCACGTAGTCAATCCCGGCCTTGGCGAGATGCTCGACCGCCCACCGTTTCTCCGCCTCAGACAGATACGCGCACTCGATGATCCCCTTGAGCACTACAGGCTCGTCGCGGACCGTCTTTCTCTTGCTCGAGTAGCCCCTCATGTCCTTCAGCTCTCCGAGGAATTCCGCATCATTCCCGGACTTGAGGTAGGAGATGTTGACGACGAAATCGATCTCCTCGCAGCCGCGATCGATCAGGTCCTTGAGGGCCTGGATCTTGGTATGCCTGACGGTGTATCCGAACGGGAAGCCGATGACCGATCCGACCCTGGTGTCGGTCTCAAGGCAGTAGATCGAGGCCAGCGAGACATAGCATGGGGGCACGAAAAGCGCGGCGAATTTCCTCCTGGAGTTCTCGACTAGCCACTGCTTGTAGCTTGACTCTGGCAGATCGGGGCGCAGGAGGGTCTGATCGATATACGCCGCCGCGTCTTCGCTTGTAATGAGTTTCTCCATCTTCGAAACGACTCTGCGTGAGAAGGACTCACAAGTTCAATATATTATCCGGGCTCGCCTCTCCGCGTGGGCGGTTTGCGGCGAAGCGTCGGTTTTGAGAACTCGCCTGGGTCTCGCTTGGTCTAAGCAAACCTCCGCCGGAAACTGAACCTTTCCCCCCGCAAGCGCGCTTCTAACCCTTCGCCCGCTCGATATACCGGCCGTCGCGGGTGTCCACCTTGATGACGTCGCCCTCGTTGATGAATAGCGGAACCTGGATCGTGGCTCCGCTCTCGACGATCGCGGGCTTGCTGCCGCCCTGGGCCGTGTCCCCTCTCACCCCGGGATCGGTCCTGACCACCCTGACCTCGACGAACGTCGGCGGGCTGACATCCAGTATCTCGTTGTCATGGATCATCACCGTGGCGTTGGTGTTCTCCAGAAGGAATCCCGCGCTCCCGCCCACAAGGTCCTCGTTCACGCTGTACTGCTCGTACGTCTCGTTGTCCATGAACACGAAATTGCCGCCGTCGCGATACAGATACTGCATCTCCCGATTCTCGACACGTATGTCCTCGATCTTCTCACCCGTTCGGTACGTGCGCTCCACAATCGCGCCGGTGCGCAGATTGAGCTGCTTGATCCGGACAAACGCCGGTCCCTTCCCGGGCTTCACGTGCTGGTACTCCGTGACCTTCCAGAGTTGGCCATCGTATCTGAAACACGTGCCGGGCCTGAGATCGTTCGAACTGATCATACCCAATCTCCTTTGCGGAGCGGATAGTATATCCCCGTCGGGCATCGGGTGCAACGATGGTGTTGCTAGTGTCGTGCATTCTGAAAGAGGGTAACAAGAACGTGCCCGCGTCTTCTGGACGTCGACCGCCGTGCCGTCTCCTTCAAGCAGACGTCCTCATGTCATATGTCACCCGAAGCAAGAATGCGCGACACCAGTGTAGCATGCGCTTCCAGCGCATGGGGTCTTCGTCCCACGAGCATCATGCTCGTGGAGACGGGAGTAATGAGCAGGATGCCGATTTTGTGCGAGGGCACGCGCTTGAAGCGCGTGCTACGAAGAGATCATGCGCTGGAAGCGCATGCTACTTGCCTGAATTGATGATGCGCGACACTAGAATGACCGGGGAGCGCTGAGATCGAATGCGCCCAGTATCTGCTTCTGCCTGTCGGGCTTCAGGGTGGCGAGGACCTCCCGCAATATCTCTCTCGCCGTCTCGGGGATTTTCGACAGTGCCAGGCGTGCCGATGCCGCGAGCGCCACGCCGTCCAGGTCGACCTCCTCGAACCTGCGGAGGGTGTCCAGCAGGTTGATGATCCCCGCGGCCCGACGAAAACTCGTCAGGGAATCGCCCCATCCCGCCGCCATCAGGCTCAGGCCCGCGGCGCGGGAGCGGATGTAGTTGTGAAGCGCGGGCGGGTCCAGCAGGGAGACCCTCCAGACGGGCACGTTGAGCGCGCCGAGGTCCCAATACAGCGCGACGGTCGGCTCGAACAGCATCGAGAGCGGCTCGGGAGCGAGGAAGGCGAACGGGATCAGCTTCTCGAGGGGGTGTCGGAGCGTGTAGAGACGGTCGCCGGCGACAAGCCTGGGACTGGGTCTGGCCGCCACGTAGACCAGCAGCAGGAGATAGACCGCCGTTCCGCCAAGGACGCCCAGCAGAAGGGTGGGGGCCTGGGGGGTGAAAATCGCAAGGATCACGAAGGCAGGGCCGGTCCAGCTTGTGTTCACAACCCTCCTGAAGATGAGCCCTTCCGCCATGTGACACAATGTCGCCCAGAACGACGAAAGCCCGAGGAAGAGCGAAACCAGCCAGGATATCTCATGCGTGGCGACAGCCCAGCAAGTCAGAATCGCCGCAGCGGCGAGAATGCTCCTCGACCAGACGAGCGTGCTCTGGTATGCCTTTGCGATACGATACGACTTGGTGCCTGGCAACATGTAGGGTCACTTCCAACCCCATCCCGCAGCTCCGTCACATTCCTCTAACTTAGATACTCAATCTCCGCCGGCGCATAAATCTCGCCCTTGATGCCCCAGTCGCTCGGCTGTGTGACAGTGAACCGGTAGTACCTGTCATGGAGATCGTACGCGTTCACCCAGTCGTCCCTGAACAGCCCGGCGGAAAGGAAATACTCCCCCTTGAGCAGGGGCAGCCCGGGAAACCGTATGCGAATCCCGCCGGCGCCTTCGATGGGCGCTTCGTACGGGCGGAGGATGGGCCCGATGACCATCCTGCCGTCGAACGCATGAAACGCCAGATAGAGCGAGTGGCTCCCGATCGGCTCCCTGGCTTTATAGGAGATATCGACGGTCATGTCCTCGCCTGCATTGAACAGATACTTCTCCTCACCTCTGGAGTCGAGCATTCTGACCTGCTCGATCGTCACCTCTCCGCTTCCGGTCCTCTCGCGCTGGGCCTCCGCCTGAAGCGCACGACCCTTCGAGTGAATCTCGTCGCGGCGAATCTGGAGGTCCTGCATGTACGAGTTGATGATCTCCATCGGGTTGCCTTGGCCTCGAATCATGCCCTCGTCCAGCCATACCACCTCGTCCGCGAACGATCCCACAACCGACAGGTCGTGGCTGACAAACAAGATTGTCCTGCCGCTCTCCGCGAACGATTTGATCTTCAGGAACGACTTCTTGGAGAAGTTCAGATCGCCTACACCTAAAACCTCGTCAATGAGAAGCACCTCGGGATCGATCGCCATCGCCACCGAAAACCCGAGCCGCACGACCATTCCCGACGAGTAGTTCTTTATCGGCGTGTCGAGGAATTTCTCCAGACCGCTGAAATCGACGATCTCGTCGAATCGCTTCACAATCTCTCTGCGGGTCAGCCCCAGTATCGAGCCGTTGAGGAAGATGTTCTCCCGCCCGGTGAGTTCCGGATGGAAGCCCGCGCCGAGCTCGAGAAGGGCCGCGACGTTTCCGTTCACCGCGAATGTCCCGGTATCGGGTCGATATATCCGCGACAGGACCTTAAGGAGCGTGGACTTCCCGCTGCCGTTAGGGCCGATTATCCCGACCACCCTGCCTTCCTGCACGGTCAGATTGATGTCCTTGAGCGCCCAGAGTCTCTCGTACCGCGACCGCTTGAGCATCAGGAAACGCTCGATCGCGCTCTCGGTCTTGCTGGTATAGAGCCGGAATGATTTCGAGAGATCTCTGATCTCGATCGCGGGCATACGGAGAAGGAATCATACCACGGCCCGACGCTCGTGGAGCGTCCTGCGCGAAAAATGCCAGGCGGTCATAATCATCCGGCGATACCCATCAAACATGATAAGGCCCGGATTCCTCCGGGCTTGTTCTTTCCGGCCTTGCTGCGGGCTCATTCGGGCTTTCTTGCGAGAAACAGCGAGATTCTCCAGTCCTGAAACACCCGTACGGCGAACTCGAATCCGGCCTCCATCAGCCATGCCACCTGCTGCTCCGGCATCGCAGGCGCTTCCGCGAGCCTGCCGCGAGCCTCGTCGTCCCGCCTGATTCTGTCAAGCTCCTCAAGCAGCGACTTGCCGTCCGAAAGGTCCACGATCGCCGTCTCTTTCTGGAAGTTGCGGATGTCTGCGGCGATGCGGCGTACCGGCTCCGGCAGACGCTCCTGGGTGATCTCTCCGTGAAGGAACCATCCCCCCGGGCGCTGTATCGCCACGATGCGGGTGAATATCTCCCTCAGCGCGTTGTGCGGGAGGTGGTGGAGCACCGAATAATGCACGACGACATCGATCGGGTCGTCTATCACTTCCTCCCACTTGTCGCGGAAGTCCGCCATGGCCAGGGTTATGCGGTCGGTGAACTCGTCCAGGTTCTCGCGGGCCGCTTGCAGCATAGCCAGCGAGTTATCGACGGCCCAGACATGAGCGTCCGGCAGAAGGTCGAGTATCTGCTGGGTGAGCATACCGGTCCGGCATCCCAGCTCGAGAATACGCCGCGGCTGCGGCTCGATCGCATTCAGTATGTCGAGCATGACCGAGTGAATCTGGAACCGGCCCGGATCGAGCACCGGCTGAAGACGGTCATAGTGTGGAGCAAGCCAGTCGAAGAAGCCGATATCCGCGGCCGCCGCTTTCTTCCCTCGAGCCCGGCCCTTCTTCGCTGCGGGTTGGCTGTCTATGAGAATCCTGGAGGGGCAGAAGAAGCCCTCCA